>VYKP01000441.1_pt1 | contig 19379 bp, 20 predicted proteins | sample 5114551 | NCBI WGS metagenome assembly VYKP01 (sample SAMN12291777, study PRJNA351875) | freshwater metagenome | isolation source: freshwater lake | place: USA: Michigan, Baseline Lake | collected 2013-08-09
GAAAAGCATCAGCAAGGTAATAGAGTATTGCCGCTAGTCCGTAAGTTTCCTCTGGACTGGCTTGTTCCTTGGTATGATTTCCCCAAGCACGGAGGAGGTTAACTAAGTTTTCATCTAAGAGATGGAGGTTATTGTCAAGCAGGGGATAAATTACTTGGGGGTTTCCGCCACTTTCTACGACAGTTTGCAGTAGGGTTTGTAAAAAACTGATGTAGAGGTCTTGGTTATCTCTGGGCGGTTCTAAAAATTGTTCTAACTGTTGCGCCATATTCAGCAACCATCTCCCGTTATTGCTGTCTCCTTGCTGTTCTAAGAAGTCTGCATACTGCTTCATCACAGCGACTAAGCCTGCATCAACTAATTCCGCGTTAGCTTGTAATAGCGCTGGTTCCTGACCATTTTCGCACTGGAGGAGCGCTTGGATTAGGGTTAAGTAAGCTTCTATTCTTGCTTCGTTCATGATTGTTTTTAGTAGTTTTTAGTAGGGTGCGTTAGCGATAGCGTAACGCACCAAGTTAAATTAATGATAGATGTGGTGCGTTATGACGGATTGTTAGATGATTGAGTAGGGGCGAAGCATTCGGACAATAACCTATTACTGAAACCCTAGATTTCCTATCCGAATGCTTCGCCCGTACCCCGAATTTTTCTCTAGCAAACTCAATTCTAGTCTAATTATAGTAGGGTGCGATCTTCGATAGCGTAACGCACCAAGTTAAATTAATGATAAGTGTGGTGCGTTACGACGGATTGTTAGATTTAAGTTTAAGCAAAGATTGTCGCCGTCTAACGCACCCTACATTCTGACTTATTTTGGGCGCAGGTTCCGCAGATGACGAAAAGTGGGATATAATTACAAATAATAATAGTCAAAATTAAAAGGTAAGTATGCGCTATAAAGTAAGGTTACAAGAGAGCGAGGAAGGATATGCGATATGGTGTCCAAGTTTACCAGGATGCTGGTCACAAGGGGAAACCAAAGAGGAGGCTTTAGAAAATATCAAGGATGCCATTCAACTCTACTTAGAGACAGTCGAAGAAATAAATAAGGATGATGAATCTCTTTATGTAGAAGTTGGATAATCATGCCAAAACTTTCAGGAATAAATCATTTAAGAGCAATTCAGTCCTTAGAAAAAGCAGGTTTTCAAGTCATTAGACAAGGTAAACATATTACGATGGCGAATGGGAAGCGTATTGTTGTCATTCCTAGAGCCAATCCGGTTAACGCCTATACGATGGCTGGAATTGTTAACGATGCTGGATTGACCATTGAAGAATTTAAAAAGCTTTTATAGATACCTGCGCCATTATAAGGATTTAATTAATCCCTCGCTTTCTCTACTTACTGATTGTAAGCATCCAAAAATTCTTGTCGAGAAATCCCTGCTTGAGTACAAATACTTCTAAGCGTTGAAGATTTGATTTGATTGTGATTGGGCAATGTCAAAGGAGTGCGTGTTCCATCATTATTTTCTCGTACCATCGCAATATGTTCGCGTTCTCTAACTAGCTTAAATCCTAATCGCTCTAGGGTTTTGACAACTTTTGTTTTAGGTGCATCAATGGGAAACTTAGACATTAGATTAAGGCTTCCGTAATAGACGCTTCTAAGACAGAATATTCAGTATCTAAAACTTCTACTCCAAAGGTTTCAATATGAAAACGGAGTGCTGATTTCGCATCTTCTAAAGCTTCTTGATATGAGTCGCCTTCACCAATGACAACTCCTTCAATACCTAAAGGATAAGCAATATAACCATCTGGGTGTTTTTCAACAATTATTTTAATGCTTTTCATAATTATTTTTTAAATAAATTTTCCCAATTCATCAAGCAAATCCATCGCCACCTCTAGCCAGTCCACCGCACCCTCTGAAGACGGCTTAGGCGTTGCTTCCTTTACCATTTGAAGATGCGAAACTAAGGGTTTAAAATTCTCATGATTCTCGCTGGCCTTCTCTTCTAAAAACTCCTTTAATAGCGTCGGACGCTCATAGTCCTGCCGATAGTCCCAGACCCAGTTTAACACCGTGATTACCTCCGCTCGCTGTTCCGCTGACCAGCCTTGTTTATCGATATACTGCGCCATGATTTGCTGACAGTTTTCCCACCGATGGTAAGCTTCCCACAGCGCCGATATAGGTTTCCTCATCGCCAAGGACACCGCGCCGCCTTCTGGGAAATCCTGGCGCAGATCCGAACTCAACAGAACCCCAGTTAACCAAGCTCCTCCTTCCCCTAACTCGACTAAAATATAGGCTAGGGTTGCCGGATTTAGGTCAATTTCGACCCTAATTTGGCTTAAATCCAACAGTTCTTCACCAGACTCTTGAGGAATCAATATAGCTTCTAGTTTACCTAGCTTGGGTAGTACCACTTGAGCATTATCAGCCGCCGCAGTATCTACCTCTATCCCATGCTCTTCTAGATAATCTGTCAGCACCACCGCCGCTAAGGTGTTCTGGCGAAATTCCCCAAAGCTGGGATAGGGAACCCAAACAGAGTCGGCTAAATCTGTTTTAGGGTCTAAACCCGCAAGTTTAGCTAACTCAACTAGATCATCTGTATCTGCATTAGCAAGACGCAGGTACAGTTCTTCAACTTCTCGAATAAAATCTGCATCACTCATAACGTAATACCTGACGACTTAGATAGGGTTGGGTTTTATGCTTTAAAAATAACTTAGCCCTGACGCATTTCAGGAGTAAATGTCGCTTCAACGCTCCAGGGAACACCCGCAATTAACATTTTACCCAGGGAATCCGCTAATTCCCCAATCAAAACAGGCTCACCCGTCCTATTCTCGAACACCCACACAGGCTGATTATTTGCTCCCTTGTGACTAATTTGCGCTATTTTAAGCTGAAACTTATCTCCCCGGGACTCTTTCCGACGCTGTTCTCTAACTCCCTTTAAGCTTGCCTTCGATAAATCAGAAGTTACTGATCCTTCTAGTTGAGACTTGCTTTCCTTTTCTCCCCCTAACTGACGTTCAATTTGCAATTCCCTTGCTAAAATCTTTTTCAACGCCTCATTTCTCAACTCAGAAGGCATTTGGCCATTCTCCAGTTTTAAGCGTAACTCTCCCCCCCGCAAACCAAACTTAACCCGTCCAAAGGAAAAAACAAGCCATTGCTCATTAAAATTAAGCCGCACCGATAGGGAAAACGCCTTTGGTTCAGACTTTTTGAAAAGGGAAACAACACCCTTAGACTCAGACGTAACCAGTTCTCCCGACATCTCCAAGTGCAGACATTCGGGACACTTATTATCATGTTCTGTTACCGCAATTGCCCTTGATTGCTTTGCCATCATCCTAGGCCTTTCAAACCCTTAACTGTAATAATTGTACTGTATGTGGGGTTTGCGGCAAAAAGTTTGTTGTTTTGCTAATAAAGTCCCAAAACCATTTTTTAGCAAAGCTGCTACCGATATTCAGCCAGTCCTAATTAGTTAGAGCAAGCCTCAAGAATTCCTAGCCAATTAACTAAGGGATTATCTTAGTGCTTGCTGCTATCAGCTTAATTTTCTTCCTCCGCTTCTGGGATTGGTTGTGGTAAACGAGCGATAAAATCTTTCATTTTGGGATGATTAAACATTTTCTCCGTGTCTTGTAAGAGACGTTGACCCCAGAGATTTTCCTCTAAAAATTCCAGACTGACATAACGACTATCGCTAGTGAGAGCGGCCTGAGCTAATTTGATGCCCTCCTCAGTTTTTCCTTGACTATAAATAGCCACCGCAATAGCTAACTGAGGTTCCGGCTGTTTAGGATCAATTTTCAAAGCGGCCCGCCAATCTTTAAGAGCCGCTTCCTTGTCACCCTGTTCGTATTTAACTAAACCAATATTATTAATAGCCGGCCAAAAATTTTTATCTTGACTAACAGCTTTTTCGTAAGCTGCGATCGCTTGGGTATATTGTGCTAACTTGAGATAGGAATTACCGAGATCAAAAAGAGCGGGGGAGACATCGGGTTTAATTTGCAAACCCGCTTCAATCTGGGCAATAGCAGACTGGTAATCTTGATTCTGAAAATAAGCACTACCGAGGGAAAATTTAATATTAGCGTGGGCATCGGCGGGAGCAAGGGACAAAGATTGATTTAATGCCTCGATACCGGGTTGTACCTGATCGTCTTGCAGATATAAACTACCGAGAATAAACCAAGTTTGATAGAGATGGGGGGCCAACTGCACCGCTAACCTAGCGCGGGAAAGGGCCGCATCGGTACGGCGAAAACGAGCTAATTGGATAGCATCCTCAGCCATTTCAATTCCCGCTTGTTCCATCTGTTCTAACTCCGGTTCGATGGCGTAGGGGAGTAGAGCTTGGGAAAAAGCTGGCGGGTTGCCAGCGACGAAAAAAATGAGCAAAGAAATGATTAATCGAAGTTTTGGCACAGTTTACCCCTGGGATAGGCCTTTTTTAATCAGTCTATCTCGCTTGGGGGTTGTTGGCTAAAGAAACAACAAAGGCAACTCTAGAGACGTTAGTATATAACCAATTAACTTTTGGCTGATCGATGGCAATAACCGTGTTGGGAAAATCAAATCGCCCCCTATTTTGGATATTCGGACTCATGGCTAGTGGTTTTCTGGTGGTGGGAGTGGTTTCTTATCGCTTACTGCAAACCCCTCCTCCTGCCCTAGAATTGGCGAAAATGACCGTTCCTGCTCGACGGGAAACTCTCGCTGTGGAAATTAAAGCTAGTGGTAGGGTGGAACCAATCCAAAGTGTCAACATTAGCCCGAAAAACCCCGGCCGATTAGTGCGATTATTGGTGGATCAAGGCATGGTCGTTAAAAAGGGACAAACCCTCGCCGTCATGGATAATTTAGAGGTGTATGCCCAGGGGATGCAGTCAGAAGCGCGTCTGCGGGAAGCTCTAGCCAGTCTGGAACAGGCTAAACGCAGTATTCCCGAAGATATCCGCCAATTACAGGCCAGATTTTATCAGGCCCAGGCCAGTTATAAGCAATTAGAAGCCCGTTTAGCTCAGGCCAAAGAAAGAATTCCCAAAGATTTAGACCAGCTGCAAGCTCAGGTACAAGCGGCCCAATCCCGTTTTCGACTAGCAGAAAATCGGGTTAAACGCAATGAAAATTTAGTCCAGGAAGGGGCGATCGCTCAAGACCAATTTGATGCCGTCCTCAATGAATATCTCAATGCTAAGGCCAATTTAGAGGAATCGATCCGCCGTTTGGAACAAGCGGATAAAACCGCTTCCCCAGAAGTAGCGGGAATTGAGCAGGAAATGATCGGAGCAGCAGCAGCGATCGCTGAAGCGAAATTTGCCCTCGAACAACGCCAAAAAACCCAAGAAACGGAGCTTGCTCGACTAGAATCATCCGTAGCGGCTGCTAGGGCCAATTTAGAGCAAATTAAGATTCAATACCGCGATACGGTCATTACTGCTCCCTTTGATGGCATCGTCACCCAAAAATACGCCACCGAGGGTTCTTTTGTCACTCCCACCACTTCGGCCTCTAGTACCGCTTCCGCTACTTCCACCTCGATTATCGCCCTAGCATCGGGATTAGAAGTAATTGCGAAAGTGCCAGAAGTAGATGTGGGTTTATTACAGCGCGGCCAACCCGTGCGAATTGTCGCTGATGCTTTTCCTGAAGAAGTCTTTGAAGGTCGAGTTATTCTTGTGGCTCCTGAAGCAATTATCGAGGAGAATGTTACTTCTTTTGAGGTCAGAATCGGTTTGGTGACGGGACGGGACAAACTTAAATCAAAAATGAATGTGGATGTAACTTTTGTCGGCCAGCAGTTAGATAATGCCCTCGTCGTGCCGACTGTCGCCATTGTCACTCGGGAAGGCAAGTCAGGGGTTTTAGTTCCCGATGCCGAAAATAAACCCAGTTTTAAACCCGTTTCGATCGGTTTAGTCTTAGACGATAAAACCCAAATTTTATCAGGGTTGGAAGCCGGAGAAAAGGTCTTTATCGATCTCCCCCAAGGATCCGAAGATACCTCGAAAACTAAAATCAGTAATCAGTAATCAGTAAACAGTAACCAGTAATCAGTAAACAGTAACCAGTGACCAGTAAACAGTGACCAGTAATCAGTAAACAGTGACCAGTAAACAGTGACCAGTAATCAGTAAACAGTGACCAGTGAAAGATACTAAATTTATTGAAAATTGAAAACTTAAACCTAATAACTTAAACCTAATAACTTAAAAATTAAACCTGATAACTGATAACTGATAACTGATAACTGATAACTGATAACTGATAACTGATAACTGATAACTGATAACTGATAACTGATAACTGATAACTGATAACTGATAACTGATAACCGCCACCCTAGGGGCCAATAAAGTGCGTAGCGGCCTGACCATGTTAGGAATTATCATCGGTAACGCTTCGGTGGTGGCCATGATCGGTATTGGCCAAGGAGCGCAAACCTTAGCCAATGACCAGTTTGCTAACTTGGGACCCAATACCATTTTTGTGGTGCCGGGGTCGCGACAAGCACGCAATACCACCGTTAATTTACCGAAAACCCTAGTTTTAGCCGATGCTCAGGCGATCGCCGAACAGGTTCCCACCGTCGCTGAAGTCGCCCCAGAAATAAACGCTCGTTTCCTGATTTCCTATCGTAATCGCAACATGACGGCTCTAGTGACGGGAAGCACCCCAGAATACGCTTCTGTTCGCAATTTTACCCTAGAAAAAGGTCGTTTTATCAATAATATCGATCTAGTCCGCAACAAACGGGTAACGGTAATCGGCCGTGAAGTGGCAGCGCAACTTTTTCCCACCCAAAATCCCCTCGGTCAACAGCTGCGGATCAAAAATCTCAGTTTTGAGGTGATCGGGATTTTAGAGGCGAAAGGCTCCTTTTTTGGCAATAATCAGGATGAAATGCTGATTATTCCCCTTAGCACCATGAACTCGCAACTGGTGGGCAAAACTGGACCCTACGGTGTCGAGTTGAGTTGGATTAGTCTCACAGCGCGATCGGGGGAGGAGATCCGCGCCGCTAAGTTCCAAATCGAGAATCTTCTGCGTTTACGCCATAAAATCATCGCTGAGGATGATTTTCGTGTCGAAACTGCTAAACAGATGATCGAGATCTTCGGCACGATTACCCAGGGTTTGACCCTACTTTTGGCTCTAATCGCCGGTATTTCCCTGATTGTCGGAGGTATCGGGGTGATGAATATTATGCTCGTTTCGGTTTCGGAAAGAACCGGGGAAATCGGACTAAGAAAAGCGATCGGAGCCAGAGAACAGGATATTCTCTTACAATTCCTGATTGAATCAACTCTCGTTTCCATCGCCGGTGGTGCGCTTGGTATTCTCGTCGGAGCAGGAGCGATCGTTCTTGTCTCCAGTTTCTCCCCCCTGGCTGCCACTGTTTCCGCCACCGCCGTCGCCCTGTCTTTGAGCGTTTCCACGGGTATTGGTCTCTTTTTTGGCGTTTTTCCCGCCTATCGTGCCTCTAAATTGGAGCCGATTGTCGCCCTCAGAAGTGTATAATTTTTTAACGGTTTTTCGGGGAGGTTTTGGGCAAGGATTGCTTTTATAGCTAGGTTGGGGTCTAATGTGTGGGACGGATTTGATAATCCCGATAACGACGATAATCATTGAGGATGCGATCGTGATCAAAGCATAAAGCTTGGGGGAATTCCCAGAGATGAAAAATCCCCACTTTTTTGGCATCATCGGCAGCGATCGGTTTTCCTTTTGCCGTGGCGATAAAAACAATACTAATGGTGTGTTGACGCGAATCGCGGTTAGGATCGGAATAGACGTGAAATTGCTCGATTAACTGCACATCTAAACTGATTTCCTCGTAAGCTTCCCGAATGGCCGCCGTTTCCACCGATTCACCGTAGTCCACGAATCCCCCCGGAATTGCCCAGCCAAAAGGCGGATTTTTTCTCTCAATTAGTACGATCGGACGGTGGGGCGAGTCGATCAGTTCGATGATAATATCAACAGTGGGGGCAGGATTGCGATAGTTTGTCATTTTTTTCAGTTATCAGTGAACAGTTAAGTAAGTAGTTATAATTAAATTGAAGATAGATTTTGTCTCTGATCCCCCCCTAGTCCCCCCTTGATAAGGGGGGTGCTGATCCCCCCTTAGTCCCCCCTTGATAAGGGGGGTGTCTGACAACTTTTAACACCTACCTACTTATCAGTAATCGGTCAATAATTTCATTTAACACTCATAACCTTAAAATCGAATCTTTTCTAACCAGTCACTGATCAGGGATCACTAATAAGGAGGAGAATAAAAGTTGTTAGAAAATACCAAGAAAATTACGGTGATAGGTGGGGGAATTTGGGGACAAACTCTCGCTAATTTGGCTAGACGTAATCACTTAAGTGTTAGGGTTTGGTCGCGTCATAGTGGGGAAGATTTGGGAGCTATTATAGCAGATACTGACGTAATTATTTCAGCAGTTTCGATTAAAGGAGTTACTCCAACGATCAAAAAATTACAGCAGTTACCATTAAATTCTCGCACAATTATCGTCACCGCTACTAAAGGATTAGATCCGATCACCACTCATACCCCTTTTCATCTTTGGAATCAAGCTTTTTCTGCTCATCCCCTTGTGGTTCTTTCTGGTCCCAATTTAGCTAAAGAAATTAATCAAGGTTTACCCGCTGCGACGGTGGTAGCAAGTTATCAGCAAAAAGCGGCAATATTGTTACAAAAATTATTATCTGGGGAGTCTTTTCGGGTTTATCTGAATAGCGATCCCTTGGGAACAGAGTTAGGTGGCACTTTAAAAAATGTCATGGCGATCGCTTCTGGGGTTTGTGATGGTTTACAGTTAGGTACTAATGCTAAATCTGCCCTATTAACTCGCGCTTTACCGGAAATAGTTCGGGTGGGAACTTGTCTGGGAGGTTGTCGAGAAACTTTCTTCGGTTTATCGGGTTTAGGGGATTTATTAGCTACCTGTAATAGTCCTTTATCTCGCAATTATCAAGTGGGTTATCAATTAGCTTTAGGTTTATCTTTGCCAGAAATTTTAGCGAAGTTAGAGGGAACTGCCGAGGGAATAAATACCACAGAAGTTTTGATGAGAATTGCCCAAGAAAAAAATTTATATGTACCGATTACCTACCAAGTTGATCGTCTTTTGCGCGGGGAAATCTCTCCCAAAGTTGCCGTTTATGAATTGATGCGTCGGGATTTAAAAGCGGAATTTGATTAAGAGACAAGAAAATTTTTAGGTTCTCTGGAAAAGAGTCCTACTAAATCCGTTGATTATAGGCTACTTATAAGGACAACCGAAGGGCAAAAGGGGGAATAAATAATCAGTCCTTAATAATCAGATTTAGTATGACATTCATCCCTTGATTCAGCAATGCTAATCATTACTATAGCGTTTCCTGTTCGCAAAAGGTACATTATCGATGTTGAAAAGCTTAATCAGCAAAGGTTAAACTGTACCAAACAGGTGTGAGAACCGCTATAATAATTGCTATGTTAAAGCAAATAAAACCGATAGATTATTAGCTGGCATAGGAATTACTTCTAACAATTGTAAACCTCGATCGCTCGCTTCTTGCACCACATCTTCTAAATTCCTAACTCCCCAAGTAGAGTTTTGAGAACGGAGAGAAAAATCAAAGCTTTCGTTACTAGGAGAAGTATGTTTTCCTTGCCGTTTATAAGGACCATAAAGATAGAGAATTCCCCCCGAACTGAGAATGCGACTCGCTCCCGCCATTAAAGCCAAACAAGCTGACCAAGGAGCGATATGAATCATGTTAATATTAACAATGGCGTTAATCACGATATTTTCCCTCTCTACCGCCCAAACTGACTGATGAACATCGATAAATAGGGGGTGATCAAGATTAGAACTAGGATAATAATCGCACCAACTGCGAATACTATCTAGAGCCAGAGGGTTACAATCCGAGGGAATCCAACGACAAGGAGCAAGACGAGAGGCAAAAAAAACAGCGTGTTCACCCGTACCGCTAGATATTTCTAGGATATTGCCAGTCTTCGGTAAAAATTGGCTGAGAACTTCTAAAATCGGCTGACGATTGCGTTCTGTTGCCGGAGCATATTGACGTAAATCAGACATAGCTAGAGTTTACTGAAAAAGTACGGGCGAAGCATTCGGGCAATAACCTATCGGTGAAACCGTAGATTTTCTATCGGAATGCTGATTGATCGACCCTATGTAAGTTAAACTTATCACACAGAACCTAGAAGAGCCAACTCTTGAAATTTCAAACATTTAACACCGTACAAACAGGGAAAATTGGCCAAAAAAAACTCTCCCCAGAAAAGGGAGAGGGGGGGGTAAATATTTAAAACCTTACCATTTGAGCAGATTAAACTGTTCCATATCGATCGTGTCGCGGTTACGATAGATAGTCAGGATAATCGCTAAACCCACGGCTGCCTCGGCTGCGGCTACGGTAATCACGAAAATAGTAAAAATTTGGCCTCGGATATTAGCGGGGTCAAGATAGTTGGAGAAACCCATTAAGTTAATGTTAACAGAATTGAGCATCAATTCGATCGACATTAAAACCCGGACGGCATTGCGACTGGTGACTAAACCATAAATTCCGATACAAAATAAAGCCGCCAGCTGTGGCCGTAGGTTCTTCAGCTTTTAGGGTGGGGATAAGGTCACGACGAGCTAAAATAATTGCTCCGACCATGGCCATTAATAATAACACGGAAGCTAATTCAAAGGGTAGCAGGAAATCACTAAAGAAATGCTTACCGATTTCTACTAAAGTATTAGTTACTACGGCGGGAGAAGTGCTAGAAATTGACCAAGGTGTGATTAAAACCATGGTCGATAACAGCACAAATAAACCCACACAAACTAAAGCAGTAGATGCCTGACGAATCCAACGTTTAGGAATATCAGAAAAGTCCTCTTGCTTGTTAACAAGCATAATAGCAAAGAGAATTAAAACGTTAATCGCACCCACATAAATTAGAATTTGTGCCGCCGCTACAAAATCAGCATTTAGTAAGAGATATAAACCCGAAATGCTGATAAAAACACCACCCAATAAAAAGGCGGAATAAACGATATTAGATAATAGTACCACGCCCAAAGCTGTCCCGATTACTAGGGCTGCTAAAATGCCAAAAGATACTATTTGAACGCCCTCGGCTAAATTCACAGTAGTTTCATCTCCTTTTATGTTTGAGAGTTATTAATTATTAGTTATCAGTTATCAGTTATTACTGTTAAATTTCCAACTCCTGACGGCTGATAGCTAACTGCTAATTAATCGGTAATTTCTTCTGGACGTTTACCGGCGCGTTGACTACCGACGGGTAAATCGTGGGGTTCGATGACACCTTTAGGCAGATAACCTAATTCCCTCAGAGGTGTTACCATCGGGTCTTGGGTGACTTTGTAGGGTAAACGGCCTAGGGCGACGTTATCATAGTTTAATTCATGACGATCATAGGTCGCTAGTTCGTATTCTTCGGTCATCGATAGGCAATTAGTCGGACAGTATTCCACACAATTACCGCAGAAAATACAGACCCCAAAATCGATGCTGTAGTGTTTGAGTTCTTTCTTTTTAATTTCCTTGTTAAAAGTCCAATCCACTACGGGTAAATTAATCGGACAAACTCGCACACAAACTTCACAAGCGATACATTTATCGAACTCAAAGTGAATTCTGCCCCGATAACGTTCCGAGGGAATTAACTTTTCGTAGGGATACTGGACGGTAATCGGACGACGACGCATATGATCGAAGGTAACGGATAAACCTTCGCCGATGTATTTCGCCGCTTGAATGCTACCTTTGGCGTAATCGCTGACTTGTTTGAGGATGTTAAACATGATGGTCAGAGGGGTAGTGGGTTAAAAGGGCAAAAAAGGAAATTAACCGCCAAAAGCAAAGGGAAAAGCTAGTTTTAGGGCGGCGGTAAGTAGTAGGTTAACTAAAGATACCGGTAGGAGGAATTTCCAGCCTAAATCGAGTAATTGGTCAATGCGAACCCGGGGTACGGTCCAACGCAAGAGAATGGCGATGAAGATGAGGAAATAGGCCTTTAATACTGTCATCGTAATCCCTAGGGAAGCGGTGATAATTTGTAGCCAGGGATTGGTTTCACTGACTCCCAACCAGCCGGCCACAGCATTGACGGGGATAGGAAATTCCCAACCACCAAGATAAAGGACGGCGAAAACTAGGGCCGACAGCACCAGGTTAACGTAGGAACCCACATAAAAAAGAGCGAATTTCATCCCCGCGTATTCGGTTTGATAACCGGCGACTAATTCTTCCTCCGCTTCCGGTAAATCGAAAGGCAGACGTTCACACTCAGCTAAAGCGGCAATCCAGAAAATCAGAAACCCCACTGGTTGGCGCCAGATATTCCAGCCTAAAATGCCATAACCGGATTGTTGTTCGACAATATCAATGGTACTGAGACTATTAGACATCATCGCGATCGCTAATACCGATAAAGCCAAGGGAATTTCATAACTAATCGATTGCGCCGCCGCCCGCAGGCCTCCCAGTAAGGAATACTTATTATTTGAGGCATAACCCGCCATTAATAAGCCAATGGGGGCAATACTGGACAAGGAAATCCATAAAAAGATACCTACGTTTAGGTCAGTAATCAGCAGATTTTGACCGAAGGGGACGATGAGATAGGAGACAAACACCGGCATCACCACCAAAATTGGCCCGAAGAGGAATAACCAAGGGTCGGCCTTAGCGGGGACGACATCTTCTTTAAAGACTAATTTCAGACCGTCGGCGACTGGTTGTAAAACGCCTAAGGGTCCTGCGTATTCGGGCCCGATACGCTGTTGGACGGCGGCGGAAATTTTTCTTTCTAACCAGACGCACACTAAAACCCCCACTGTGGCGGCTATAATCATCAGGAACATGGGTAAAGGCATCCAAATCGCTTTAGCCAGTCCTCCACTTAATCCCAAGTCTGTTAGGGATTTAATGAAACTTTCTTGTAAATCTATGCCTTGATTCATATTTGGCGATCGCTGTACTGTCAATAGTTCGGCATGGTCTGAAGATTTTTAAGCAAATCTTATAGCCTAGTATACAGTTAGTCGGTCTGAGGGTTATCAGTAAAGTGACAAAGGCTTCAACTCATTAGCAGCCAAGAAAGTCAGGCAATCTTGATTCCACCGCCAAGAATAGGTATTAGTCAATAGTTAGACTCTGAATCTATCAATGTTCCCCTCTGTTTCTTAGCGCCGACAACCTCAGTTAGTTACCAATTATTCACAGGAAAAAAATCTAGTTAAGTAGCTGGTTATAATTAAATTAAAAATGGATTTTAGGTTCGATCCCCCCTGCCCCCCTTGATAAGGGGGGTGCCGATAGGCGGGGGGATCCCCCTTGATAAGGGGGGTTTCTGATAATTTTTAACGCCTATCTACTTAACTTATCGTTTAGGCAATGAAAGCAGCCCGCTTGAATCTGTCTTCCTCTTTGTGTTCTTTGTGCCTTTGTGGTTTATCCCCTCCAGCCAATCCGACTGTTAAAATCCAGTTATCGAGCGTTTCTCGCCAATCGCCGCTATTTTTTCTGATAAGCCGCCTGTAGGTCTTGAATCGAAAACAAAGCTTGAAACTGTATTCCCTGAGATTGGTAAAATTCCGCCCCTCCTTGCTCTCTATCCACCAAAGCAATGATTAAATCTACTTGATAACCCGCATTGCGTAATCTTTCTACCGCTACCATGGCACTTTTCCCCGTTGTCACCACATCTTCGAGGACAACCACCGCAGCACCGGGGTTTAAAGTCGGCCCCTCGATATAAGCCATAGTACCGTGACCTTTTGCCTCTTTGCGGACGATTAAGGCTGGAATAGGGCGATTTTCGTAGGCAGATACCACACTAACGGCGCTGACAATCGGATCTGCTCCTAGGGTTAATCCTGCCACCGCTTGGGTGTCTGGAGGCAGTAGAGACAACAATAAACGCCCCACGGCTAAAGCTCCCTCCCCAGTCAGGGTAACTTGTTTACCGTTGATATAGTAGCTGCTTTTTTGTCCTGAGGACAGGGTGAAATCTCCCTCTCGATAGGCAAGACGGACAAGAGCATCGAGGAGAAATTGACGCAGGGAAGCAGTATCGAGATTCGCTACCGAGGAATTAGCCATATTTTCAGGATTAGGAGCCTGATTGACTCCAAAATTTCGGTTACAATTAAGCCAAAAGTCATTATATATTGACTCGATCGCTAGTATTGATTTCTTTCTCATCCCATTGACGCGATTTTTTAATTAACCCTATCCCTGTGAGGAGATTTTTACCCATGCGCGCTAAGTTTTTACTTCCTCCCCTGTTTTGTTTAACTGGTTTAGTCTGGTTGAGTTCGTCTAATGCGATCGCCCAAACTCCACCCGCCACCAATCCTGCACCGGTAAAAACCCAACAATTGCAACTTGTCCCCTCTCCCGATACGGCGGTAGGATTTAATAATATCCCCGGTTTGTTTAACCGCGCTGTTAATAACAATACGGGTCGTTTCTACGACTATACCAGCATTTTAGGACAGTTCAACTCTATTTTTGGTTGGCGTACTTTTATGCAAGGTTCTTATTTCGATAATCTGATTACCCGGGATGCCAAATTAACCGAAACTTTATACTATGATGTCATGCAACAGCAACAGTCTGGGCCGTTAATTCGCACCCGAGATTTACCCAATCCCTTCGATACTTCCCTACAGGAAAATCCCAGTTATTTAAGTCCAGGGGGATTTTAATCCCCCTGAGAAGCTATACTCTCACCCATTTGGCAATATCAAGGGTTTTGTCATAACGATAGCTCATGCCATCATTAGCAATAATCGTTTGATCTCGACTAGCTTTATTTTTAATGGTACTTAAGCTATAGTTAGTCAGTTTTTGCATTTCTTGATGGGTAAAATTGTCTTGATTGTTTATTTCAGAGACAATTTCTATCGTTTCATCAACGGGTTGGTTACTGTTAGAATGAGTCGCAATCGCTGTTGATGGATGATAGTCTGCCATGCTCATTAAACGCCAAGTAGAATCCTCGGAAAGTTCCAAAACCCTTTGATGATAGTTAAACAAACTTTCTCGATGTCCGACACTAATAAAGGTCTTGCCAGTTTGTTGTAACTGTTTATATAAATGATCTTCATTTTTTAAATCTAAAGCACTGGTGGCTTCATCTAAAATCACAAAATCTGGCTGATTAACGAATAGTCGCGCAAAGGCTAGACGTTGTTGTTCTCCTAAAGATAAAATATTTTCCCAATCCACTTCTTCATCAAAATTTTTGATGCGATTAAGAACATCTTGTAGGTTAACTTCTTGTAAGATTTCTTTTAATTGAAATTCACTCATCTCCGTTGTCGTTTGAGGATAAATCAGCTGTTCGCGCAGGTTTCCTAAAATGATGTAAGGACGTTGGGGTAAAAATAATAAATCGTCGAGGGGAGGTCGCATCAAATGACCTGTACCTGTATTCCATAACCCAGAAATAGCACGTAAAAGAGAACTTTTTCCTCGACCACTTGGCCCAACAATTAATAAACCTTCCCCCGGTTCAACGGACAGGGATAAATGTTCAACAATCACTTTAGCAGCATCGGGAGTTTGTAAGGTGACATCCTCAAAAGTTAGATTGTTATTTTCAATGACTTTAATGGTATTAACTGGGTTGGTTTGTTTGCTTACATCATCTAAAGCTTGGGAAAAATTTTCTAACCGTTCAATATAATTAATAAACGCACCAGAGCGTCCAAATTCATCGACTAACACAGATAAAGCTGTGGAAAAAAAATAGCAACAATAGCTAGCTTGATTAACTTGTCCAAACTCAATTTCACCACTAATATATAATGGGGAAACAATTAAAAAGGGGAAGATTTGAACCATGGATTCATAGCCGCGGTTAAAAAATTCTTGGTTTCTTTCCCAATTAATCCTTTCAATGATAATTTTAATCAACTGATTGAACTTCCTTTGAATAATATTTAACTCTTTTTCTTCCCCTCTAAAAAATGCAATTGATTCGGCGTGAGTCCGAACATGAGTAATGGCGTATTTATAGTTTCCTTCGGTTTCTAATTGTTGTTTACTGACTTTATTTAATTGTTGAGTAATATAGGTAGCAAGAATATTTCCAATAATCGTATAAACCAGAAGCACTATAGAAATGGTTTTAGAAATTGACCAAAGGATGACAATAAAAACCAGCATCTCCATGAGTTTTTCGACGCAGGTTGTTAAAAAGTCCATCGTTGTTCTGGTGATGGGTTGAATTTCTTGGGATAAACGTTGATCTGGATTTTCAATATCTCCTTTAAAATTGATTTGATAATAAGCACGATTTTTAAAATATTTTTGCAAGATACTACTATTGATCCATTGATACCAATCCAGCGCAATTAGTTGTTTAAGAAACTTGGACAATCCTCCGAAAAACGTCATGCTGCCTAGGGTAATCCCATAAATAATGACAAAATAAGTTAATTTTTCTGCATCCTTAGCTTCTGTGAAGGTAATTAAGTATCTAAAAACAAAACTATTAAACGCATTAAGACCTACTACTCCCACTAATAATAAAAACAATAAAACGAGCATTCCCCAGGAACGAATAATCTGCGAAAAAGCTCTATCCTGGTGTTCTTTCGGATACCAATAAGCTTGAATAAATCTTGAAAATTCTTGAAGAGATTGATTGAAAGTTTGGACATCTTCTTTGAGATTTATAGTATCTGAGGTTTTTTGTGCAACATTCATAGGATTCTCCTTGCTCTAAAATAAGGGACATTAGAACTTTGAATATCTATCTCTTGAGTTAGACATTAATTCAGCATACCATAAAAATCTGCATTATTATCAGAAATTATATTATTACTATTTTCTGGATTTTCTACAGATCAGGAATGAATATTAACCAGAATTAAATCAGATTCATAATCGTTTGATAATTTTGGCAGGATTACCAGCAACAACAGTAAAAGGTTCTATATCTTTTGTCACAACAGAACCTGCTCCAATAATTGCTCCTTTACCAATCGTAACCCCTTTAAGAATACCAACATTAAATCCAATCCAAACATGATCTTCTATCACCACAGGTGCAGATTGTATATCAACATCCTTAGCATCCTTAATCAGATTATTCAAAATGACGACTTCCATAAATTCTTTCTGTCTTAAAATATAATTTAATGAATGAGCATCGGTATCATAAATATTGACATCATCGGCAATTATAACTTCGTTTCCAATTTTGATAGAAGTAGCTGATCTAATTCGAGTTTTCTCACCAATATAACAATTTTTACCTATTTCTATTTTTCCACCATGAGCAAATAAAAATAATTCACCCAATATGACGGTATTCTCTCCAATTTGAATTAGACTTTTATCCTCCCTAAGGTTTATACACTTTCTGATAAATTTGACGGAACTGTGAAATGTAGCATTGTCGGAAAGTTTTTTATGTTTTTCGATCCGTTCTTGTTCTTCTAAAAATTTTGAAATCAATAAATATAACTGATGTCTTACGTTAAACATAATATTGTCCTCGTGAAATTAATAAAGTGATCACATAAGTTGGTTTAATTTAGCTGTCGTGTTTGATTAAATCGACATTTATTGTGTTAAAAACCCACTTTTAGTAAAATATTCAAAATAAGTTTTTAACAATTTTTGATCAATCGGGGGAAAATTAAAGGCCGTACCCTTTAACCCCATTACCGTATTTTGAGAATCCAACTCGGGGGAATAACCTGCGGATAAATTTTCATCTGAAAAAATATCTAACACCGCTGATAAAGCATTATCTGTATTAATTTTACATTGTTCTGTTAAATGCGATCGCCATTTTTCAAAGGAAACCAACTGCAACGGATAACCCATTTCCCGAACACAATCAAATAGCTCACGATTTAAGGTTGGGTGAGAATTCAATAAATGAAATGCTTTCCCTAAAGAGCTTTCTTGACTGGCTAAATGTACAATTGCACCACTCACATAATCCACAGGAGTGAGGTCGTCTGTACTGTCACCAAAATCAGGAATCATTCCTAATTGAATACAGCCTTTAATCATACGACAAAACAAATCTTCTCTATTACAAATTCCAGTTTTACTATGTCCAATAATTCGAGATGCTCTAAAAATTGTAATCGGAAGTCCCCGCTTTCCAGCTTCCATGATTAATTTTTCGGCGACCCATTTACTTTGAGTATAACCAGCATTGAGTCCATGATTTATACCTAGAGGATCAGATTCTTGAATTAAGTTCCCTTGAGCATAACTGGGGGAAAAAACAGAAGTTGTCGAGACAAAATGAACAGGTTTAGTTTTAATTAAGCACGCTAATCTCAAGATTTCTGCTGTTCCTAAAACATTAGTGGGTTTCACTATTGAATAGGGATAAATGGCATTAACCCAAGCTCCATTATGATAAATCACATCAATTTGATTCGCTAATTCCAGAAAATCAGGTTGACACATTCCTAAACGTTGTTGGGATAAATCACCAATAACAGGAATAATACGAGAGCTTTTCTGTTCATCCCATAATTGAAAGGTTTTTAATTTCTGGTAAATTTTCGCTTGAGCTTGTTCTAAACTTTTGTCTCGAATTAAACAATGAATATTAGCTTCTGTTTTATCCAGCAATTCAGCTAATAAATGAATTCCAAGAAAACCCGTAGCTCCTGTTAGCAAAATATCAGCAGGTTTTTGAGGAAAGAAAGTCAGAATATTCTGCGGTTGAATGGAGGGGTCTAAGGTGATTTCAACTTGCCAATGTGGGATTTGAACACTCTCAATTTTATCAGATAAATTCAAGTCTAAATTAGAGGATAATCCTGCTACCGTCGGTTCTGAAAAAAGATAGTTTAAAGGAATATTAATAGCTAATTGTTCTCGCAGTCGAGAAATCACTTGGGTAGCTTTTAAAGAATGGCCACCTAAGTCAAAGAAATTATCGAAAATACTAATTTGCTTTAACCCTAAAACATCTTGCCAAATCTCAGCAACAATTTTTTCTGTAGCTGTCCGAGGTGCAATCATCGTTTTTTGATCCTGACTTGCAGTGGGTGCAGGTAAAGCGAGACGATCTACCTTAAGATTAGTAGTAAGGGGCAAAGATTCCAGAAAAACAAAAGCTTGAGGAACCATATACAAAGGCAATTTACTGGACAGAAACTGACGCAGTTCACTAATCATCGGTATCCGTTCACAATGAGCTACTATGTAAGCGACTAAATATTTATCCCCCGGAGTATCTTCCCGAATAATCACACAAGATGTTTGTACATCAATATTTTGGTTAAGTACCGCTTCAATTTCTCCCAACTCAATACGGAATCCGCGAATTTTAACCTGATTGTCAATCCGGCCAAAACATTCAATA
>VYKP01000349.1_pt1 | contig 19349 bp, 15 predicted proteins | sample 5114551 | NCBI WGS metagenome assembly VYKP01 (sample SAMN12291777, study PRJNA351875) | freshwater metagenome | isolation source: freshwater lake | place: USA: Michigan, Baseline Lake | collected 2013-08-09
GTGGAAACGAGGTCTATACTGATAGAATATCCGCAAAATAGTCTTAAAAGTCTTGTCCAGTAAGCATTTCACGATTCCATAAGCAAAAATTATCACACAAAGCCGAGAAGAGCCGACTTGCTTTCCTGTTCTCCCCCTAACTGACGTTCAATCTCTAATTCCCTTGCTAAAATCTTTTTCAACGCTTCATTTCTCAACTCAGAAGGCATTTGGCCATTCTCCAGTTTTAAGCGTAACTCTCCCCCCCGCAAACCAAACTTAACCCGTCCAAAGGAAAAAACAAGCCACTGCTCATTAAAAATAATCCGCACCGATAGGGCAAACGCCTCTGGTTCAGACTTGTTGAAACGGGAAAAAACACCCTTAGACTCAGACGTAACCAGTTCTCCCGAAATCTCCAAGTGCAGACATTCGGGACACTTATTATCATGTTCTGTTACCGCGATTGCCCTTGATTGCTTTGCCATCATCCTAGGCCTTTCAAACCCTTAACTGTAATAATTGTACTGTATTTGGGGTTTTTGGAAAAGTTTTTCTGTGACTCTATTGATTTCCGATGCGGTTTTGTTTTTGGCTAATCCTGCTACTAAAAATTTCGAGGCTTTCTCCACGTGAGTAACGAGAACTCCTAGATGATTGCTTCCAATTATTGTGTCACTTTCCCAATGACCGATTTCAGTTTTCTGGTCAGCAATTACTGGTCGCTCGCTGATATCTACACGCACTGGAATCGCTCCACGCTTACTTTTTGCTCCATTTCAACTCTTTCTTTTTCCTTGTCCTTGACGTAGGTATTCTTGATATTTTCCACAGTTTCGATAGTTCTGATAGATGGTTTCATGACTGAGCGATTCTTGACTGGCTCTTTTCAGACGACCTGTTATTTGTTCGGGACTATGATAATCTTTCAATTCTTTTTTCACCAACTCTAAGGCCGACTCGCTGACATTTTAAAAGGGTTGTTTGGCATTTTTGGTGCGCGTCTCGTTTTCAGATTGTGCTGTGTCAGGTAGATAGCAGCCCAGAGAACTTTGATTTCTTCTTAATTCTCGTGATACGTGCTTTGATGACATTCGAGCTAGAGCTCCATTTGCCGTTGAGATAAATTTCCCTCCTGACTAAGTTGGTAGAACAAGTTTCTTTGTTCTATGTTAAGATGTTGGGTGCTTCGTTTTTGGGTCTGATTTGTTTTTGTTAATGATCAGACAGTACCTGATGGGCCTTTTTTTGTCAACTCTTGAGGTTGATGCGTTTCATTTTTGAATTGGCGCACCATTAAGATAACTGTTATAATTATCGTCCGGGGTTTGACTCGGTGTCAAAAAAGTTTCAGCTAATTTAATTAAAGTGGTTTGATTAATCTTACCCTGGGGACTTTTTGGTATCTCTGGTAATTTTATCCAATATTTCGGCAGTTTGTAATTGACTAATTTATTTTTAATCTGGGATTGAATACTTGTCTGGTTTATCTGAGAATTAACGGGGACATAAAAAGCGACAATTACCTGTCCCCATCGAGAATCTGGCATCCCTAAAATCACTACATCTTTAACTAAATTAGTTTGTCTAATAGCAGTTTCTACCTCAAAAGGATAAACGTTTTCTCCTCCAGTAATTATTTTTTGACTATCGCGACCAATGATATATAAATAACTACTTTCATCGAAATAACCTAAGTCATCCGTCTCGAAGTAGCTTGCTTGATTAAGATGGGGATAATAGCCTAAAAATAAAGATTTTGCTTCAATAATAATTTTCTGGTTATCGGGATTAATTTTTATCTGAGCATGGGGTAATAGCTGTCCATTACTATTATTACCTCGTCGAAAATCTTCCGGTTTAAGGGTGACAATTTGTGAGGCAGTTTCCGTCATTCCATAGGTGGTAGATAGGGAAATATTATATTCTCTAGCTTTTTCTAATAAAGATGGCCACGCAGGGGAACCTCCTAGTAAAACTGTTTTAAAATTGGCTAACCAGCGAGGATCATTTTCTAGAAAGAATTGTAATTGAGTAGGTACTAAAGAGATAAAATAATCTTGAAGATTGAGATTATTTATCCGCTTTTGTTTGATTTTATGGTAAGGAATAACAGCAAAATCTCCCCCCGTTAAAAAACTTCTCAGAAACTGCATTAAACCACTAACATGATATAAAGGTAGTAGGCAAAAAGAGTTAACCTGCTTGACTTGAAAATATTCAGAGAAACCTTTAACAGAAGCAGTTAAAGTTAACCAGTTATGGATAGCAAAGCTAATTTTTCCCGAGGTTCCTCCCGTGGGTATCATCAGAGAATTAATCAAGGAATTGACAGGAGAAAAATTCTGGTGATAAACCTTGATATTTTTGCCAAAAATATAATCGGGTTGCACCAGAGAGAAAACCTGCTGCCATTCGTTAGTTTTCCAATCGGGATTAGCTAGAAATAGGCAACTTTTGACCCTGACAGCAGCCAAGAATATGGCTAAAAATTTAATGAGATTGTCTTCAGCAAGCAGTATAGTTAATCGATGATTATCTGCGGCAATAAATTGCCGAGAATAGGACTGATATAATTGATAAAATTTTTGGCTATTGTATCCATATAACCAATCTTTTTGACTGAGATATGCTAATTGTTTGCTGATGTTGTCCACAGTTTTCCTAACCAATCGGGGTCACTATTATTAAACCATTGTTGTACACCAAAACCTAAAGCTCGCTCTTTTCTGGGGTATTCTCGTGCTAGACGTAAAGCGGATTTTCTGCCAATATTAGTTTCTAAAACCGAAGAAAATACTAAATCTAAGGGATATTTTTTCCAGAGATTTCTTAACCCTTGCATTGAACCAGTAATGGCAGGTTTAATCACAAAAATTCCTCGCCATCCCCGTTGATAACATTCCTCTATTTGTCGAAGATTAGCTACGGATTCATCTAAGGCAATTCCCGTGGTAAAATCTTGACTTAATTGCAACATTTCCGCTAATTGAGATGGGGGTAAAGGTTGTTCGATAAATTCAATTATTTGACATTCATCGGCAATTTTTAACCAGATTTTACTCTCAGCAATACTTAATCCCCCATTGGCATCTAAACGCAATTTAATTTCTCTGGGTAATCGGTCAATTAATTTTTCAAATAAGTTTAACTCTTGCTTGAGAGAATTAACTGCAATTTTCCATTTATAAGTATTAGTTTTATGAGCGGCTAGAATATCATCTAGACTGGGAAATACTGCCGCACCAGTCGGTAATAAATAACTATAATTTTTCGGTTCTAATTCTCTTGATTGATTCTCTATACTTAAATCTTCTAAAGCTGATTCAAAGGCAAATTGACAAGCGGGAAATTGTTCAGGAATAGAAAAAATTGAATTTATTGATAGGGGATTTTTGAGAGTTTGACAGAATAATATTGCTGCGGATAATGTTTCCGAACCAAATTCGGGTAAAGGAGCAATTTCTCCCCATCCTATACGTCCATCTTCCGCTTCTAAGCGAATAATAATTCCTTCCCTAATTTCCCATAGTCCGTGATGGGTTTGTAGGGAACGCAGCAAAGGACGCTGATAAACACGAAATTGCCAAAAATACATGATTAACCATAAGTAGTAGTGAAAAATTAATTTTCTAGTTGAGATAGGAAACCTTTCAGTAATCAGTAATCAGTGAAAGGTTACGGAATCAATTTTATATAAATATCTATATCATATTTTGGGCTTGTAAGCAAGTAATCTCAATTAATTGTTAGGGAGGCACAATTATTTACAGGATGGGTTAGCGGTAGCTTAACATAAGCAGGCGTTGGGTTTCATGCTTCAAAACAACCTAATTTATTTATAGAGTTTGTCAGCAAAACGTTTTTTTGTCTTAAAGTCAAAGTCCAGAAAAAGGATTTCTTCAAGAAACCCGTTTTCTAGTCCAATCATTATAAATAAAGCTATTGCTGGCATTTAATGCAGTTGTTCCTAACACGGATTGAGCAGTCGTCATCAGTATTCATATCTTGATTCAGCAACGCCATTTTCTATACCTTTTAAACAGGATTTAGAGCTTTTTTCAAATCGATGATACAATCTCGCTGCTACCTACTGTCCCCTGAATCATCCCACAGTTTTATATTTTCTTTAGAGATGGGCTGTCCTAAAACCTGCTCAGAGCGGCCAAAAGTCAGAAAATAGAAATAAAGGTGCGATTAGAGAACTTGAGCTGCGATCGCACCCGTCAGCCGCCATTGGAGAAAGATAAAGTTATGGCAGATAACTACAGAAGTCGCATTGTTACCCAAGGTACCCAACGCAGTCCTAATCGGGCCATGTTAAGAGCGGTAGGTTTTGGGGATGAGGACTTTAGCAAACCAATCATCGGCATCGCTAACGGATTTAGCACCATTACCCCCTGTAACATGGGAATTAATGATTTAGCAATGCGTGCCGAAGCAGCCACCAGATTAGCGGGGGGAATGCCGCAACTTTTCGGGACTATCACCATTAGTGACGGGATTTCCATGGGAACAGAAGGGATGAAATATTCTCTCGTTTCTAGGGAAGTAATCGCTGATTCCATTGAAACCGTCTGTAATGGTCAAAGTCTCGATGGAGTCCTCGCTATCGGGGGTTGTGACAAAAATATGCCGGGAGCAATGATTGCCATGGCCCGGATGAATATTCCCGCTATTTTCGTCTATGGTGGCACAATTAAACCGGGGCGCTACAAAGATTGCGATTTAACCGTGGTCAGTTCCTTTGAAGCCGTGGGACAGTACAGCGCCGGTAAAATCAGTGAAGAAGACCTCATCGGAATTGAACGCAACGCTTGCCCCGGCGCCGGTTCCTGTGGTGGAATGTTTACTGCTAATACCATGTCTTCCATTTTTGAAGCCATGGGGATGAGTTTACCCTATTCCTCGACCATGGCCGCCGAAGATGAGGAAAAAGCCGATAGTACCGAAGAATCGGCCAAGGTTTTAGTCGAGGCGATTAGAAAACAGATTCTACCTAGCCAAATTTTGACCCGTAAAGCCTTTGAAAACGCTATTTCGGTCATTATGGCAGTGGGAGGTTCCACTAACGCTGTCCTGCACCTTTTAGCCATTTCCCGCACCATGGGAGTAGAATTATCGATCGATGATTTTGAAACTATCCGGCAGCGAGTACCGGTTATCTGCGATCTTAAACCCTCCGGGCGTTACGTTACCGTGGATCTGCACAAAGCCGGTGGTATTCCCCAAGTGATGAAAATTCTCCTGGTTAATGGTTTACTACACGGGGATGCTCTCACCATTAGCGGTCAGACTATCGCTGAGATTTTAGCCGATATTCCCGACCAACCGCCCTCAGACCAAGACGTTATCCGTCCTTTTAGCAATCCTGTCTATAAAGAGGGTCATTTAGCCATTTTAAAAGGAAATCTGGCCACAGAGGGGGCCGTGGCCAAAATTAGCGGCGTGAAAACTCCAGTCATCACCGGACCTGCGCGGGTGTTTGAGTCGGAAGAAACCTGTTTAGAGGCAATTTTAGCCGGAAAAATTCAAGCTGGGGATGTGGTGGTTGTCCGTTACGAGGGACCAGTAGGTGGACCGGGTATGCGGGAAATGTTGGCCCCCACTTCGGCAATTATCGGCGCCGGTTTAGGGGATTCCGTGGGATTAATTACCGATGGTCGTTTTTCTGGGGGAACCTATGGCATGGTGGTTGGTCACGTTGCTCCGGAAGCGGCGGTGGGTGGTACAATTGCTCTGGTAGAGGAAGGGGATCAAATTACTATTGATGCTCGTCAGCGTCTCTTGAGTTTAAATGTATCGGAGGAAGAATTAACCCGTCGTCGTAATCATTGGCAACCGCGTCCCCCACGCTATAAAACGGGAATTCTCGGCAAATTCGCCAAGTTAGTCTCCTCTAGCAGTCTCGGCGCTTTAACGGATCTGAATCTGTTCTAAAAGTATAACTAGCAATGGCGATCACAATTGATCGCCGTTTCTTTGTTATATTAGTTAGGGAACACCAGAGCTTTTTTGCTGTGATCGGTAAACAGTAATCAGTAGAGTTCTTGCATAATTAATTTTTGAGAGTGCAAAAACGAGAAAAATAGACATAAAATTGCATAAAATCCCTAAATAACCTCGGTTCTGGTTAAGGCTATTTTCCTACTCATTCCACAAAAGAATAGGGTTGACAGCGAACGAAAAAATTAGGGTTTTAGCTTATCCCTAGCTCAGGTTAAATAGAGCATTTAATTAAATGCTTATTCTTAATTCTCCTGCCGACTGACTCCTGACTCCGTTAAAGATTAATAACTATGACCTATCTACTTACTGTCTATCGAGCGCTCGAATGCCGTCCGGATACCTATCGGGACTGGTATGACCAAGGCAATATTTTAAAAGAAAGAATGGACTATTTTGGAGCCTTAATCAGCTACGAAAAAGCCTTAGAATATTATCCAGATGATTATTGGGCATGGTACAAAAGGGGTATGATACTAGAAGACTTGGGAATGTATGAAGAAGCGGCTGAAAGTTACTCTAACGCCGCACAGGTAAAGGCCGATAACTATTGGGCTTGGTATGATCAAGGTTGTGTTTATCTACAGGAACTAAAGGAATACGAAAAAGCGATCGCTTGTTTTCAACGGGCCCTAAGTCACAGTCCGGGGGACTATTGGGCCGCCTATCGGCAAGGAGAGGCCTATCGATTGCTCAAAAACTACGAACGCGCTATTACTTCCTATGATCTGGCCTTGGGAGCGCGACCCCGGGATTATTGGGCCTGGTATCGTCGCGGCGACGCTTTCCGGGATTGGGGCAATCCCCAAGAGGCTTTATTTAATTATCGTACCGCCCTCGATATCCGACCGCAAGATTACTGGTCCTGGTATCAACAGGGTGTGATCCTACAGGAATTACAGCGTTTAACAGAAGCGATCGCCTGTTATGAAGAATCGTTAAAAATCGATCAAGATGATCGCTATGCGTGGTATAATGCCGCTTGCTGTCATGCCGCCCTCGGTCAACAACAAAAAGCGATCGACTGTTTACGGGAAGCTCTAGACATAGAACCGGATATATGTGGCGAATTAGCGCGTAATAACTTCGTTTTCGATGGTTTAAAGCAAAATGAAACCTTTAATGACCTTTTGAGTTGCTATTCCCCCAGCTAAAGTCTTTTTGCATTACCTAGGGTTTGCTGAAAGGGTTTTTCGTGGGGTGTGGGGTTTTAGGCATTTTCAGGAAAAAGTGCCTAAAATTTCCCCCCGATTGCTCCAATATCTTTAGGCTTTTTTAATGGCAAAAAAGCCTAAAGATATTATCCAACAAGGTTTTTAGATTCATTTAGCCAGTCTGGATTAGCTACAATTGCAATTAGAGAAAAATTATTGAGAATCCTATGCGAGAACTAGACAGAGACAAAACCATCGAACAACTAAACGAAATCATGGAATTTGAACTAGCGGGAGTTGTCCGTTATACCCACTATTCGCTGATGGTGACAGGTCCCCATCGCATACCCATCGTCCAATTTTTCCAGACTCAGGCCACGGAATCCCTCACCCACGCGCAACAAGTTGGGGAAATTCTCACCGGTTTAGAAGGTCATCCTAGCCTAAAAATTGCCCCCATCGAGGAAAGCTATGAACATAATATCAAAGCAATCTTGAGTGAGAGCCTCAATCATGAGAAAAAATCCCTTGATTTGTACAAAGCACTCCTAGAAACCGTCGAAGATGCCAGTATTTACCTGGAAGAATTCGCTCGCGGTATGATCGGACAAGAAGAATTACACAATCTGGAAATTCGCAAGATGCTGCGGGATTTTGCTTAAGCTAGGATCAAAGTTAGAGTTTATCGACTAGCTTATGAATCTTAGTTCCGCTTTACCCACTTTTATTATCACTCTCCGGGAAGGTTTCGAGGCCGCTTTAGTGGTGGGAATTGTCCTCGCTTGTTTACAAAAATCCGGTCGATCGCAACTTAACTCATGGGTGTATCGTGGTATTGGTGCAGGAGTAGTGGCCAGTGTTTTGGTCGGTGTTTTGCTAAGGGGAATCCTTTTGCAAGTGGATGCCTCTCCTAGTCCTTATGTACCAATGATCAAGGAATTATTGGCCGCCACTTTTGGACTGATTGCCGTTTTGATGTTGAGTTGGATGTTAATTTGGATGACTCAACAGGCCAAATCTTTGAAATCTGAGGTAGAAAGTGCGGTAAAAGCAGGTTTAAAAGCGGAAAATGGGGCAGGAAAAGCGATTTTTCTGCTCGTTTTTATCGCTGTCTTGCGGGAGGGATTTGAAACTGTCCTCTTTATCCTGGCCCAATTCCAAAAAGATTGGCAGATACAAACGTTCGGTGCGATAGCAGGGTTAAGTTTGGCGACTTTGTTGGGAATTCTCCTATTTGCAGGGGGAGTAAAAATCAATATCCGTCTCTTTTTCCAAATTATGGGGACTTTCCTCCTCTTAATCGTTGCGGGATTACTCATCGGTGTTTTGAAACATATCGACGCAGGAATCAGTCTTTTAAGTGAAATTGACCCTTTTTATCGCAATTTCTGTCCTTCTCTCCCCTCCTCCTGTCTTCTCGGTTTTCAAGTTTGGGACGGTTCCCAAATTTTGAGCGACCGCACTTTCCCCGGACTCCTCCTTAAATCCCTGTTTGGTTATCGTCAAAACCTCTATATCAGTCAAATTGTTGCTTATATCCTCTTTTTACTGCTTATCGGTGGCCTCTATTTCCAAAGCTTACGACAACGTCCTCAAACAGTAATCAGTAATCAGTAATCAGTAATCAGTAAACAGTAAACAGTAAACAGTAAACAGTAAACAGTAAACAGTAAACAGTAAACAGTAAACAGTAAACAGTAAACAGTAAACAGTAAACAGTAAACAGTAAACAGTGAAAAGATGGCAAGAAACTACTATTTAATACTGCTCACTTAAAAACTCACATCTGATAACTGTTAACTTACCCACTGTTAACTTACCCACTGATAACTGATAACTTACCCACTGATAACTGATAACTTACCCACTGATAACTGATAACTGATAACTGATAACTGATAACTGATAACTGATAACTGATAACTGATAACTGATAACTGATAACTGATAACTGATAACTGATAACTGATAACTGATAAACTGATAACTGATAACTGATAACTGATAACTGATAACTGATAACTGATAACTGATAACTGATAACTGATTATGACTACTTGGCAATGTGACGGTATCCCTAAAGATGGTAAAACCTATCCCCAAGCAATTGCGGGAGGTCATGAACCCTGCGAAAATACTACTCCTGATTGTCCTATCTGTGGCCTACCTAGGGAAGCGATGGATCCCGTCACAACGACGGTTAAAACCACGGTTGTGGTGTCTCCGGGGGGGACAACGAGAGTCGGTCAAAAATCGAACTGGTTACTTCCCTTCGCTTTGATAATTACCGCTTTAACCGCAGGTTTAGGTGGTTGGAGTCTATTGCAAATGTTGATTCCCAAACCCGATACTCCTCAAGTTGTCGGGGAAGAAACCCCAGACAAGCAACCCCAGGCAACTTTTGTGAGTAATACGGCTAAAAATCCCGATTTATTTAGCCAAGGTGAGAAAATACTGCTTAATTCCACTCCTAACAAAGAAAAAGGCGCAGCGGCCTTTAAAAAGGAAGATTGGGCAAATGCGATCGCATCTTATCAACTAGCAGCCACTCCCCAAGCAAACGATCCGGAGGGCAAAATCTATTACAATAACGCCAAAGCTAGACAAAAAGGTAATCAAAATACTATAGCTGTTGTTGTCCCTATCGCTAAGGACCCCAACAGCGCCAAGGAAATTCTCCGAGGTGTCGCAAGGTATCAAGAGGAGTTTAATAATTCTAATCCGGGTAATCCTTTGGAAATAGTCATCGCTAATGATGGCGGTGGGTTACAATCAAAAGCGATAGCCGATGATCTGATTCAATCCGGTCAAGTTTTGGCAGTTATGGGCCACGGAATCGATCCTTTTAGTCAAAAAGCGATTGAAAGTTACGAAAAAGAAGGATTAGCGATTCTCTCTCCCCTGACTACCAGTGTTAGTCAAACGGGAAAATCAACCCTGAAAACTATTCCCCTTAAAGATAAATCTCAGGAAGTTTTGGGTAGTTATCTGGAAGCAGTGGCCAAAACTTTGGCTAATTATGCTAGTAAGCAAGAGAATTCTCCCTCAGTGGTTCTTTTTTATAATTCCGATAGTCCCTATAGTCAAAAATTAAAGGATTCCTTTGCTAAAGCGATCAAAGAACCGGGAGGCAAGATAGTTAAGGAAATAGACGCCACTAAAGGCAATTTTAATGCTAAAACCGCCATAGATCAGGCCAAACAAGCCGGCGCTAAGGTGGTATTTTTGGCCTTGAGTAAAGATGGCGATCGCATTGATCAAGCCGTGGCTATTGCCCAAGAATCGTCAGGAATGCTCTTATTAGGCGGAAATGAACTTTATACACCCGATATACTCATTCAAGGAGCGGATAGCATTAACGGATTAGTTTTAGCAGTACCTTGGAGTTTCCAAGCAACGGATCCTTTTGCTAAAGATGCGCTGAAAAGTTGGCGCGGTCGCGTCAGTTGGCGTACTGCTACCGCCTACGATACCATGAAAGTATTAGGAGAAGCGATCGCTAAAAGTTCTGACCGTGCTACTTTAGTCGAAACTTTAAATCGAGGAATCACCTTGCAGGGAAACACCACGGATTTTAACATTTTTAATCAAGTTCCCCTAGTGCGTGCTAATCGCGGCAATGAGGGGCCAAAGGGTTCTCAATATCAATTCGATCCCATCTAAAATAGACAATGTGATGTCGAGGAGTAGAATCAAGTTTAATTTTATGAAGAATATCTTAGCCATCTTAGCTTTATTAATGTCGGTGTCGGGAATTGCCGTATCTTTGGGACGGGAGGAAGTCCGATGTCATCTCGGTTTAGAATCGGCAGCCTGTCCCCGCGAAGAAGAAAAAACCAGCGAAGACACCCCCGCAACTACTCCAGAATCCCCCCCCGCAACTACCCCGGAATCCCCCCCCGCAACTACCCCGGAATCTCCCCGGATAGAAACAACTCCCCCAGAAACTACCCGTAATATCGAAGCTTCCCCCGAAGTTTCCCCGTCTCCCAAAAGCGAAACTCCAGTGGAATTCACTCCCATCCCAGAAAATAACCCCAGTCCAGAAGCACCCCCCGAAAACCCCCCCACTCCGGAAACCAAAGCGGTGGAAAAAACTCCAGATGCAGAAAAAAGTCCCGATGTCAATCCATCTAAAGATGGAGACACTGAAAGTGTTCCGTTAGAAGTTATTCCCCCCGGACAGTAAAATCGGACAAAATCAATTTCTGGCTGAGGATAGGAACTCATGCACTCATGCAAGAAGTGGTTAGATATGTGTAATTAACCTGAGTTCGGGATAACGCTATCTTACGGGACTGTGGGAAAACCTTTGCCAACTCTGGATTCTGACCCTCTTGGTTAACAGGCGATCGCTACCAATCAGGCGATCATTACCAGTCGGGCGATCGTTACTAATTAGGCGATCGCTACCAATCGGGCGTTCACCAAGTAGTTCGCTGGGCCCGCAAGTTTAACCCAGTCACAGGGCTAACTCTTTTTCTGAGAAAAGTTAAAAAAGGGGAAGGTGATATGCTGAAAAACAGAACAAACTTCAGCCACCTCGGTTAAAGCTTATAAAAGTTTATCTCAAGTGGAGGAGGCATTTCGCTGTTATAAGTCAATTGATTTAAAGGTACGTCCTAAGTAGCTGGTTATAATTAAATTGAAAATGGATTTTAGGTTCGATCCCCCCCACCCCCGTAGAATTGATTCATGAATCAACCCTACCTTGAATCAACCCTACCTTGATAAGGGGGGTGTCCGACAACTTTTAACACCTATCTACTTATCTTGCTAAAGATTGACCGCTCAGGCAATAATGGGAAGGCTTGTCATCCCCATTAAAGAATGCTCAACGCTTTTATTTGGCTACCGATTATAGGGGCGATACTGATTGCCTACACGCCTCTAGAGGCGAAAAAAGTGCGAGGATTAGCTCTAACTCTTGCTGTCGTTCTCTTACTGCTTAATATTCTCCTTGGCTGGCAATTTGACCCTAGTAACCCGCAAATGCAGTTCACGGTTAATCTGCCTTGGATTAATTTCCTCGGTTTCAATTATGCCCTCGGTGTCGATGGCTTATCATTTTCGTTACTTTTTCTTAACAGCATCTTGACAATAATTGCTCTTTATGCTAGTGGTACAGAGGTTAACCGACCGAGATTTTACTATTCTCTGCTCTTGTTACTCAATGCTGGAGTAGCGGGGGCCTTTCTAGCGCAGGATTTACTGCTATTTTTCCTATTTTACGAATTAGAAATCGTCCCGCTTTACTTTCTCATTGCCATTTGGGGGGGTCAAAGACGCGGTTATGCGGGCATGAAATTCTTATTATACACGGCAATTTCAGGCTTTTTAGTGCTAATCTCTTTCCTCGGCTTAGTTTGGCTAACCGGTGCTAATAATTTCGCCTATAACCCCCTTTTATCGAATAATTTAGACGTTAAAACCCAATTACTGCTCCTCATCCCCCTTCTGATTGGATTAGCCATCAAAATCCCGATTTTTCCCTTTCATACTTGGCTACCGGATGCCCACGTGGAAGCATCTACCCCTGTTTCTGTGCTTTTAGCGGGAATATTACTCAAATTAGGAACCTATGGACTGCTGCGCTTTGGAGTCGGTTTATTTCTCGATGCTTGGGTGACTCTCGCCCCTTGGTTAGCAACGATAGCAGCTATCAGCGCCCTCTACGGGGCCAGTTGCGCTATTGCCCAAAAGGATATGAAAAAAGTAGTGGCCTATTCTTCTATTTCTCACATGGCCTATATTTTACTAGCGGCGGCGGCCACCACCAGATTAAGCATCACTGCGGCGATTTTGCAGATGATTAGTCACGGTTTAATTTCCGCTTTGTTATTTTTGTTGGTGGGAGTAGTGTATAAAAAAACCGGCAGTCGGGATGTGGATTATCTACGCGGTTTATTAAATCCAGAAAGAGGTTTACCAATCACGGGAATGTTAATGATTTTAGCGGCTATGGCCAGTGCCGGCATCCCCGGAATGGTGGGATTTATTGCCGAATTTTTAGTTTTTCGTGGCAGTTTCCCGATTTTTCCAATACAAACGCTCTTATGTTTGGTTGCTAGTGGTTTAACCGCAGTATATTTTCTCCTGATGATTAATCGGGTTTTCTTTGGTCGTTTAACCCCCGAATTATCGCGCATTCCTCGCAGTACCTGGCCCGAAAGATTTCCCGAAATTGCTTTGGCTTTATTTATTATTGTTTTGGGATTACAACCGAGTTGGATGATTCACTGGAGTGAAAACCAAGCATCAATGTTATTAACCGGCACGGCAATCAGTCAAAGACAATCATAGAAAGCTTTTTCGGAATTTTTGAAACCTAGACCGAAACTAACTTGTGGATAGGAGCCGAAACGTCAAAAATTTTTGGCTTTGCGGAGGGAATTAACCGTTAAAACCACCTGTTCCCCCACCAGTTCAATTTCTTCTAAAGTATTAAAACGACTCAACCCGAAGCGCAGGGAAGCATAAGCGAGAGATTCGGGGCGACCCAAGGCAGTTAAAACGTGAGAGGGGGCGGTATGGCTAGAAGAACAGGCAGAACCGGAGGAAAGAGCCACTATTGGCTGTAATCCTAACAATAATGCCGCACCGTCCACCCCTTCAATACTAATATTCAAATTTCCCGCTAATCTTTGGCTAGGATGACCATTGAGATAAATTCTGTCTAATTGACTGATAATCTCCCATAAACGGGCTTTTAACTGATTTAAGTGGCTGGTATCTTCTTCAATCGCTTTGATGCCCAATTCTACTGCCTTGGCAAAACCGACAATTTGCGGTGTAAACATTGTACCCGATCGCAGTCCTTTTTCCTGGCCTCCCCCTTGAATTTGAGCGGCGAGACGGACTCTGGGGTTTCGGCGCCGGACGTACAGCGCACCGATTCCCTTTGGTCCGTGGACTTTGTGGGCAGTTAAGGACATCATATCTATATTCATTTCCTCCACATCTAGGGGAATTTTGCCGATTGCTTGGGCCGCGTCCGTATGAAAAAGTACCTGATACTGGCGACAAATCGCCCCAATTGCCGCTAAAGGTTGAATCACTCCAATCTCGTTGTTAGCAGCCATAATTGACAGCAAAATCGTGTCAGGACGCAAAGATTTTTCTAGTAGTTCCAAGTCAATTAGGCCATCAGCACCGACGGGTAAAATTGCCACCTCAAAACCCAATTTTTCCAGATAATGACAGGGATCTAAAACGGCCCGATGTTCTGTCACCACCGTAACTATGTGCCTTCCCTTGGCGAAATAAGCTTCGGCAACCCCTTTGATAGCGAGGTTATTAGCCTCCGTTGCTCCACTGGTAAAAATAATTTCTTCGGGACTACTATTAATAGCAGCGGCGATTGTTTCTCTTGCCTGTTTAACTGCGGCCTCGGCTGTCCAACCATAGACATGATTAATACTACTGGCATTACCAAAGTGTTCGGTAAAATAGGGCAACATCGCCGCCAGAACTTGCGGCTCTAGGGGTGTTGTGGCGTGGCAATCTAGATAAATCGGTTTTTGAGACATATTTTTCCCCTGCGGGGGATTCGGGAAGGAGATATCCTCTGTTTTAAGAGAATCTCTGAAAGTGGATTGTTAATCTATGTTAACAAAAAAGTATCGGATAGTAGTCAACAGCTGACGACTCAGACCAGAACTTTAAGATTTAATAATGAGAGCGCAATCGCTCTCTGACAGCAGTTACAATTTCCCTATTCCAATGTTGTTCAGTAACCCAACAGGATTACTAACACATATTTTCCCGCTCAATCATGGCTAAAAAATCGAAGGCATTTAGTGAACTGCTCAGGCTGCAGAAAATGTCCCAAGGATCCGAAAAACCCTTGAAAAGCTTTGAGAAGAAATTAAGAGAAAAGTCCTTGCCTTTCAAGGACTTTATCGTCTCTCCTTCTGGGGAAGTCACAATGTCGGAAGTTCTGGAGGATTTTATCGAGCCTTACCGCAAATCCAATGAAACGAAGGGATCTATGCGAACACTGCTGACCATAGGGATAATCGCTTGGAATCTGGCGTTGTCCCCCGAATCAAAGCGGCAAGAGATGATAGACCGAGTTTTTAATAAAGACCTTCTTAAAGGAGATAAAAGGCTCAAGGCGGAGATTCAAGAGCTAATCCAGGAGCTAATCGCTAGGAAAAACCGTTATTTCTCGGAAAACAAGCGGATGATTGTGGATTTTGAGTTAAAAGAGCTAGGAAGCGAGTATCATCTCTCGGTTGCCTCCAGCTTGTCGCCCGAATTTTCCGAGTCAGAGTTTGCCTTCAAAGTCGGCGACTCGGTCATCGTCAAACAGGGTGTACTTGACCCAGATTTGGGGACTGACATCGGTGGTTGGCAAGGAAGAATTGTGATAATTGAGCGGCAGAGCAATCTCATCGGCATTGAATGGGATAGCATCACCCTGAAAAACATCCCCAGTTCGGTGATTAACCAGTGTGAAATGGAAAACCTAGACTGGTCCCAAATGTACCTCTCCTCAACGGATGTGGAATTAACCCAACCTCGAGATACAGAAGAAGATGTGGCCGCCATCATTGAGCAAATTCAGTCTAACATCGTTGAAGCTATTTAGCAGAAAAGAGAAAGGCGATTCTGGCGGTTGGCCGACGTTAACCCTGAGAAAATGGCGGCTTTAGACGCTTGGAAAAGAACACCTGATTGATTACCCTATTGACCATCGAGCAGCGATTTGCAGGAGAGAAATTTGAGATGGATGATTCCCAGAAATATGAGGCTGACTGTCAAAGGATAAGAAAAGTCAATCATGAATTACTAAAGGATTTTGAGAGTTGGCTAGAATCATCAGGTTTGTCGGAAAAAACCATTAATAATCATATTTCAAATATAGATTTTTATATCAACGAATATTTACTCTATGAGGATGCAGTAGAAGCTAAAGACGGGGTAGATATGGTCGGTGACTTTTTGGGTTATTGGTTTATCAAAAAGGCACTGTGGGCCAGTCAATCAAGCCTCAAGGCTAACGCAGGTAGTCTGAAAAAGTTCTACACTTTCTTACTTGAAAAAGGTCTAATAGATAAAAATGATTTGCGAGAACTTAAAGAAACCATCAAGGAAGAACTGAGTGAATGGCTGGAAACCCTAGAGTGATACGATGACCCATTGAGTGAAGATATGTGGGATGTTTGGTGATTTTAACCGAAGAGCAATTCTTAATCCTCTCTTGATAAGGGGGGAAATCTGACAATTTTTAACACCTACCTACTTAGGGTCTGCTGAAAAAGTACGGGCGAAGCATTCGGATAGAAAATCTCCGGTTTCACCGATAGGTTATTGCCCGAATGCTTCGCCTCTACAGGACGCGGGCCGATGAAGACGCAAGGTTTGGAAGCACTATTCTCTAAAAATCTTGCACCTGTTTCGCCAGAAAAGCCACAAAACCCTTACCTTGCCTACATTTCACATTTATTCAGCAAACCCTAATTATTGTTATAATAATGACATCAATTAAGCTATAGTCGCCTATGTCTGAACAATTAATCGCTAATCTTGCTAATGCCTTTAAACCAGTTCCTTTACCTGCCGATAGTCCCTTTTATGTGGATCTAAAAGCAGTGAGAGCGGATGCCGATGTTTGTCAAGATTTAGGCAGAAAAATTATTCGTGCGCTGCCAACAGAGTACACCCATCAACTCTACACAGGACATCGAGGAGGGGGGAAATCCACGGAATTATTGCGGCTGAAAAAATATCTAGAGCAAAAAAATTGTTTTGTTGTTTATTTTGCGGCAGATGAAGACGATATCGATCCAGAAGATGCTCAATATACAGATATTCTCATTGCCTGTACGCGCCATTTATTAGAACAACTAAAACAGGCTAATTCAACCCCCTTAAAAAACTGGATAAAATCTCGTTGGCAGGATTTAATTGATTTAGCTTTAACAGAGATTAAAGTGGAAGATGTCAAATTAGAAACGGGAGAATTGATTAAATATTTTGGTAAAATGTCTGCGGCGATTCGGGCAATTCCCAGTCAAAGACAAGAAATAAGAAATAAAATCAATCCTCATACTGTTACGCTGTTAACAGCACTAAATGAGTTTATTGATAATAGCAAAACTGTCTTAGATGATTCAACAAAATTAGTGGTAATTGTTGATAACTTAGATCGCATCGTACCGATAAATCGGCGAGATCATAAAACTAATCATGATGAGATTTTTTTAGATCGGGCTAATCAATTAAAGGGGTTAAATTGTCATTTGATTTATACTATACCTATTTCAATGGCCTATTCTAATCGGGCCAATGATCTAAGGGATATTTATGATAATGACCCGATGGTTTTACCGATGATTATGATCCGCAATCTTGATCGTACTATTAATCCTGATGGTATGGCAAAAATTAAGGCTATTATTGAGAAAAGAACGCAGCAATTTTTACCGAAGAAAAAGCTAGAAACAGATATTTTTGAAAGTCAAGAAGTTCTGGAGCGATTATGTTTAATGACTGGAGGTCATGTACGAAACCTAATTTTATTAATGCAAACCGCTTTAGATCATGTGGATGCTTTACCTATTACCGCAAAAGCTGCTCAAAGAGCAATAACTCAAGCTAGAGATGTTTATCAGAGAACAGTAGAACACGAGCAGTGGAAAATTCTGGCTAAGGTATATCGTACCAACGAAATTCAAAATGATGAAGCTCATCGTAAATTATTATTCAATCGTTGTATTTTACAATATGCTTATTTTGATGCAGATGCAGAGTTGAAAAGTTGGTATGATGTGCATCCTTTAATTACCAAAATTAAGGAGTTTAATGATGAATTATGAATTATGAATGATGAATTATGAATGATGAATGGGGAGCGGGAAACAGGGAACAGGTGAGAAAATTAGTGTACCTCATAAATCTGAATACAGCTATATATAATAATGACAAACCAAAAAGTAAAACCCTTAACTAACTTTCAGGAATCGGATTTTGAAGGATTGCCAGAAGAGCAACCCCTAACAGCAGCAGAATCCTATCAAGCATTACTGCGATCGCTGAGACGAAAAAATGGCTTTAATTTACTCTTTGTTCGCTGTTCTCCCGTGCAAGCTGATGAGATTATTCGGAGAGTCAGTCAAGATTTACCTAATAAAAATATTCAAGTCCTGCAACTTGATTCAGAAACGGATAATTTGTATGAGAAAATTGTCGATCTACCAAATTATACCAATCTAAACATTCTTTTTGTGCGCGGTTTAGAAAATGCACTACTGCGCTACGAAGAAGCGGAAAGTCAAGGCTATTTCTTGTCGAGTCAAAGTCCAGTTTATGGGGGAACCTGGGCCGGAGTTCCTAAGATTTTAGGCTATTTAAACCTATCCCGTGAGCGATTTGAGCGGCAATTTCCCTTTACTTTAGTATTCCTATTGCCGGAATTTGCCTTGCGGTATTTTATTCGTCGTGCGTCGGATTTTTTTGATTGGTATTCGGGAGTTTATGAATTTCCGACGGATAAGGACATATTGGAAAGAGAAATTAGAAGACTGGTTTATTTAGACGGCGATCTCGATACCTATAAGCAATTTACTCCCCAACAACGACAGGAAAAGTTAGCCGAAATTAAAGCCTATTTAAGCGATTCCCCATCTCTCGATCCTGTTCAAGCATCTGAATTGTGGCATAAAAAAGGCTTAATTCATCAAATGGGAAAAGAATACGAACAAGCGATCGCATCCTACGATCGAGCTTTAGAATTTAAACCCGATTACCATAAAGCTTGGAACAACCGAGGGAATGCGTTAGATGATTTAGGCAGATTTGAACAAGCGATCGCATCCTGGGATCGAGCTTTAGAATTTAAACCCGATTACCATGAAGCTTGGTACAACCGAGGGATTGCGTTAGGTAATTTAGGCAGATTAGAAGAAGCGATCGCCTCTTACGACAAAGCTTTAGAAATTAAACCCGATTACCATCAAGCTTGGTACGGCCGAGGGTTTGCGTTAGGTAATTTAGGCAGATTGGCAGAAGCGATCGCATCTTACGACAAAGCTTTAGAAATTAAACCCGATTACCATGAAGCTTGGTACAACCGAGGGTTTGCGTTAGATGATTTAGGCAGATTGGAAGAAGCGATCGCATCCTACGATCGAGCTTTAGAATTTAAACCCGATGACCATGAAGCTTGGAACAACCGAGGGATTGCGTTAGATAATTTAGGCAGAT
>VYKP01000105.1_pt1 | contig 19340 bp, 17 predicted proteins | sample 5114551 | NCBI WGS metagenome assembly VYKP01 (sample SAMN12291777, study PRJNA351875) | freshwater metagenome | isolation source: freshwater lake | place: USA: Michigan, Baseline Lake | collected 2013-08-09
TCGACCGTCAGGCCATCGAGCGCCTCGGGCGTGAAACGACCCGCCAGCGCCGATTCGAATGCCGTCGCGCGGAACACGCCGGAGCCGGCACCGGTGACGGCGACGCGGACACCGGCCGGGCCATCGGCCACGAAGACGCCGACCAGCGCATAGCGCGACGCCGGGTTCGGGAACTTCACGTACGCGGCGCGCTTCGGGATCGGGAAGCCGATCGAGATGATGATCTCGCCGGGCTCCAGCGCCGTCTCGTACATGCCGGTGAAGAAGTCGTCGGCGGCGATCGTGCGTCTTTCGGTGCGGACCGTCGCGCCCAGCGCCAGCAGCGCGGCGGGATAGTCGGCCGCGGGATCGTTGTTGGCCACGGACCCGCCGATCGTGCCCTGGTTGCGGACCATGGCGTCGCCGATGCCGCCGGCGAGTTCCGCGAGTGCCGGGATGGTCGCCTTCAGGTCGGCGGAGGCGTTGACGGCCGAGTGGGTCGTCATCGCGCCGAGGATCATGGTGTCGCCGTCGCGGCAGACGCCGGAGAGTTCCGGGATGCCGCGGAGGTCGACGAGATCGGACGGGGCGGCGAGGCGCAGCTTCATGGCCGCGACGAGGGTCTGGCCGCCGGCGAGGACGCGACCGTCGTCGGCAGTGGCCAGGAGCGAGGCGGCGTTCTCGACGCTGGTGGCGCGGTGGTAGGCGAATTCGTACATGCGTGCTCTCCTCAGGCCTTCATCGCCTTCACGCCCGCCTCGATGGCGGTCACGATGTTGTGGTAGCCGGTGCACCGACAGAGGTTGCCGTCGAGGGCCTCGCGGATCTCGTCGCGGGAGGGCGCGGGGTGGCGGCTGACGAGATCGAGCGCGCTCATCACCATGCCAGGCGTGCAGTAGCCGCACTGGAGACCGTGGTGGTCGCGGAACGCCGCCTGCATCGGGTGCAGGGCGGCGTCGGTGCCGATCCCCTCGATGGTGGTGACCTTCGCGCCGGCGGCCTGGACGGCGAGCACGTTGCAGCTCTTCACGGCGCGGCCGTCGAGGTGCACGGTGCAGGCGCCGCACTGGGCGGTGTCGCAGCCGATGTGGGTGCCGGTCAGCCGGAGGCTGTCGCGCAGCAGGTCGACCAGCAGGGTGCGCGGCGCCACTTCCACCGACACCGGCTTGCCGTTGACTTCGAGAGAGAGGGTGACGGACATGGTCTTGGCGTGCGAGTCCCGGAAAGACCCGTACCCTACACCACGGCCTGTTCCGGCGACAAACGCCGCACGCAGAAAGGCCGTCCCGCCCCCTCGTGCACCGTGATGTTGCAGACGTGTCGACAGACGGGTGTGCTGCCGTAGAATCGGGCATCGATGGCGCCGACCGGCGCACCCCATCCCCGAGGAGATCCAGCATGGCGAAGTACGGCATCGGACAGGCCATCACCCGGCGCGAGGACCAGCGCCTGCTCACCGGCACCGGCGTCTACGTGGACGACGTCGTCGTGCCCGGCGAGGTCTTCGTGGCCTTCGTCCGCTCGCCCCACGCGCGGGCGAAGGTGCTCTCGGTGGACCCGGCGAACGCCCTCCTGATGCCCGGCGTCATCACGGTGCTGACCGGGGCCGATGCGATGGCCGACGGCCTCGGCGCCATGCCGATCAATCCCGGCCTGAAGAATGCGGCCGGCAAGGCGATGACGGCGCCGCCGTACTACATCCTTGCCACGGACGAGGCGCGCTTCGTCGGGCAGGCCGTGGCGGCCGTGATCGCCGCGACGCGGGAGGAGGCCGAGGACGCCGTCGAGCAGGTCATCGTCGAGTACGAGGAGCTGCCCTCCGTCACCACGATCGACGACGCCACGCGCCCCGGTGCCGTGCAGCTCTGGGCTGATGCCCCCGGCAACGTCACCGCACAGACCGAGTTCGGCAAGAAGGACGCGACCGACGCCGCTTTCGCGAAGGCCGCGCACGTGACCCGCGTCCACTTCCACAACCAGCGCCTCGTCCCCGTCGCGATGGAACCGCGCGGCAGCATCGCCGAGTTCGACGCTGCCACCGGCCGCATCACGTTGCGCACGAGCTGCCAGAACCCTGCGGGCCTGCAGAAGACCCTCGCCGAGGGCATCCTGAAGGTGCCGGCCGAGTCCGTGCGCGTGATCGTCGGCGACGTCGGCGGCGGCTTCGGCATGAAGACCCAGCTCTACGCGGAGGACGCCGTGTGCGCGTGGGCCGCGAAGCGCCTCGGCAAGCCGGTGCACTGGCGCGCGAGCCGCACCGAGGAATTCCTTGCCGGCAACCACGGTCGCGACCAGACCAACGACGCCGAGATCGCGTTCGACGCCGACGGGAAGATCCTCGGCCTCCGCGTGAACATCCTCGGCAACGTCGGTGCCTACGCCTGCGGGCCCGGGTCCGTGATCGTCGTGGCCGTGGGCCCGAAGGTCATCACCGGCGTGTATCACATCCCGGCGCTGCACCTCCGCGGCACGGCGCTGATCACCAACACCAATGTCGTCGGCGCCTACCGTGGCGCCGGGCGTCCCGAGGCCATCTACCTCATCGAGCGCCTGATGGACCAGGCCGCGGCGGAGATGAAGATCGATCCGGCGGAGCTGCGTCGCCGCAACCTGATCCAGCCCGACGCCATGCCGTACACGACGCCCATGGGCGAGAAGTTCGACAGCGGCAACTTCCCGCACATGCTGTCCCGCATGCTCCCGCTCGCCGACTGGGCGGGCTATCCCGCACGCCAGGCCGCGTCGAAGGCGAAGGGACGTCTGCGTGGCCGTGCCATCTCGACCTTCCTCGAATGGACGGGCGTGGTGCACGAAGAGACCGTGCGCATGGAAGTGACCGCCGAGGGCCGCGTGCGCGTGTTCACCGCGATGCAGGCGATGGGGCAGGGCATCGAGACGAGCTACGTGCAGATCATCGCCGAGACGCTGGATGTAGACCCGGACGTGATCGATATCGTGCAGGGCGACAGCGACGTCGCGCAGGGCATCGGCAGCATGGGCAGCCGCTCGCTGTACATCGGCGGGTCCGCGATGATGACGGCCTCGAAGGAGACCATCGAGAAGGGCCGCGAACTGGCCGGCGCTGCCCTCGCGGCGTCGGCGGGCGACATCGAGTATCGCGAAGGCCGCTTCACCGTGGCCGGCACCGACGTCGGCATCGACCTCTTCGCGCTCGCCGGTCGTCAGCCCGAGAAGCGTATCGCCATCACGACGCTCCAGAAGGTCGACGGCCCGTCGTGGCCGAACAGCGTGCACGTGTGCGAGGTCGAGGTGGACCCGGAGACGGGCGTCGTCGACATCGTGAAGTACACGACGCTGGATGACGTCGGCCGCGTCATCAACCCGATGATCGTCGCAGGCCAGGTGCATGGCGGAATCGCGCAGGCCGCCGGTCAGGCACTGATGGAAGACACGCGGTACGACCCGGAGAGCGGCCAGCTCGTGACGGGTTCGCTGCTCGACTACGCCGTGCCGCGCGCGGATGACCTCCCCGACTTCGCGCAGTACTGCGACGAGTCGACGCCGTGCAAGATCAATCCGCTCGGCGCGAAGGGGGTGGGCGAACTCGGCACGGTGGGTGGCACGCCGACGATCGTGAACGCGGTGATCGACGCGCTGCGTCCGCTGGGCGTGAGCCATCTGGAGATGCCGGCGACGTCGGAACGCGTGTGGCAGGCGATCCGCGCGGCGCAAGGGGCGAAGGCGGCGTAGGGGCGGTTCGGAGGCCGGGGTTCACCCCGCACGGCGCCGGCGATCGGTGCCGTGTCGACACGAGCTGCCCGGGCGCCGGGCTGAAGCCCGCCCTACACCACGCGGCTCCCCTCCGCGTTCCGGACCTGCCACGCGAACTTCCTGTTGTCGCCCTCCGCGCAGAACACGATCGTCTCGCCGGGGAACGTCACTTCCGCCAGCACCTGCTCCTGCACGGCATCGCGCTGCTTCTGCGAACCCGGCTTCCACCAGGGCGCCGTGACGAACGAGAAGGTATAGCACACGGATTCCGGAAGATGCTTCACTCGCTTCCGGACGAACCACGCCTTGAGGACGCCCTCGACAGCCGTGATCTGGCGGCGCAGGTCTTCGAGCGCGTCCGGGTCGAGACCATGGGGGTCGAAACGATCCCCGGACCGGACGGTCTCCCGTTCCTTCGCTGCGGCGTCCAACAACTCCTGCCGGGCCACCGCCTTGTCGTGCCACGCGCGGGCCTCGTCCTTGCGGCCGGCTCGCCAGTGGTAGTCGCGCAGCGCTTCACTGCCCGGGACGATCGCGTCGTCCACCGCGTCGATCGCCGATGTCATCAGCGCGACGCCCTCCGCGTCATCGCGCTCCAGCAGCCGCCGGCCCAGTGCGAAGGTGACATACGGCTGGTCGGGATGCGCTGCCTGCAGCGCGCGGAACAGCGCCAGTGCGGCCTCCTCCCCGGCGCCCACTTCCTCCACGAGGCGCGCGTGCTCGAAGCCTTCGTCGGCACCGAGCGTTCCATCGCGCGCGAGCGCTTCCTCCAGCGCGGCAAGACGCTCGCGATCCGTACGCACCTGCTCGTGGCGCGCGCGCCAGCCTTCCTCGACCCGGGCGCGCCACTGCGCGTCGAACTCGTCGACCAGCTTCGCACGCGATGGGCCGAGCAGCCGGTCCGCCGCGGCGCCTGCCGCGGGCAGCGCGATGGCCGGTGCGGCACCGAGAGCTGCGAGACGGTCGGAGAGTGCGGGGTGCGTGTCGTCGACCGTGGTCGTGCGGGCGAGCGCGCCGTCGAGCCAGCGCTGTGCATCCGTCGCATCCAGCGTCGATGAGAGCTGCGGACCGTAGTGGGCGAAGGGCATCACCGCCGGCGCCGGTTCGTCGTCCGCGCGGCGATGGATGGAGGGCCAGTACTTCTCGCGCAGGAAGCCGCCGATCACGTGGACGGCCGTGAGGGCCTGGGCGGCGGCAGCCGGCGAGGTGAGTCTCACCGAAGTGCGATCCGCTTCGTACTCGTTCGCCCGCGCGAGCGGGAACGACCATGCATCGAAGAACGGGCTGTACCAGCGGAAGAACGGCGCGAAGAGGAACTTGCCGCGGGCCTCGGTCCGCTCGAACGCGTCCAGCAGGCGGCCCCAGGAGAGGCGCAGGCGGTAGAGCCAGTTGGAGACGCGTCCGTGGCCACCGGCCAGATGCCCGAACTCGTGGGCGAGCACCGCTTCGAACTGCTCGACGGTCAGCGACTGCATGAGTGGCAGCCCGACCAGCAGGTAGTTGCGCGTCCAGCCGAGCGGGCCGAGGCGCGGCACCTGCGCGACCCCGGCGTTGAAGTCGTCGGTGAGCAGGATCACGTGGAAGGGGGGCGTGCGCAGTCGTCGACGCAGCTCATCGACCAGGGCGAACAGCTCGGGCGCCTCGGTGCGCGTCAGCAGGCGGCCGTCCGGGGGCGGCACGCGTACCCAGAGGGCCTTCAGCACGAACCACACGAAGAATGCGAGCGGGATGGCGAGCTTGATGGCGAGCGCCTTGAAGGTCACCACCGACACGATGAGCAGACCGAGGAGCGCCAGCAGCAGCGACACCACCAGGCCCAGATAGCCGTAGCCCATGAGGGCAAGACCCACGACCGCGGTGCGATACGCACCGGGATGTGCACGGGCCTTCGGTTCGAGTCGGGCGACGAGCGCTTCGAATTGATCGTGGGTCATGGGGCGGGGCGTGGTCTGGCGGCCACCGATTATCTCCGCGCGGCCGCGGTCCGCCAACGAGGGCGCCGGCGGCCGCACGGACGCCTTGTCAGCGCTCCGCAACCGGGCGCATCCTCTCCGCACCCGCCGGGAATCGTCGTCCGCGGACGAGGCGGTTCCCAAGGCGGGAATCCGCAGGACCACCAGAGGAGATTCATCATGAAACTCGTCACACTTCTGATCGGCTTGTTGGCCAGCACGGCCGTCCTCGCCCAGGGCGTTCCGGGGCAGGTGCCGGAACCGGAGACGCTCGCCCTGATCGGCGTCGCCGCGGCAGCCGGCGTGTTCGCTGTGTGGAGGCGCAAGCGCAAGTAGGCTTGCCGCCCGCAGCGCAAGGTGGAACGAAGGGCCCCGCGGAGCTTCCGCCGGGCCCTTCCCTATTTCGGGGCGGCGGCGATCAGCGAGCGCGTCGGTGTTCGAGGCATCCCGGAGCACGCAGGCCGCGCGTTGCCCGAGCCGGTGGATGCCTCGTGAAGAGTCCGACGCCGGACAGGGCGACGCATCGGGCCGACCCGCATGGCGAGGTTCCGGTGTCGTCGCGGAAACGGCGACGTCATCCGCGCCAGGTGACGTGTTCGTTGCGGCGACGGATTCCGATCGGCACATCGCGTCTCCCTGGCGACCTGCTCCCGCGCAACGCGCCGTGCACGAACGTGTCACGCACGTCCTGCACACTGATGCCATCCGGGTCGTGCTGGCCCGGTGTGTGCGATGGTTCGCCGGCCTGCGGGCCGGCTTTTTTTTCGTCTGTCGTTCGCCCGTGGGCGCCAGGATCAGGAGAAAAAAAATGCCCGACCGGTGCAGCGCTGGTCGGGCAGGGGCCACCGCGGGGGGCGGTGAGACGTGACTGCCGGTTTCTAGTTGGACGGGCAGCTCGTCGTGCTGGTGTCCGTACGGCGGATACGAGGCGTCGTCGGCAGTACGTACGGTGTGCCGGCCGGGGCAGGAATCAGCGTGCCGGCCAGGTACTTCGCGAGCGCGTCGATGTCCTGATCGCCGCCGAGGCGGTTGGTGCCTTCCCGCAGCACGAGGAACTGGTCGCCGCCGTCGGCAAGGAAGTTGTTCACTGTGACGCGGTAGGTGGTGGATGGCGTCAGCGACACGCCGTTCAACTTGATGCTCGCCGGGTCGATGCGGTCGCACGACGGCCGCGTCTTGTCCCACGTGTACTCGAAGCCCTTCGAGACCTGCAGCACGCGGTTGAACCCCTGGTTGTTCGGGCAACCGACGAACTGCTGCTCCAGCATCGTCTCGATCTGCGCGCCCGTTAGGTTCATCGTGACGAGGCTGTTGCCGAACGGCTGCACGGTGAATGCTTCCCCGTACGTGATGTTGCCGTCACCTTCGCCTGCCACGGACGATGCGAACGTGAAGTCCGCACGCACACCGCCCGGATTCATGAAGGCGATGACTGCGCCGCCGAGTTCCGGCGCACTGGTCGCCGCGAGCTGGGAGTCCGCGATGAGGTCGCCAGCGTTGTGCTCGCAAGCGGCGCTCGTGCTGCGGTTCACGGTGGCGGTGATCTTGCCGATCACCTTGTTCGCGATCGGCGCCACGAGGGTGGTGTAGTTCGCGACGAGCGTGGCGACGCCTGCATCCGGGGTGATGGCCGGGTTGGTGCGATCCACCACGACCTGCCTCGCCGTGATAGCCGTCACATCCCGTGTCACCGGATCCAGACTGACATCGATGTCGGTGACGACGCGGCCGAACGCGCTCGCGCTGGTCACCGGGATCGTGCGACCCGTGGCGTTGGGAAGATTGCAGATGTAGGCCTGGTGGGTGTGACCGGAGATCACGAGATCGACCGCGTTGTCGAGGCGCTTCACGATGTCGACGATGGCGCCGGACATGCCCGTGCACGCACCGATCCCGCCGGTCTGAGTGCCGCCTTCGTGCACGACGACCGTGATGGCGTGCACGCCCTGGTTGCGGAGGGTGCGCACCAGCGCGTTGACGGTGTCGGCTTCATCCTGGAAGTTGAGGCCGGCAACGCCCGTGGGAGTCACGACCGTGGGCGTGCCTTCGAGCGTCATCCCGATGAAGGCCATCCGGACCCCGGCGACGCTCTTCAGGACGTAGCGGGGAAAGAGCGGCCTTCCGGTGGCCTGGTCGACCACGTTGGCGGCGAGGAAGCGGAACCTGGCGCCTTCGAACGGCGTGGGCGTCCCGACGGCCGCGCCCTGGCAGGAGTTGCCTTCGGTCGGATGGCAGCCGCCCGTCTGAAGGCGCAGGAGTTCGGCGCGGCCGGAGTCGAATTCGTGGTTGCCCACGGCCGCGATGTCGAGGCCGAGACGGTTCATCACCTCGATGGTCGGCTCGTCCTGGAAGAGTGCTGACACGAGTGGTGACGCACCGACCAGGTCACCGGCGTGGACCACGACAGTGTTTTGCGGGTTCTGGGCGCGGAGGCTCGCGATGTAGCCCGCCAGGTAGTCCGCGCCGCCGGCCGGCCTGCCGGAGAAGTTGCCGGGCGAGGCAAGGTTGCCGTGGAAGTCGTTGAACGCGACGATCTTCATCGTGATCGGTGCGATCGTGGCCGAGAAGGCCGGCAGCACCGTACCGAACATCAGGAATGCGGCGGCAATGGTTCTGAAAGAGATCTTCATCATGGTGTTCCTCACGCGCGCCGGGCGCGGCGCAATGCACCAGCGACCAGGATGGCACCGGTCCCCATCAAGGCCCAGGTGCCGGGTTCGGGGACCGGGACGAGCGTCACGCCGCCCGTGCCCGCGAAGAGGCCGGTGCCGAACGTCACGGTGCGACCGGTGATCGAGTAGCTTCCGGGTTCGAGCGTGAAGACGCCGCGGCTCCAGCCGCCGTTCGCGTACGCGGCATCGAAGTCGAGATCCATGCTGACGTCGCCGGTGTCGTTGGAAGGCTGCGAGGTCAGGCCAAGCGATTGCCCGTTTGCGAACACCTCGAATCGATCGCCGGCGAGGCCGCCATCGACGACTTTCAAGAAGGTGCTCTCGGTGAGCACGATGTCGAACGCGAGCGGCGTCAGGGACTCATCGACCCATGCGGCGGATTCGATGTCGTCGTAGAAGTCGAAGGTGCTCCAGGCGCCGGCAGAAAGCGGGACGGCACTGGCGCTACCCATTGCCAGCCACAGGGCGGTCGCCGCGCCGAGTCGTGCGATGGACTTCATGGTGTTCTCCTTGCGCCGGCCCTGCCGAAGTCGGCGAGGGCTGTGACAAGGACGGACTATCCAGCGGCCGCGTTGCGCGGTGCACTGTGAACCCCTGGACGTTTGCGGGCGGATCGGATCACGCGCATGACAGTCGCGTGGCAACGACGGAACGGTGCTGGTCCGCCGCCGCAGCGGCCGGCGGCCGGTGCCTCAGGGCGGCAACACCTCGACCCGCGGGATGCGCCAGTGGACCGCGGACACCATGGCCGGTCGCGCACCTCGCGCCATGGGGCGGACGGATTTCATGCCGGGCACACCGGGCAACGGCAGGTCGATCATCGACCCCGGCGTGGCCGGTTGCACCATGACCCGATCACCGACATCGATGTCGACATCGTCCGGCAGCCGGGCGAGGGTCCGGCCGCCGTCGGGCGCCGACGGGTCCAGCGTGATCTCGGCCCACCGGCCGAGGGCAGCGCCGCCCTCGGTGAGGTCGGGACTCAGCAGGATTCCGGGCAGGCGTTCGACGAAGACGGCCGACACGGTGCCTTCCTGCGTCGCCGGCGGCAGTTCGGCGCACGCCGCGAGCAGGATCGTCACTGCGGCCGTGAGCGTCGACACGGTGATGATTCGGGACATTGCACCTCGGGGCTCCGGCACCCCGGCCGCGGCGCGGCCGTGGGGTGTGTCCTCCGGTATCGGCCCCGACGTGACGAACTCGAGATCCGTCGAGTACGCCGTTGGGACTACAGGCGGTGTCCTCTGTGCCGCCGCTCACGGGCACACGACGGGCAGCGTCGTCGTGAGCGTCGATGCCGCCGCCGACAGGTCTGCCCGCCACGCCACCGCCTCGACGCCGCGCGCGATCGCCTCGCGCAGCGTCCTCCCGTAGAGCGGGTCGATGGCGTCCGCAGGGCGTACCTCGGTGACGTCCGTCCGCTGGACGCAGAACACGAGTACGGCCCGTGCGCCCGCGGCCACCATCGCCGTCATCTCGCGCAGATGCTTCGTGCCGCGCTCGCTGACGGCGTCCGGGAAGAGTGCGACGCCGTCGGTCACGGCGGCAGTGACGTTCTTCACCTCGACGTAGCAGTCGGGGCGGCCGGCGCCGCGCAGCAGAAGATCGATGCGGCTCTTCTCGGTGCCGTACTTCTGCTCCGGCAGGATCTCGTCGTAGCCCGCGAGGACCGGGAAGCGCTGCGCCTTCACGGCCTCGGCGACGAGGGCGTTGCTGCGATGGGTGTTCACGCCCACGAGCGTACCGTTCGCGAGTTCGGTGAGTTCCCACGCATACGCGTACTTCCGGGTCGGGGGCGGGTGGTGAAGCAGCCAGACGCGGGCGCCGGGATCGGCCACGCCCATCATCGAGCCGGTGTTCGGGCAGTGGATGGTGAGCGGGCTGCCATCGGCCAGCGTGACGTCGGCGAGGAAACGCTTGTAGCGGCGTTCGAGACGCGCGGGGATCAGGGGGGATTCGAAGTTCATGGACGGTGCCCGACGGCGGGAGCACAAGGGTAGCGGCATCGCGCCCGCACGGCGAGGTGAGTCCGTACGGCGTCCCGAGGCACTGTCTCGCCCCACGGCGCAGAACTTTTCCTGTACGGTTTCGTCCGAGCCGACGCGCGTTCGCGTGGACACAGGACGAATCCAGGGGGACCCCATGGCGACATTCGAAGTGAACGGAAAGGCGGTGACGGTGGATGTCGAGGACGACATGCCGTTGCTCTGGGTGCTGCGCGACGAGCTGGGGCTCACCGGCAGCAAGTACGGTTGCGGCATCGCCATGTGCGGCGCGTGCACGGTGCATCTCGACGGTGAGGCCGTGCGTTCGTGCGTGCTGCCGGTGTCGGCGATCGAAGGCAAGCGCGTCACGACGATCGAGGGTTTGTCGAAGGACGGCAACCATCCCGTGCAGAAGGCATGGGTCGATCTCCAGGTGCCGCAGTGCGGCTACTGCCAGAGCGGCCAGATCATGACGGCCGTCTCGCTGCTCGCGAAGGACAAGAAGCCGAGCGACGCCACGATCGACACGGCGATGAGCAACCTGTGCCGCTGCGGCACGTACCCCCGCATCCGCGCCGCGATCCACCGCGCCGCGAAGTCGGTCTGAGGAGCGCGCCACGATGACGACCCCGCAGAACGATTCCCGCCGCGCCTTCCTGGTGAAGTCCGCCGCCCTCGGCGGCAGCCTGATGATCGGCGTGCAGGTCCCCGGTCTTGCATTGGCCGACGACGGCACGGTGGGCGAGATCACCCAGTGGGTGCAGATCCTCGCCGACGACACCGTGATCATCCGCATCGCGCGGTCCGAACTGGGCCAGGGCAGCTTCACCGGCCTCGCGATGCTCGTCGCCGAGGAACTGCAGTGCGACTGGGCGAAGGTCCGGTCCGAGTATGCGAGCGTCAACGAACACGTGCGCCGCAATCGCGTGTTCGGGCCGATGACCACCGGCGGCAGCCGCGCCATCCGCGATTCACAGGACTACCTCCGCAAGGCGGGCGCCGCCGCGCGCGAGATGCTGCTGACGGCCGCCTCCCATCAGTGGAGCGTGCCCATCGACGAACTCGTGGCGAAGGCCGGCGTCGTGACGCATGCGAAGAGCGGCCGCAGCGCGCGCTACGGCGAACTCGCCCCGGCCGCTGCGAAGCTGGAGGTGCCGAAGGAGCCGAAGCTGAAGGCGCCGTCCGAGTGGACGCTGATCGGGACCTCGCCCGCGCGGTTCGACGTCCCCGCGAAGACGACCGGTGCGCAGATCTACGCGGCGGATGTCCGGATGCCCGGCATGGTGCACGCTGCGGTCACGCAGGTCCCGGTGTTCGGCGGCAAGCTGATCCGCGCGGACAAGGCTGCCGTGATGGGTCGGCGCGGCATCAAGGCCGTGGTGACGGCCGAGGACTGGGTCGCGGTCGTCGCCGACAACTGGTGGCGTGCGCGGCAGGCGCTCGACGTGCTGCCGGTCGAGTGGGACGACGGCGGCAACGGCAACGTGTCCAGCGAGTCCATCGGGAAGTTCATCCGCGCTGGCCTCGACGCGACCGACGTGCCCGTCGCCCGCAAGGACGGCGATGCCGCCGCGGCGATCGCGGGTGCTGCGAAAGTGCTCGAAGCCGAGTACTACGCGCCCTTCCTCAATCACGCGACGCTGGAACCGCAGACCGCTGCGGCGCTCGTCTCCGACGACAAGGTGGAAGTGTGGGTCGGCACGCAGAACGGCGAGAGCACGATCGCCGCGGCGTCCGAGGCCTCCGGCCTGCCGCTCGACAAGGTCTACCTCTACAAGATGCACGCCGGCGGCGGCTTCGGCCGGCGCGGCCTGTACAACGAGTACGTGAAGCAGGCGATCCGCATCGCGCAGACGATGCCCGGCACGCTGGTGCGCGTGCAGTGGACGCGCGAGGAGGACATGAAGCAGGGCCGCTATCGCCCGGTGTCGTTCGTGCGCCTGCGCGCAGGCCTCGACGCGGGCGGGAAGCTGGTGGGTCTGCACGTGCGCCAGGCGGAGCAGTCGTTCGCGGCGCGCGATCTCCAGCAGTTCGTGAAGGACGGCATCGACCAGATCGGCGTGCGCGGCTTCTCCGACCAGCCGTACGACATCCCGAACTACACGAACGAGTACGCCATGCGGAACACCCACGTGCCGCCCGGCCCGTGGCGCGCGGTGGCGCACACGAACAACCCGTTCGCGCGCGAGAGCTTCATCGACGAGATCTGCCACGCCACCGGCAAGGACCCCTACGAGTTCCGGCGCCCGCTGCTCGCGAAGAAGACGCGCGATCTCGGCGTGCTCGACGCCGTCGCGAAGGCCGCCAACTGGGGCAAGCCGTTGCCGAAGGGGGTCTTCCGCGGCATCGCGGTGCAGGACTCCTACGGCAGCTATTCGGCCGCGGTGGTGGAGCTGTCGGTGACGGATGGCACCGTGATCGATGTGAAGCGTGTGTACGTCGCGCTCGACCCGGGGCATGTCGTGCACCCCGATGCGGTGAAGGGGCAGATCGAGGGCGGCGTCGTGTGGGCGCTCAGCTCGACGATGCACGAGGAGATCACCATCGAGAAGGGGCGGGTCGTGCAGGGCAACTTCAACGACTACCCCATCCTCACGATGTCGCAGACGCCGGAGGTCGTGCCGATCCTCGTGCCGTCGGGCGGCTTCTGGGGTGGCGTCGGCGAGCCGCCCTTCGCGGCGATCCCTGCTGCGCTCGGCAACGCGATCTTCGCGGCGACCGGCAAGCGCATCCGCTCGATGCCGTTGAAGCATCACGGGTTCTCCTACGCCTGAGGTCGGCCGCGTCGTGAGCGTCATCATCCCGGCACCGCGTCGCCGCTGGCTCCAGGGCGTCGCGGCCGGGATGGCGTTGCATGCGTTGCGCGTGCGCGCCGCCGAACCCGACGAACTCGCGAAGCTGACGGCGGCAGTGCAGGCGGCGTTCGGCACCACGCCGATTGCGCCCGGCCGGGTGACGATCGACGTCCCGCCGCTCGCAGAGAACGGCCTCGTCGTTCCCGTGACGGTGCGGGTCGAGAGCCCCATGACGCCGGAGGATCACGTGACCCGCATCGACCTCTTCGCGCCGCGCAACAACCTGGCGCAGGTGGCCCAATTCCATCTCGGGCCGCGGAACGGCATCGCCAAGGTGTCCACGCGGATCCGCATGGCGGTGTCGCAGGAACTGCTCGCCGTCGCGCGCCTGTACGACGGCAGCCTGTGGTCCGGGGCTGCACGGGTGGAAGTGGTCAGCTCGGGATGCGGGTAGTGCGGTCGTCTCGACAGTCGTCACGGACGGGTGGTGTCTGAGGCATGGCCAACGCCCGCATCCGCATGCCCGCGAAGGCACGCCTCGGCGAGATCATCGAAGTGAAGGCGCTCGTCTTCCACACGATGGAATCCGGCTTCCGCCTGGACAACGTCGGCAAGCCCATCCCCCGTCACATCGTCGAGAGCTTCGTCTGCACGTACGCGGGCGAGGAGGTGTGCCGTGCGAGGTTCTTCCCGGCCGTCGCGACGAATCCGTACGTGGCGTTCCCCGTCGTCGTGAAGGGCGAGGGGGAGTTCGTGTTCACGTGGACGGACGATCGGGGCGGGGTGGTGGTGGAGAAGGTGACGTTGGCGGTGGAGTAGGGCAGGACACGCGAACGCGCCCTGCCCGCGTAGCCTACCAACGAGATCGTTCCATCACGCGCCGTCGCACCGGGCAGAGCCTTGCCACCCTGCCCGGTGGCGGCCGCTCAGAACGCGACCATGAACGACGCGGTCACCATCGTGACGCTCGCGCGGCCTGGGCTCTTCTGGAATACGTACTCGGTGCCGATCTCTCCCAGATGCTCGACCTCCACGCGGAACTGGCTGCGCGGTCCCGTCGGAGACGTGTAGCCGATGCCGATGAGCGGTCGGCTCTGCTTGACGCTGCTCGTGTGGACCGACTCGGAGGTGCTGAAGCCGTTCGACAGGGTGAGGGTCTCGGTGAGGTCGACCTTCACCTGCGCGGTTCCGCCCTTCACATGGAAATAGGAGCCATCGCTTCCCATCGGGATCGTCAGGAGGCCGGCCACATAGGACATCGACGCGGAATAGTCGCCACGATCCGTGTAGGTCAAGCCCGACCCTGTCCATTCGGCCGTGAATCCCACCGTCCCCAGATGCGCGAAGCCGGCCTCGACGGCGAAGAACTTCAGGAACCTGAGTCCCACGAAGCCCTTGTAGGCGCCCGCGTAGGCGTTGTCCTGCGTGATCTCATAGCCGCTGCCGGGGTTCTGCATCATGAACGTTCCGGTGGCGCTGTAGTCGCGGGAGTCGAGCGTCATCGGGGACGCGCCACCGCCGCCGCCGAGATAGAGCTGCAGGTTGCCGGGTTCAGTGCCGGACTCGGCGTGGGCGCCCGCGGAGAGCGCGAGGCCCGCGGCGAGCGTGATGGCGCCACGTCGGGCCTTGGTCTTGATGGGGTGCAGTGAGGACATGGAATCTCCTGGTTGGGATGCGCGCGGAAGGACGTCCCATCCTTCCTATTCCCCGATGCGTCGAACCCCTGGACGAGGGCCTTGCGAACGTCGGATGACCTCTCTAGTGGCCGGCAGGACCACTAAATGGGTGCTTTCATCGGGTGATGACAAAGGTATGGCGCGGGATCCCACGGAGGCCTTACAAGGCCGCGCGGCCGGCTATGACTTTCCTCGTGATTGGAGAGATGGCCGGCCGCACGTGACGCGAGACGCTGCCTACGGCGTGCTGCAGGTCACTTCGGTGATCTCGACGTCCTGCACCTGGACCGACATCCCCGCCCCCGAGGGGAAGGTCTCGTCGGTGATGTCGCGAGACCGTTGCCCGGCCGGGATGCGGTACGAGACCAGTGTCGTCTTGGAGTTCGGGTTGCCACTGCTGTAGAGAAAGTGGATCCGATAGTGGACGTACCCGCTGCAGCCGTACTCCGTGCAGTCGTCCGACGACGTCCGGAACTTGAACTTGTATCGGGTGGCGTTGCTGTTGGACGGGTAGGCGCGCTCGAAGTCGGCTTCGGCGGTGCAGCGATCGGCCATGGCGTTGCCACCAAGGCACAAGGTCGAAAGCATGAGAAGGAGAAGCTGGCGTTTCGCGAATCGCATCTTCATTGGGACCTCCTTGAAGAACATGTGTGGTCGATGCCGGGCGGCGCTGTCGGGTCTAGTCGCAGTCGACGCCGCCCTCCGTGTTCCAGCTGACGGTGCACTTCACCTCGATCGAGGACTGCGGAGACGAAGGGCAACCCGCCAGAACGACGGTGTCGGTGGTCTCGAACGCGCCGTAGTCGTCCAGACGGAAGTTCACGCGCACCTGCTCGTTCGCCGCGCCGGCGATGCCGCGGGCCAGTTGCGTGAGCAGTTGCGTGTTGGGATGGATCGCTGCGCCCGTGCGTCGGTCGACGTACAGCGGGATCGCCATGTACGACACGGTGGTGGCGCCCGTGCGGCACTGCTTTCTGAACTCGCTGGAGCCTTCGAGCCGGAGGGAGTAACGCGCCATGCCGCCGCGGATGGGTTCCGCGGCCTGGATGACGCCGCGCAGGTGGCGGCCGAGGCTCTGGCCCTCGGAATCGACGAAGCTCAGTTGGGCGAAGCCGTTGGAGAAGCCCGCCGACTGCGCGGACATGCACGCAGTCGTCAGAACGATCGAAGCCGCCAGCGGGAGCAGGACATTGCCGCGCGAGCGTCTGGTGGGACGAGTCATGGAGTACACCTCCGAAGTGGAATGGCATGAAGGCCGGACCTCGGAGCAGTGGCGCTGCACGTGCGGGCCCGATGCCGGCGCGGCCGCACGACGATCGAGCGGCGTGGATGCAGGCTATGGCGCAGCGTCCTTCTGTTCTCTTACGAATGCTCCAACCGCGGTGCCACGCAGCGCGGCGCGTCCGGCGGCGTGGTAGGACGCGTTATCGAAATGGAATGCGGATACGTCGGCAGGGAACGGTGCGCACCGCTGCCTGGTGAATGCCGTGGAGTGGGCGACGGCTCTTGCATGCGCGAGCGCGCAAGCGAAAGCGCCGGTGCCGGATTGCCCGGTACCGGCGCGGGGCCAGTCCACGACGTTGCCGCCCCATGCGAGCGCGGCAGACAGCCGGAGGGGCCCGCTACATCGTCATGCGGTCCTGCGCCGCGCGATGGCGCCCACACCCACGAGGCCCAGCAGCATCAATGCGTAGGTGCCGGGTTCGGGCACCGGGGCGGCGAGATCGAGCAGGGGTGGTGCGATCGCGGTGCTCCCGCCGATGCCGAAGGCGCCGACGAGCGTCGCGCTACCTGTGGTCAGATCGATGGTGTAGAGCGAACTCTTTCCGGTGAGGCCGTCCGTCAGCGACGCGTAGGGGGTGCCTCCGAACGAGATGTCGAAGCCGACCGTGCCGATGGTGTCGACGCCGAGAGCGCCGATCATCGTCAGCGTGCCGTTGTTGGGCGGGTTCTGCAGGTAGATGGCATCGGTCGCCGCATCGATGTTGTAGAGGGCCGTCCCGGTGGCCGCGTTGCGGTCGTTGTTCGTGTAGGCCGAACCCACGATGGTCGGCACTCCGCTGCCGTTCAGGGGCGCGTCCGTGAACACGCGGCCGGCGTTCGCGCCGTTCACGTTGATCCGCAGATTGATGCCCGCGTTGCTGGTGACGCGCAGGGACGGAAGGGTCTGACCGAGGTCCGGCACCGGGTTGAAGTCGATGCCGAAGGCGGTGCCCATCAGGCCGGCGAATGGCGCGGTGACGTCGGACGGATCGGCCATGAGGGCCGCGACGAACGTGGCGCTCCCCGTGCCCGCGTTCAACGTGTACAGATTGCCCGCACTGCCGAGACCGTACAGCACGCCGGTGCTTGGTCGCATGTCGATCCCGAGGATGCCCTCGTTGGCGGCGAGCCCGGTGATGGTCATGGGTGTCGAGGCCATCCAGGGCGTCGCGCTGTCGAAGGTGACGAGCTGATTGGTGGTCGTGAGACCGATGAGCATTTCCGCGTGGGTGGCAGGGGCGGCGGCGATGGCGCCGACGGCGAGCGCAAGCGCGCTCAGTTGATCGAGAGTTCGTTTCTGCATGTCGATGTCTCCAGGGATCGTCGTGCGTGTCCGGCGCCGGCAGGCGATGTGATGACATGCGCCACACCGGCCTCGATGGGGACGATGGGGGATCGTCCTACCGATGCTCTACGCAGCCGGCGCCGATCCGGATCACGCCCGGCGTGCCAGGAGGGCGAGGACGTGTCACGCGGATCGGCGGCGAGTGGTACCGTGCCGTTTCCGACATCGCCGCGATGGATCCCGCCTCCCTCGAAGGCGCGCGATTCCTCCCCCACCCCCATGACCCGACTCCAGACCCTCCTCGGCATCGACCTGCCGATCCTCCAGGCCCCGATGGGCGGCGTGCAGGGCAGTGCGCTTGCCATCGCGGTATCGAATGCGGGCGCCCTCGGCGCGCTGCCCTGTGCCATGTACACGCCGGAGATGATCCGCGCCGAGCTCGAGGCGATCCGCGCGGCGACGACGCGCCCCGTCAACGTGAACTTCTTCTGCCATATGCCCCCCGTGGTCGACGCGGCGCGGGAGGCGGCGTGGCGTCAGCGGCTCGCGTCCTACTACGCGGAGTTCGGCATCGATCCCGCGACCATTCCTGCGGGGCCGGGACGCGAGCCGTTCAGCCGGGAGGCCGCGGACGTGCTGGAGGCCTTCAAGCCGACGATCGTGAGTTTCCACTTCGGGCTGCCGGCGCCGGATCTGCTGGCGCGCGTGCGTGCGTGGGGCGCGAAGGTGCTGTCGTCCGCGACGACGGTGGAGGAGGCGCGGTGGCTCGAGGCGCACGGCGTCGACGCGATCATCGCGCAGGGTGTGGAAGCCGGCGGCCATCGCGGCATGTTCCTCACGGACGATCTCACCACGCAGGTCGGCACGTTCGCGCTGCTGCCGCAGATCGTGAAGGCGGTGAAGGTGCCCGTGATCGCGGCGGGTGGCATCGCGGATGCGGAGGGTGTGGCCGCTGCGCTGGCGCTCGGCGCCGGGGCGGCGCAGCTCGGCACCGCATTCCTGCTGTGCCCCGAGGCGACGACGAGTGCGATCCACCGCGCGGCGCTGAAGAGCGACGCCGCGCGCCACACCGCCCTCACCAATCTCTTCACCGGTCGCCCGGCGCGGGGCATCGTGAACCGCGTGATCCGGGAGGTGGGGCCGATGCATCCGGCGGCGCCGTCCTTCCCGCTGGCGACCTCCGCGATCACACCGATCCGCGCGAAGGCCGAGGCCGCCGGCAGCGGTGAGTTCTCGCCGCTGTGGTCGGGTCAGAACCCGACCGGGTGTCGCGAGATGCCGGCGGCCGATCTCGTGCGGAGGCTGGCGGGCGCCGCGTAGGTCCCACGCGCCCCGGTTCCAACTCGATGATCGATCCTGCCGAGGCGCTCGCAGCGGCATCGCGCCCGCGTCCGCGTGGAGAGGCCGCCACGCGCCGCGTGCTCGTGCTCGGCGGCGGTGGCGTGCTCGGGTCCCAGGTCGTCGAGCAGTTGCTCGCGGTCGGCGCATTCGCGCACGTGGGCGTGTGGACCGTGCTGCCGATGCAGCCGGCGATGCGCGGGCTCGAGGTCGTTCCCGAGACGGCGTGGATGTCCTTCGCGCCGGACACGGCCGTCATCGTGTTCGACCGGGAACGCCATGCGAACGGGCGCGACGAGCCGTTCGGTCTTCCCCAGCCCGCGGACCTCGCCGCACTCGCGGGCCGTCTGCGGGCGATCGGCGTTTCGGAAATGGTGGTCGTGGTGCCGCACGCGCCGGGGCTGTTGCCCGAGGCGCTGAAGACGGGGCTCGCGTCGCTCGACGAAGGCGCGGTGTCGGCGCTGGATTTCCGGCGCCTGGTGTTCATGCGATCGGCGCAGGCCGCCGGGGTGTCGGGTTCGCGCGAAGCCTGGCCCGCGCGGCTGGCGGGCTGGCTCCTCGGGCAGCTCCACTGGATGGTGCCGCAGCGCGATCAGCCCGTGCGAAGCCGCACGGTGGCGCGCGTCGCGGCGCGGCTCGCCGCGGTCCTGCCCGACGCGGCAC
>VYKP01000107.1_pt1 | contig 19310 bp, 16 predicted proteins | sample 5114551 | NCBI WGS metagenome assembly VYKP01 (sample SAMN12291777, study PRJNA351875) | freshwater metagenome | isolation source: freshwater lake | place: USA: Michigan, Baseline Lake | collected 2013-08-09
TTATATTTGCTCATAGAGAGAAGATAAATTCACTTACATCTTTTATTTTCTCTCTATTTGGCTTCATTCTTGCCTTTTTTTCTGCTTCGGTTTTTCCTTTAGTCTAAACTACAGAGCTGACCCACGACTATAAAATTAACATCCATCTTGCGGGGGTATTACCCTGGTTAATACCCCCTATTTTTGGTTCGGTATAGTGTTAAGCTTCTCCTGTGATTGATAAACCCTCTACCCAAACGTAGGGACAAACACCACTGGGAGTAATAACCGCTTCCGGTTCCAGATAAACAATCGATTTGAGTAGTGTTAAAATATCTCCAGCTACGGTAGCGGAATCGATGCTAATGCGCTCATTTTTGTTCACTAACCAACCATCAAAGGGCAAAGAGAAGGAACCTTGTAGAGAATTAACTCCTGCATGAAGCGCCCGTAAACTATCAATTAAAACCACATTTTCTACTGTTTCCAAAGAATAGCTTTTGGGTTGATTAGCACTAGCAAAAACGTGATAAAAATGGGGACTAACCATTACTTTTGCCCCAATGTTGCCGTTGCCAGTCGGTTCCGTATTCATCCGTTTAGCGGTAATCGTGCTATGGAGAAAATTACTCAAAATCCCCTCTTTAATTAATTCCACACGACGGGTGGGAGTGCCTTCACTATCAAAAGTTTCTGCGGAAACATTAGCCAGATGGAGGGCATCATCGCACAAATTTAAGGCAGTGGCAGCGATTTGTGTTCCCAAAGATTCAGGAGTAGAAAGACTCTGTTTATCAAGGATATTTTGGGCATTAAACAGATTAGAAAATGCTCCGATTATACTCAAAAAGGCCCGAGGGGCAAAAACCACCAAATACTTACCCGTGGTAATCGGTTGATAGTCCAGATGGCTAACAGTTTTGCTAATCGCTTCCTCGATGCAACCATCGATATCTAATTTTTCCAGGCCCGGACTCACCCGAAAAGCACCGGCACTGCGGGGTTTTTTGCCTTCCTGTTCGGTTTTGGTGTATAAATACACGCTGGCATAACTACGCGCTTCCTGACGCATTGCCCCGTCGCTATTGAGATAAAAACGTCTGACCTGCTGTTGTCCCAAACCGTTATAGGGAACACTGGCAATAGCTGGATGGGCTGCTAGTAAGGATTTTTCGGCGGCCAATAACTTATCGATGAGAGTCGATACAGGTGCTTGATTAGACATTTCGCTGGCCACTTCTGTGGTAGGTGCGGTGGCAGCGGGACTAAAATCGGGGACATTTTCCTTAACCCCAAAAAAGCTGGCTTCTTGGGCGGTTTTCAAGGCTAATTGCAGTCCCACCGGGTCCACATCGGTGGTCGAGGTGACACCTACTTGATTATCCTGATTCCAGACGCGAACGATAACGCTGGAACGATTGGAAGCTTGTACCTGTTTCGGTTCCCCTTGAAACACATCCACATCGGTTTCATCCACAGAGGAACCATAGATGTCGTATTTAGCAATTCCTAAAGCTTGGGCGCTAGAATCAGCGATTTGGGCGATATATTCAACTTTTTGCATAGATTTTTTTTGGTGTTGGAGGATTTTTCAGTTATCAGTAAACAGTAATCAGTAATCAGTGAAAAGAAAGCTCAGAACTTGCCACTTAACAGTGTCCACTGAAAACTCAAATCTGATAACTGATAGCGGTCAGTCGTAAGCTAGATAAGTAGGGAGGCACAATTATTTGTAGGATGGGTTAACGGTAGCGTAAACCATGCGGGCGTTGGGTTTCATGCTTCAACCGTTCGGCAAAAGCTCACGGCCGAAGCCCAACCTACGTTCTGACAACTCAAATCTGACAGCTGAAAACTGATAACTGATAACTGATAACTGAAGAGAGATGCGGCCAGGTGGTGACAATAAAGACGATAACGGCAGCCGTGGCCAGCATCGCTTTAGCAACGTGACCGATAACCGTACCGACGACGATACCGACACAGACTTTTAGGGATTGTTGCAAACGGGGGGTTAATTCCAAATCGTGACGATAGGCGTATTCTCCCAAAAAAGCCCCGACCACAGGACCAACAAATAGACCGATAATTGGGCCGCCAATGGGTAAAGCGGGTAAAAGTCCGAATATTCCCGCTAATAAGCCCACTACTAGCCCGATTTGACTCCAATTGCTCGCCCCAACTTTTTGGGCGCCGAGATAACTAGCGAGGAATTCCACCCCCAGACTGAGGAGAAGGATAACAAAGGCCACGGTTAAAGCGACCCCCATCCCCGCGAATTTGGTGACAAAACCCCACACCACCATGGCGATTAAAATCAAACTCATGCCGGGGATAGCGGGCAGCAGTTCGCCAATTATCCCCACTATCATGATGGCGATGAGGAAATAGTAGAGAATTACTAAAGCCATGATTAACGACCGCCAACGGTAATAGAATCGACTTTTAAATGGGGTTGACCAACGGTGACATAAACGCTACCACTGACAGAACCGCAAAAACCCGCCGCTAGACCTAAATCTTGGGAACACATAGAGATTTTATTCATAATCTCCTTAGCTGAACCGATTAAAGTCGCGCCTTTCAGGGGTTTAGTCAGGTTGCCGTTTTCGATAAGATAAGCTTCCTCGACAGCGAAATTAAATTCCCCGGTCGCCCCCACACTACCACCGCCCATTTTTTTGCAATAAATGCCTTTATCGATGGAATTAAAGAGATTATCGAGGGTATATTCCCCGGGGGCGATGTAGGTATTCCGCATCCGACTAGCGGCCGCATAGGTGTAGTTTTGACGGCGACCGCTACCCGTGCGCGGATGGCCGGTTTTAATTGAACCAGTGCGATCGGCAATGAAGTTTTTTAGGATACCATTTTCAATTAGGAGAGTACGCTGGGCTGGCATTCCCTCATCGTCCATATCGATAGTACCGAAAGCTTTATCGGATAATCCTTCGTCCCAAGCTGTCAGGTTTTCGTGGGCGATTTTTTCGCCTTTTTTATCGAGAAAGGGCGTGGTTTTTTGTTCGATTTGCGTAGTTTCTAGCAAATGACCACAAGCTTCGTGGAAGATAACACCGCCAAATTCATTGGCCATGACGATGGGATAACTGCCGGATTCTACATAGTCAGCGTAAAGCATTTTACCCGCCGATTCGGCCACTTCTGCCGCCGATTCCTCGGCATTCCAAGTCCGCAGAAAATCGGGATTACTGGTACTACCTACCCGTTTACCAATGCTAGAACGATTAGTTCCATCGGCACAGAGGAGATTATAGCCCACGGATTGGGTGAGGCGAATATCCCGGGCAAAAGTGCCGTCACTAGCGGCAACTAAAATTTCTTGCCAATCGCGAAAATAAGCGGCGCGACGAGATTGGACGTGAGAGGCTTTCTGATTGAGGTAAACGTTAGCAGTTAGGAGAATATCACCCATTTCTCGCAAAGAACTGCAATTATTCAGCCAAATATCTTTATTTTTGACCGTGGCATAATCCCGGAACATTTCCAGATTGATTTCGGGAATATATGCGTTAGGACTGGGTAGGTTTAAACCCAGAATCGATAAACCTTTTTCTAGGGCATTTTTTAAGCCTTGGAAGCTTAAATCGTTGGTACTGACGTAACAATCAGCTTTACCGCGAAAAAGGCGGATTCCTGCCCCTGTAGATAGTTTCGGTGAGAGACTGGTGATGCTGTCATCTTCGGCTAAACAACTGATATAGTTGACTCTTTCCAAGAAAAATTCGATAAAAGTTGCCCCGGCAGCCCGTCCCAGTCCCAGGAGAGTGGACAAGGGAGCCGCCCAAGAGCTATCAAAGCGCTCCAGACTAGGATTATATTTCAGGGTGGGGAGTTCTTTGGAGATGAGTAGAGTGGGTGACATAAAGCTCGTTTATCAGTTAATCTGCTGGTTTCTAGTCTAACAGCTATCAGTTTTTTCCGTATTGGGGTGCGTTAGCGCGGCCCAACCCTGCTAAATTTTTCTCCTTCATATCTCTTAATAAAAACCTTGATTCGATCGCTCATCGCCCGCAAGATTAAAGAAAGAGCAACTCAGGATTAAAATAATGGCCACAGCGACACAATTCTTAAACATTTCTGACTTGACAAAAGATGATTATTGTGTATTCGGTTTAGCGATTTGTTTTCTCAAACAGGCTTACCCTGAGCTTGGTCGAAGGGAGGGAGAATTAGAAAAAGTGGCGGTGTTAGAACCGATTCCCTCGGCAGCCCTAGAGGCAATTGTCAAAGGGATTCCCACTTCCTACGAATTTGCCCGCGCTATGAGTTTAGGAGAGGTATTTCAGGACGATAATCCTCAAATACCCAGTAATTTTCCTGATAATGCCCAATTATGCGAAAATTTTGTCGAAAGGGCGATTGCAGCCACTCGCACCTACAAAAATCAACCCCACCTACAAGGGTTAATCCCCTTGGGCAGCCAAAAAGACGATTTAAACTTTTCCCTAGAGAAAAAACGTATCTTGAATGCTGTTCATGTGGTGCGGACGGAGGATAACGTCAAACAACATTCTCACACCCATAAGGTTTTGTAATCAAGGTTAGTTCGGATTAGGGAAATTTGGCAGTTTTCCCTGATTCCGAACTCAGGTTATGGCAGTTATCTTAAGGGTGAGGTGTAAAGTTGGGATTTTGAGGAGTCGATGCCCAATTAAGTAGGGAGGCACAATTATTTGTAGGATGGGTTAGCGGTAGTGTAACATAATCGGGCGTTGGGTTTCATACTTCAACCCAACCTACGTTCATCTAAAAAGATTATGATTTTTTTCTCAATTTAGGATTAGTAAACCATGGCAAGTATAGAAACAGCATTAAGAGAGTTGAGCGTTGCTTACGGTATATATATAGTAAAAAATGAAATTCCCAAGACAGATGATCCACAAGAATTTATAAAAATATGTAAACAAGCAATTGATAAGGATGATATAAATGAATCACAGTATGATTTAATAAAAAGATTAACTTCTTTTACTAATGCTCACACTCAAATAATAAATAATGGAATGAAACTAGCTAAAATCATTTGTTCCCACGATGAATTTAAAAATATTTCTGCAGAATCAAAAATTAAATGGGTTGGCAATAATAGTAAAAAAAATGATTTAATAGATATAACTGTTGATAATTTTGAGTTTTCTTTGAAAGAAGACAGTAATATACTTAAGAACATGGGGTTATATCAATTGATTAATCTTTTAACTGATGATACTCAAAAAAGAGGAATACATATATTTCAGAATTATGCCGAAGATGAATACAATCAATGGTTCGTTTTTACCTGGGGAAAACTTTTAGAATATCTAGATAAACATGGTGATTGGCATTATGTTAATGAAAAGAAGGGAGCTAGCGCACAAATAACTAAAAACAATAATGATGAAATAAAATTTAACTATTCTGATCCTGTTGAAAACAAATCAGCAACCCTACCTTATAATCCCCAATTAACTTATGATACCTATGAAAAAGAAACCACTGCTACCATAAGAGAAAAAACTTTATCAAAATGGATTTATCAAGAATTGAGAAATCAAGACGATTATCTACAATTAAAAGCAAAGTGTTCTGAACAGGCAGGAAAAAGTCTTGTCAATTATTTAAAAAATCATTTATCTCCGAATTTATCAAATCTTAAAAAGTTATTGCAGATATTAGATCGTCAATATTATTATGCTAAAACCAATGATAGTAAACAAGAAATTTATAAAGTTCCTTCGGAAAAAGAATTTAATTCGATAATCAAAATCAGTAAAATTGATTATGAGGTTCGCAAATCTCAACTTAATATTATTACTACCATAGAAAACACCGAGACAGGTGATATTCTTCAATTGAGAAATGAATTAAGATACTCTCATGGACAATTTAATGGCATACCAGAAGCTAAGTTATATATCTATAATTCTCTTAATCAAGAGAGTTTATCTAAAATTTATAAACCTATTTATCCAACCCGATGAAGTATTATATAGTTATCATTATTAACTATATACTTTAGAAAGCAAAGCACGGATTTTTACTGCAATTCCATCAGTAAATTGTCTTTAGTAGCTGAATAAATATCTTCAAACAAATAATCCCATTGATGTTCTAGGTGTCTAGCAATGTGGTAAGCAAGCAAGGGTGGGACAGCATTACCAATTAGTTTGTAACCATCCGTAGCCGAAAGTGAATATTTTTCATCTCCCTTGTTTTGTGGACGCACAAATTCAAAATCATCGGGAAAGGTTTGTATTCTCGCACATTCCCGCACAGTTAAACGTCTCATTTTTAACCCTGCTTCTAACTCATTAACTATCTTTCCCCCTAATTCTAAAGATAATCTCCTAAATTCAATATTGCCGTGATGTTCCGAACGAATAGTCGGACCTAAACCCTGTAAATTAACCTCGATTTGTCCCTGAGTTTTGCCATAATGTTTAGCTTTTGAATAGCTTTTTTGTGAAAGGTCAAATAACTCCTTTTCTGGTTCTGCTAAACCTGATAATATCTGACCAACTGTACTGTAAGTTTTAAGAGGATATATTGACTCAAACAGATTTAATTGATGCTTAATAACTTTATGGGTTGAATGCGGAAAAATATCATGATTTTCTAGATGTGCTATCGCTGTCGCTTTTAAATAGGTTTTATTTAAACCGATAAAGATAATTCTTTCCCTAGTTTGGGGAATTCCGTAATCGGGAGCAAAGAGAAGTTTAGGGATAACTATATATCCATCTTTACCAATGGCACTAAAATCATCTTCAATTATATCTTTAACATTAGCCAAAGAGATTAAACCTTTGACATTTTCAGCAATAAAAACTTTAGGTAAGGTTAATTCAATAACTCTCTTCATCCAATAATAGAGTTTCCCGCGATTATCCTGAAAACTATCTTCACTCTCGTCTAGGAGTTTCCCCGTGTGACTTTTATGAGAATTAAACCCCTTTCTTTTTCCTGAAACACTAAAATCTTGACAGGGAAAACCTCCCGTTACTACATCGATATTACTGGGAAACTGAAACTCTCCTTTTTCTGCTTGTTTGACTAAATCTACAATACTCCCCAAGTGAAATACATTTGTTTTACCCCTTTTTTCAAAGTAGGGAATCCAAGCATTATGAGCAGCTTTAGTTATATCATTAGCAAAGACAGTTTCAAAAGTAGTGCGCGGTAGTTTTAGCCATGGTTCCCGTCTTTCTACTATCCAATCTCGATGAATATTTTCATTAACACAGTCTTGGTGTACCCAAAAACCTCCCTCTAATCCTAAGTCCATTCCCCCGCAGCCAGAAAATAGGGATAAAACTCGCTTTTGTTGCCTATTCATCACTGTTGATTAAATGAGTAATTAAATAATATCATACTTATAATCAACTCGATCGAAAAACTGGGCTATTTCATTCTAGATGATAGAATATTGAAGTAAAATAAAAACAAAGAGAATAAATATCTGAAATAGCTATTCTGAAGGTTTTTGAAGGAATACCTAACAAAAGGAGAGAACAAGGACAAAGACATTCTCTAAAACTATGTCTTGCTTTGTGCAGAACACTGACTAGGCTTAAGTAAAGCTTTCATTTCTAAGATGATTATTGTTTATTGGTCTCAAACAACTTATTTTTGTACTAATTTATACAGAACAGATTGTTAAGATTTTAGTTAACACTGAGCTTTTACATTGAGCCTGTCGAAGTAATGTTTTATATAGGTCGGAGCTTCGGCCGTGAGACTTCGGACGTTTGGCGAGCTCAGGCTTCGACGGTGAGACTTGGGTGTAAACTCAGTAGTTCGACAAGCTCACTAACACGAACGCTCAACCGAAGTGCCGAACCGCTTGTCGAATCCGTCGAACCGTCTTGACCCCGAATTTATTAGATAAATTTGAGGAGCAAAATCAGGGTAAATAACTCAAATATCAACTTAATCAAGTTTTAATAGATATTTAAGGCATAATAGATTATGGTTACTTTTTTTTAAGCCGATATGCTGTCTCACTAATCTTTTTAAGACCCAAAAACTGGCTATTCTGTTAGGGGTTGGACGTGAGAGGGGTCAATTTTCAAGGATAATTTGTAACAGAGTGTTGAAAATTTCTTTAATCTTAGTCATGAGCGATCGCCCACCAGAACTAACCCTAGCCGACCAGGCCCCTGCTAACTACGAATGTCGCTCCTGCGGCTACGTTTACGACCCCAGCAAGGGAGATAGTAAAACCAACACTCCCGCTGGAACCCCCTTCGAGGAATTGCCAGAAACGTGGCGCTGTCCCGTGTGTGGTGTGCGTCGTTCCCAATTTATCAACATTGGAGCTAAAGATGCTCCTTCGGGATTCCAAGAAAATCTTAGCTATGGTTTTGGGGTCAACCGTCTCACTCCTGCGCAAAAAAATATTTTGATTTTCGGGGCTTTAGCACTAGGATTTGTTTTCTTTATTAGTTTATATGGTTTAAACTGACTCAAGCACTCATTATCTTTAATCTAACGGCTCTGATGAGCCTGTAACCCATCGGGTACAAACCCTAATCCGTCCCGATTCCTTGACCAATATCTGAACCATTGATGAGAAAACTGAAACAATTCGTAATAGTTCTAGCTGTAGCTTTTTTCTGCTTTAGCTGTAGTAGTGTGCCATCCCTGAGCAATAGTCCTTGGCAAATCCTCACCCTCGACACTGACTCCACTTTTGCCGATATCGCCTTTACCGACGACCTGCAGCACGGTTGGTTAGTGGGAACCAAATCTACCCTCTTTGAAACCAGCGATGGGGGGGAAAGCTGGCAGCAAAAAGTCCTCAACCTTGGGGACGAAAAAGTTAGCTTTAGTGCCGTCAGTTTCCACAACCAAGAGGGTTGGATTGTCGGTAAACCCTCGATTCTTCTCCATAGCGAAGACGGGGGCAGCAGCTGGTCCCGCATCCCCTTAAGTGAAAAATTACCCGGTTCCCCCTACGGAATTATCGCTCTGAACGACAAAACCGCCGAAATGGTCACGGATTTAGGTGCTATCTACCGCACCAAAGACGGGGGCAAAACTTGGCAAGCTTTAGTGGAAGGTGCTGTGGGTGTGGCCCGGACAATTGTTCGTTCCCATGATGGTAAATACGTGGCCGTTTCCGCACGCGGGAACTTTTATTCCACTTGGGAACCGGGGTCAACAGAATGGCAACCCCACAATCGTCTTTCCTCCCGCCGCTTACAAAAAGTCGGTTATGGTGAAAATGGGGAACTGTGGGCCCTGGCCCGGGGTGGTCAACTACAATTTACTAGCCCCAATGATCTCGATACATGGGAAGATAAGGTATTCCCAGAGTTTTCCACCAGTTGGGGACTTTTGGACCTCAACTACCGCACCCCCGAAGAAATTTGGGTTGCTGGTGGTAGCGGCAATCTGTTGGTCAGTGATGACAACGGCCAATCTTGGCAAAAAGATCGCGCGGTGGAAAGTGTCCCCTCCAATCTCTATCGAATTGTTTTTATCAATTCCGACAAGGGTTTTGTCTTGGGACAAAATGGGGTTTTACTGAAATATAATCCCCCGAGCGAACCGGCCTAAAACTTGTGTCAGGGTCAACAAAGTCTCTATTATAGAGATTGAATTTTTCAAGTCCTATCATTCCGAGGAGAACCGTCCATGTCAGGTAGTACCGGCGAACGTCCTTTTGGCGATATCGTTACCAGTATTCGTTACTGGATTATCCATAGCATCACCATCCCCATGCTCTTTATCGCAGGTTGGTTATTCGTGAGTACCGGTTTAGCTTACGATGTTTTTGGCACTCCCCGTCCCGATGAGTATTACACTCAAGAGCGTCAAGAATTACCAATCATTAATGATCGCTTTGAGGCCAAAAATCAAATCGAGCAGTTTAATCAGTAGTTTACTTTAATTAAGGATAAAAACATGGCTAGTGGTAATCCCAATCAACCCATTTCTTACCCCATTTTCACCGTTCGCTGGTTGGCAGTTCATACCTTAGCGGTCCCCACTGTCTTCTTTATCGGTGCAATTGCGGCAATGCAGTTTATTCAACGCTAGGAGAACAATTATGGAAAGAACACCTAATCCGAATCGGCAAGCCGTCGAGTTAAATCGTACTTCTCTTTACCTAGGTTTACTCCTAGTTGCTGTCCTGGGAATTTTATTTTCCAGCTATTTCTTTAACTAATTAGTCCCGATTTATTGTCATCGCAATTAGAGAGGTGTTATTCATGTTCGCAGAAGGTCGTATTCCTTTGTGGTTAGTCGCCACCATCGCCGGTCTGGGCGTTATCGCCGTGCTTGGTCTTTTCTTCTACGGAGCTTACGCCGGTTTAGGTTCCTCTATGTAATTCCATTGCAGGTAATTTCCCCGGGCAAAAAGCCGTTAGTTATAGAAATAACTAGCGGTTTTTTCAGTATTCGGTTTCAAGTAAAGCTCGATCGAACTTTATACTAATACCAAATCCGTTGAGTAACGCACAGAAAACGGGTTTCTCGGAGAAACCCGTTTTCTGCTCATGCAAAAGGCAAAGGGGAGAATAAATAATCAGTTTTTAATAACCAGATTTAGGATAAATCCGTTTTTAATAGTGTGATTAACAAAAAAAGGAGTCAATTCTTTGACTCCTTTAGTTATATAGATGATTTAGCTAAAACTAAACTTCTTGTTTACGAGTGCTAAGATCACCCAATTTTTGGAATAAACCGAATTCCACTTGTTCTTCCAGATCCGGATCGACCCCGGCGAATACGTCGCGGTAGATGGTACGAGAACCGTGCCAGATGTGACCGAAGAAGAATAGTAAAGCAAAGACAGCATGACCGAAAGTAAACCAACCTCTCGGAGAAGTACGGAATACCCCGTCAGACTTCAGGGTTTCGGTGTCAAACTCGAAAGCTTCACCGAGTTGCGCTCTACGGGCAAATTTCTTCACATCAGCAGGATCGCTGAACACCTGACCATCGAGAGCGCCACCGTAGAAAGAAACGGTAACACCACTTTGTTCAATACTCAGTTTCGATTCCGCACGACGGAAAGGAATATCAGCGCGAACGATACCTTCCGAGTCAGTCAGGACAACGGGGAAGGTTTCAAAGAAGTTAGGCATCCGACGCACGCTCAGGACGCGACCTTCGCCATCTTTGAACACAGGGTGTCCTAACCAAGATTTAGCGATACCGTCACCGCTATCCATGGCACCAGTACGGAATAAACCACCTTTAGCGGGGCTATTACCGACATAATCATAGAAAGCCAGTTTTTCGGGAATTGCTTGGTAAGCTTCAGCGATGGTAGCCCCATTGGCGATGCTGGCCTCGACGCGACGCTCAATTTCTTCTTGGAAATAACCCTTATCCCATTGGTAACGGGTCGGTCCAAAGAGTTCGATCGGCGTGGTAGCATTACCGTACCACATGGTTCCAGCCACGACGAAAGCGGCAAAGAAAACGGCGGCGATACTGCTAGAAAGCACCGTTTCGATATTACCCATTCTCAGGGCTTTATAGAGTCTTTCGGGGGGACGAACGGTTAAATGGAATAAACCGGCGATAATCCCGACGATACCCGCGGCAATGTGGTGAGCTACCACACCCCCGGGGTTAAAGGGGTTAAAACCAGCAGGTCCCCATTCGGGAGCTACGGGCTGCACATGACCGGTTAAACCGTAGGCATCGGAAACCCACATACCGGGACCCCAAAGGCCTGTTTGATGGAAAGCACCGAAACCAAAGCAAAGTAAACCGGATAAGAACAGGTGAATACCGAACATTTTCGGCAAATCGAGGGCAGATTCGCCCGTGCGGGGATCGACGAATAATTCTAAATCCCAGAAAACCCAATGCCAAACCGCCGCTAGGAATAGCAGACCGGATAAGACGATATGAGCAGCGGCAACGCCTTCAAAAGACCAGAAACCGGGGTCAACACCAGTTTCGCCGGTGACGCTCCAGCCACCCCATGAACCAGTGACACCTAAACGGGCCATGAAGGGCAGCACGAACATTCCTTGCCGCCACATCGGGTTTAATACGGGGTCACTGGGGTCGAAAATAGCCAGCTCATAGAGGGCCATGGAGCCAGCCCAACCCGCTACCAGTGCGGTGTGCATCAGGTGAACGGAAATTAAACGGCCTGGGTCGTTGAGAACGACTGTGTGTACTCGATACCAAGGTAGTCCCATTGACTACGCTCCTCCTATTGACAATTTAGTGTCCACTTAGACGCTTTTTATATTCAGGGTCAAATATAAGCCCAACAATCTCGACGGTTAAGTGCAAGAGTTAGCTAACCTACATTATCCCTTGAAAAGTGTATCTATTCTAAAGAAGTGTAACTATTGTTAGAACAGATTTCAAGTCTTTGCGATCGGTCTTCGGCCAGAATAGTCCAAATTAAGGAAGCACCAGAGTGGGAAGCGGAAATTATGAATTATAAATTATCAATTATAAATTGGGGTGTGGGCTTCGGCCGTGAACTCAGCGTTCGATCGAGCGTTTGACAAAAGCTCACGCCGTTCGACTGAGCTCAGCTGAACCGCCGAACCACCGAACGGCAAAGGGGAATAAATAATCAGTTTTTAATAACCGGACTTAGTCTCAGACAAGTTACTAACCCCCAGACAGAACCCTGATTCCGTCGTTTTTACTTGCACATCGCGTCATATATGTTTTTTAGGAGGTTATTCGCTCCTCTGTACAAGGAAGCTCAACCACTAACATGAGCGTCCGTGTCTTTTTTATACCGCTCACGGGAGTTTTAACTTCAAGGAGGTTACCTTTGGTATGCTAACGTTCTAGTCTATTTACAATGCCATAGCAAGGCTATCTTACAACTGCGACTTTCCGAAGAGCAACTAGAAAAACTAAAATGGTATGCTCAACAAAAACAAATCTCTGCGGCAGAATTTGTTAGAGATTGGATAAAAAAGTTAAAGTAATCAACCCTACCCTCCACTCCGCTCAATGGCAGAGTTTTAAAGCCAAATTTTCAATAACCGCAAACAGTGGGCCTTTTCCTCCGTCGATCATCAAACACACAAATAAGCAAAAGTGTCTGTATATTTGGTTGCTAAATTAGGACAGGTTTGCCCTAGATGCAGCCCGAGGAAAAGCCAGTCAAAAACTAACCCATCAGGATCACCGTATCGATGACGTGGATCACACCATTATCCGCCTCGATATTACCCGCAACCACCGTGGCATTTTTCACCTCAAAACCTTCGCTACAATCGACGGGAATCGGTGAACCCTCTAGAGAAGTCACCACAGCCAATTTTGCCAAATCTTCCTGCATATATTTGCCCGCAACGACGTGATAGGTGAGAATTCGGGTTAATTGGGGGATATTCTGCACTAGGGTTGTAATCGTCCCAGGGGGCAATTTGGCAAAAGCTTCATCGGTGGGGGCAAAAACCGTGAAGGGGCCAGGACTTTTTAGGGCATCCACAAGATTAGCCGCTTGTACCGCCGTCACTAGAGTTTTAAAATTATCGGCACTGACCGCAATATCGACAATATCTGCCATAAACTTGACTCGATCCTGAAAAAAATCATCTATTTCAGATTTTAAACTTAATCTTGTCCCAAAGATCACTCTAGGGAAGTGGGAAGTGGGGAAGTGGGGAAGTGGGAAGTGGGGAAGTGGGAAGTGGGGAAGTGGGGAAGTGGGGAAGTGGGGAAGTGGGGAAGTGGGAAGTGGGGAAGTGGGAAGTGGGGAAGTGGGGAAATTTCAACTAAAACCCTAACACCCCAACACCCCAAAACCCTATCACCCTATCACCCGACTCCTGACTTCTAACCCAATTTTGGACAAAGATAAGCAAAAGTTATTTATTGACTCCACAAACTTGAGAATATTTAAATTAACATTTCGCAATATTTACAAATTCTTAAGAATTAATTGAGAAAAATTTTTATTTAACAACGATGTTATGAAGGTTACAGCGATTTGATAAAATTTCATAGTGGGTTGTTTTGTGCTTTTTTGAGCAGCAATGGTTAAAACCCTTGCTACATCTAGAAGGTAATCCTAATTAAGACGGGTAAATTAGTCAATTTCACCCATAACGATGATCTTTTTTTTGTGTAGTTTTATTGCAAAAAAAAAGTTTTTTTGACAAAAAGCACAAAGTATGATGTGGACGCTGTTGTATTTCTGGCTGCCAGTAGTTATTGCAGAGTTAGGTCAAAATCAGAAGATTTTCTGTTTTCAAGTGATGAAATACAGAAAAGCAGCAATTCGATCGAGAAATCGATAAAAACAGCCTAGACTAGAAAAAGAATCATCTATCCTGACAGCTATCCTGTGGAGATTACTTTTTTAGGAACCAGTTCTGGGGTTCCCACTCGGTCTCGTAATGTCTCTAGTATCGCCCTTCGTTTACCGCAAAGGGCGGAAGTATGGCTGTTTGACTGTGGAGAAGGAACTCAACACCAGTTACTGCGTAGCGACCTGAAAAGTTCCCAAATCCGACGCATTTTTATCACCCATATGCACGGGGATCATATCTTTGGTTTAATGGGACTGTTAGCCAGTATTGGATTAGCCGGTTCTGCTCAGGATATTGATATCTACGGCCCCCCCGGACTAGGGGACTATCTGCGTGCTTGTGCTAAGTATTCCTATACTAATTTAGCCAATCGGGTGCGTGTCCATGCCATTGCCCCCGGCATAATCTACGAAGATGAAGAATTTACCGTCTCCTGTCAGCTATTGAAACATCGTATTCCCGCCCACGGTTATCGTATCGCCGAAAAAGACCGCCCTGGACGTTTTGATGTGGAAAAAGCCAACGCTTTAGGTATTCCCCCCGGACCAATTTACGGCAAGCTGAAGAAGGGGGAAACTGTCACCCTCCCCGATGGCAGCAAAATTCGCGGTCAGTCCCTCTGCGGAGAAACGGAAATCGGCCGTAAAATAGCCTATTGTACTGATACTATTTTCTGTGAAGGATCGATCGAATTGGCACAGGATGCAGATGTATTAATTCATGAGGCGACTTTTGCACACCAAGATGCCGGATTAGCCTTTGAAAGTGTTCACTCCACTTCGACGATGGCAGCCCAGGTGGCCTTGGCAGCCCAGGTAAAATTGTTATTAATGACCCATTTTAGTCCCCGTTATCTACCGGGGAATTCTCTGGATATTTCCAATCTGTTAGAGGAAGCGCGGGCAATTTTTCCTAACACTAAATTAGCCTACGATTTCCTCACCTACGAAGTCCCCCGCAACCGTCAAGAAATGGTCTTAGGAGTTAAGTAATTATGCCAGCAGCAGTGGAAGAAAAAAGCATGGTTCCCACGGTTTTAGTGGGTATTGGTGGTACAGGTAACGAAATTTTATCGCGATTGCGTCGTTTAATCGAGGAAAGTTATGGCAGTTTGAGTAATTTTCCGATTGTCAGTTTTTTGGTGGTTGACACGGATAAGGATTATAAAATCAGTAATCCTGAAGCTGCCGGCAGTGCTTTTAAAGATAACGAAAAACACTGGGCTCGGGTGAGTGGAAAACAGGTACAGGAGATGGTATCTGACATGGATAGATATCCCTGGATTAATAGTTGGTTTCCCCCGGAATTAGAGAGAAATATTACTTCCCTGGAAGCGGGAGCGGGACAAATTCGCGCCTGCGGTCGTTTTGCTTTATTTTGTAATTATCATGATATCCAAAGAAAATTTCTAGATGCGGTGAGACGGGTAAAGGGACAAGAAAACTTTATGCTTGATCGCTATGGAATTAAAGTAAGTAATAGTGCTATTAATGTCTTTACCACGGGGTCTTTAAACGGTGGTACGGGTAGCGGAATGTTAATCGATCTAGGTTACTGTATTCGTAATTGGTTACGAGGAGAAAGTAGTCCTTTGAGTACGGCAATTGTTCCCACTCCTGAAGCATTTGCGGGGATTAGTGTCGGCGATCGAGTTTTGGCTAATGGTTACGCTGCCTTGATGGAATTAAATTATTTTTCTGACTACAGAACCGAATATCATCAACAGTTTAGCAGCGGTTTAGTCGATGAAGTGGTTAGTAAGTTACCCCCCTTTGATTTTACCTATTTAGTGGGGACAAAAAATGGCGAAGGTGATTTTAAACTCGGTCAAATTCGGGAAATGATCGCCCAAAATATTTTCCTAGATATGACCTCTGATTTTGCACCCCATAAGCGTTCCATTAGAGATAATATTAAGGGTTCTTGGGCGCAGGCTGACCCAGGTGGTCGCGGTTATCCTAAGCAATTTATGAGTTTTGGACTATCAACTATTGAAATTCCTATTGCCCAAATTCGTGCTTCCTTATCGGAACGTTTAGCCAAAGATTTAATTAATTGGTGGCTGAATGATTCCGTGATTTTACCCGCTCAAATGTTGGATTTAGTCAGAGGTGATATCCTCAAAAAAATGCGCTTGAGCGAAGGGGAATTAATTATGGATTTATGTGCTGACAAGGATCGCTCTTTAATTGCCATAATCTCCCAATGGACTAACGAAACTCGTCAGGAAATCAATCAAGATAATTGGCTATCTTGTACCAAACAGGGTGTTAATATTTTAGGCAATGAACAGGGTAAAATTCTGCAATTTATTAATGATTATTTGACACCAAGAGTCGAGGAATTTAAACGCAATCATTTACTAGAATTGAGTCCCGATGAACGGCTGCACGGCGATTACCTGAAAAAGATTTATAGTAACCGGGATGAAATTATTCAACGGGGTAAAAAATCCCTAGAAATGGAGTTTTATCATATCCTTGAAGATCGAAACCGTGGGGTAAAATTTGCCGAGAGTTTTATTCTTTTAGTACGACAAATCTTTACCGACATAGGAGAAAAATTCCGTCGCGATCAAGAACAGGTTTGGAGTCAAAACGAAAGTAAACGTCAACGGGAATACGACACAGCCTTAGCAGAAATTAATGATCTGAAAGATAAACTTCATATCTCAAAAAAAGATAAGATGGAAGAATATTGTGAACAAGCTTTAACGGGATTGGAAGGCTATTTAATGGCCAATATTCAACGAAAAACCAGAGGTGCGGGAGTAGAGGTTATTAATCGTTTACTGGAACATCTTAATCAATTAGAAAGCCGTTTTAATCGCTTTCGTCAGAAGTTAATTCAAAGTCGCGATATATTTAATCTCCAGTCTAATCAACAGATTGATAGTGCCGATGCTTTGTTAATTAATGGGATTAAATTATTTGACAGACAAGAATTAAATGGTCTTTATCAAGACTTTATCGAACAATTTGCTTCGGGGATTGCTGGTAACAAAAATGCCTACGATACGGGTATGGATAACCTTTGTTTACCCCTCTCAGAAGAGATTTTAAAGCAATCTAGTCCCCTCTGGAAAGAAACGCGCCGTGCCGACGAAAATATGCGTTTATTTGACATCACCGAGATTGCCGATATTCGTCAAGGAGATTTTCAAAAAGTTATCCTAAACCAAGCTAATCAACTACTACAAAATGCTCCCGCTAGTAGTCGCATTCAGAAGGAATTAGCCGCTTGTGATCGCTTGTTAAAAATTTATAACAACGATACTGATATTATCAATAATCTTCGCATTGCCTACCAAAAATCGCGACCCCTAATTATGCTCAATCCTGCGGTTTTGCGAGGAAAAGATGCGGGTTTTACACCCCAATTAAATCAAAATGTTGCCCTGATTGGGGGAAGAAACACCAGTAACCCGGCAGCTCAAAAAATTATTCCGAAACTGCGGGAATTTATTGCCAACGAAGACGATATTAAACCCTTGGGAGACGTGGAAAAATATCGTCTTGTCTTCGTGCAGGAAATTGGCGGTTTTTCCCTACGCTGTCTGGAGGGAATGCGAGATTTGCGGCAATCCTATCAGGACTGGAAAGGAGAATTTATTCTCGCTAAACGCGCCCAACAAATGGGGGAAAATCGCGATTTACCCATCCCCGTACATATCCAAAAGGAACCGCCTTTCTGGGATGTTTTTCCCGAAGATCCGAGTATTTATCAATTGGTGGTGACAGCCCGAGCTTTGAAAGTGCTTTTTCCAGAAGTCAATCGAGTCACTAATGAGAAAACGATTCGCTATGAAATTAAAACCGCAACGGGATTAAAAAAAGTCGATATCGCCACCAGTTGGGAAGATGCGGTACAGGTGTTAGAAGTAAAAGCTTGTCGCGAAGATAAGGAAAAAATTCAAAGTCAGGTGACAGCTAAGTTACAGGCTGCAGCCACTCTGGAGAAAAAACAAGCTTTGTATCGGACTTTCATTGAATATTTACAACAACGTTCCGATGAGTTAACAGGAGGAAAAGATAATACAGAATATAAACGGGAAGATGCAATTATTTTGCAGTTAATCCATAACTATAAGTTGGATAGCGGTGGAGAAATTCCTCTTTCTCCGGTGACGGAAGTGGTTAACCCAGCTTTAATTATCTGTGGTAATTGTGGACATAGAAATCCGCCCTCGTCTAATTTTTGTTCTAAGTGTGGGGCAAAATTAGTTAAGTAGAAATTAGATTTTGGGTTTGATCCCCCCTGCCCCCCCTTGATAAGCTATCCATTAGTCACATCTTTCTTAACATAAAATTTGACAAAAAGAGAAAAGTGTGCAAGATGGCTCAAGGGGTTTCTATGGGGGGACTAATTTGATGAGATAGTTTCCAAGTCTGGCTGATATCATGTAACCTTCGCAGTCCCAACCAAATAGTTTTAACACCAGGTTCACCGTTAACCCGTTCGGCAAAAGCTCACGGCCGAAGCCTGAGAGAAGCCGAAGGGTCGCCTTTTCTACCTAAAAACCCCCCAAGAGAAGCAATCATTCTGACCGCTTCCCTAAAGGAGGGCTGCTTTTCAGGTGGCGGACTCTTTTTATGAATAGTGGCACACAAAGATTGCCATTCATGTTCTTCCAAAAAACTTTCACAACTCTCCTCTCCGTGTAATACCAATTTTCAATAGTTGTGACTCACACCTGAAAGGGCAATCCCGCTCTGAGAGAGGAATTGCGTTTTGGAATGATCAACTAAGTCTGTCATTACTTTTGAAAAATGATATAAGCGTGCTTGATAAGTTAACCAGAGTAATCTCCAAGCTACAATTGAATAGGTAGCTAAAGCTATCTCAATTCTCCGACCCGTTTCTAATTGCAGTTTTTCTAGTCCACAACCACTTTTTAAAACAAAATGATAGCGTTCTATCAACCAGCGATAACTGTACCAGCGCACACAGGTTATCGCCGATTCAAAGCTACTAATGTCTAGGCTAGTTAAGAGGAGCCAACTGATAGGATTAACCCCGGGAGGCGGATTTTCTTCTTCAGCTAAAATTACCTGTAATTTGACCGGTTGACGA
>VYKP01000108.1_pt1 | contig 19179 bp, 17 predicted proteins | sample 5114551 | NCBI WGS metagenome assembly VYKP01 (sample SAMN12291777, study PRJNA351875) | freshwater metagenome | isolation source: freshwater lake | place: USA: Michigan, Baseline Lake | collected 2013-08-09
GGCAACGGGGCGGCGGCATCATGGGCACGGCGGCATACTCCACGTCGAAGGGGGCCGTCATCGCGATGTCGAAGGCGCTGGCGCGCGAGTTCGCGAAGAAGGGCATCCGCGTGAATGCGGTCGCCCCGGGTGCCACCGCGACCGCCCTCGCCCAGCGGCAGCTCGACCGCCTGCCGCCCGACACGCTGGACCGCATCAAGGCCGCGACGCCCATGTCCCGCATGGCGGAGCCGCACGAGGTCGCCGCCGTGATCGCCTTCCTGGCCTCCGACGACGCCTCGTTCGTCACCGGCCACGTGTACAACGTGGATGGCGGCACGGCGATGTGACGCGCCGCCGGCCTTGTCATCGGCAGGCTACGAGACGATCGCGACGATCCGATCGATCGACCAGAACGCAGCGATGCTCCCGATGGCGTAGAGCGCGACTGCACGGGCCGGCCGCAGTTGCGGCCGATGCGCGACGATGCGGTACACGGCCCAGGCCACAGCCACCACCATCACCTGCCCCACCTCGACGCCGAGATTGAAGGTCAGCAACGCGGCAAGCAGGTGGTTCTGCGGCAGACCGATCTCCTCCAGGGCACCGGCGAAACCCAGCCCGTGCACCAGTCCGAAGAGGAAAGCGACGAGCGCGGGCCAGCGACGCGACAGCGTCTGACGCGAGTGCAGCGCCTCGGCGGCCACCAGCACGATCGACAGCGCGATGGCCGCCTCCACCGGTGGCCGGCGCAAGGTCAGCCACCCGAGTGCGCTCAACGCCAGCGTGAGGCTGTGGGCGCCGGTGAATGCGGTGATCGTCCACAGCAATCGGCGACCGAAGCCCACCAGGAAGAGCAGCGCGATCACGAACAGCAGATGGTCGAAGCCGCTCAGGATGTGTTCGACGCCGAGCACGCCGTAGGCCGCGGCGACCTCACCCACACCGCGCTGGTCGTCCGCGGAACCCCACAGGCGGACGCTGCGCTGCGCAGTCGTGATCGTATACACGCGCTTCTGCCCGTCGGCCCAATGCACCTTCACCAGCGCGGCCGAGTAAGTCTTGCCCACGCCGTCCACCGACAGCGTTCCGGAGAGACCCTGCTCGCCGCAGCGCAACGTGTTGGCCTCGGCGCGGCAGTGCGATGGCCAGACGGGTTTCATTTCGTCGACAGCGGGACGCGCGCCACTGGCGACCCACTGCCAGACGAAATCGCCTCGCGCGGTCTCCCGCAGATCCATCTCGGCCATGCTCAGCTCGTGCGCGGACGCCACGCCGGTCCACACGAGCAGCCACGCCCAGAGCACGGTGCGGATCAGGCTCATCGCCGATCGCCCTCGGCATAGCGGATCTTGTACTTGGAACTCATGGCCTTCACCGCTGCGGACCGCATCTCGGCCATGGTCGCATCGACCCAGTCCTGCATCACGGCGTTTCGCAACGGCTCGAACTCGGCAGCGCGCGCGGGCGTGATCGCCTCCAGCCGCATGATCCGCAGGCGGTCCTTGCTCTGCAGGACGCGCCATTCACCGGGCGGGGACGCTTCCAGCGCCCGGGCGAACTCCTCGCCATAGCTCTGGACGATGGTCGGATGCGGCCGGGCGGTGAAAGCGCTGAGAGAGGCCTGCACCTCGCCCGGCTTGCCGGCGTTCAGCGTGGCCGCGAAGGCGCGGAGGGCGGACTCGGGGGTGTCGGCGGGCAGCACGGCCTCCTGGAAGTCGAATCGCGGCGGCTCGTCGTAGCGGACGCGGTTCTTCTCGAACCAGGCGCGCAGTCCGGCGTCGTCGATGGCGGGAAGCTTGAGGCCGGCCTCGATCACGTTCAGCGCCTTGAAGATGACGCGGTCGCGAATGGTCACGTCGCCGCGGTCGACCTGGAGGGCCATGCCTTCGCGGTAAAGCACTTCGTTGTCGAGCCAGACGCGGCGCAGCGCGTCCATCTCGGTGGCGTTCGGATCGCGGCGGCGCGCATCGGCGAAGACCGCGCGCACCTCGGCATCCACGGCGGCGTCGATCACGATGACTCGCGGATCGTCGGCGCGCTCGGAGACGAGACGATCGAGACCGAAGACGCAGGCCCCGAGGATCAGGAAGTGCAGCAGGGGTTCGCGAAGCCACGCGGGCGCGCCCGTCTTATGGCGGTCGGCATCGCGGGCAAGACCATCGGCGGGAAGGCTGGCAGACATGCGGGGAAGCTCTTGGAGAGGAATCGAATGCCACGCGGGGGCAGGGCGCTTTCGCACCCTGCCCCCGGCGGGACAACACGTTGCAGCAGACTCAGTTCACGCGGAGCGACGACGGGCGCGACCCGCCATGCCAGCGACAGCGACGAGGCCCAGACCCATGAGGGCGTAGGTCTCGGGTTCGGGGACGGCCGTCACCGTCACGTTGTCGAACACGGCCGTGATGGCGGCAGCGTTGCCGAACGTGATCGACTTCGCGACGTTCGAACCGAGATCGAAGGACGACATGCCGAACTCGCACAGCGGCGTGGCTGCATCACACCCGGCGGCATTGGCCATGAGGGCGAGGCCACCCAGGCGCGTGCCCGTGCCGTTCAGTCCGGACCACACACCGATCTCGCCGGCGTCGTTGGAGGAATACAAGAACGACACCAGACCCGTGAAGCCGATGCCGACGTTCATCGCGGCGTCTTCGCCCACGGCGGTGAGCACGCCGACGGGGGACGGCGCGTTGCCGAAATACGGGCCGAGTTCGTCGTTCCGCAGAGCGAGGGCGTCGGGCCCGAAGGACACGCCGAGGTTCGCACCGGCCACGTCGGCGCTGTCGACGCCGCCGTTGTAGTGCTCGGCGATGGAGGCGAAGCTGGTCGGGGTTTCGAAGTCCACGACGAGCGTGGCGGCGAACGTCGTGCCGGAGAGGAACAGGCCGCCCAGCAGGGCGACAGGAGCGAGAGTGAGTTTCATCGTTACGGTCTCTATGGGATGTTGGTCTTGGTGAGCCCCGGTCCGACGCCGCGAGAACCGACTGCGGTTCCCGCGGGCGCCGGCCGGACTCCGGTTACTTCACGCCGGCGACGCGGGTGGAACCTGCCACCTCGATGAAGATCGGGTTGCTGTAGAGCCACAGGTCCGCCCACGCAGCGACGTCGAAGGCCGAGTACTTCTGGCCGCTGACGACCGGCAGGTGGTTGGGGCAGCCATCGATGCCCGTGCCGGAGTAGAGCACGTTGTTGGCAGGCACGTTGGTCCCGGCGGTGTTGCACGTGATCTTCAGGTTCGCGTTGTCGGGCACGCCGGTGTAACCCGCCTGGTTCGTGTAGAGATCCGGCAGCGGGTTGCCGTCGGCATCCGTTTCCCAGGGCGTCGAACGGGGCAGGTTGGTGCCACGCAGGCGCAGGTACTGCGAGTCGCGCACGCCGGCCACCCGGAAGCTCATCACCTTGTAGTCGCGATCCGCCGGGAACGTGGTCCAGTTCGTCCTGTTGAAGACCTGGATCATCGCCGCCGACGTGTTCTTCGCCGCAGCCGGCACGCTGTTCAGCGAAGGCGTGCCACCGTTCGCATAGCCGGCCAGCCAGTCGCCCGGCCAGGCACCTGCGTAGTCGGCGGCATCGGGCGACTTGTAGCCCGTGACCAGACCGCGGATGACATCGACGTGGTCCAGCACGGGATGGTCCATCGGCTGCTCGATGCCGATCTGCATCAGCGACGGGTTCGGGAAGCTGTAGGGCGAGTAGCTGGGGCCCGACGGGTCGCGCACCACGATCGCGACGACGACTTCCGCACCCGGACGCACCTGGAGCTTCTCGCCCATGGTGGCGCAACCCGGCACGTCGACGTCCGTGTTGTTGCGCGCGGCAGCGAGGGCAAGGGCCTCGACCGCGCTGTTCGCACGGCGGGCAGCACCCGGATAGGACGCGCACGCCACGAAGGCCAGACGGTCGACGAGCTGACCGGTGGCCACGAACGTGTTGCCGGTGCGCAGACCGTCCACGATGTGCTGCGGGCGGACCTTCGTGTCGCCGACGGTGCGGATCATCGTGTAGTTGCGATGGTATTCGCCCGGGTAGTGATCCTGCGTGGTGCGGCGGTCGTCGTTCTGGAAGATGCCGCGGTTGTGCCAGTCGGAGCTGGCGAAGAACCAGAAGTTGCGACCTTCGCCGAGCAGGGCATCCCACACGCCGCCGATCTGCGCGCCGTAGACGCCGGTGCCACCGTACGTCGTGCCACCCACGGAGTCTTCCGTACCGCCCAGGTTGCGGCGCGGTGCGTACTCGCCGCGCTGGTCGGACGCGCCGTGACCCGGTTGCGTCTCCATGCCGAACGCGATGTCCGGACCCGCGTTGTTGAAGTTGCGCAGGTGCTCGACGTTGAAGCCGTTGTTGCCGGCGGGATTGAAACGGCCGGCGCGCTCGAGGTGCGCGGGCACGTAGTAGCTGGCCTTCGGGTGGAAGGCCTTCATCCACTTGATGCCCTCGACCGTCTTCTCGTGACCGCGGATGCCGACCGTCGCGGTCAGATCGCCACCGGTGCGGGGCACCAGCTTGGCAGCCGTCGTGTTCCAGTCCGCATTGGCGCTGTTCTGGCTGCCAGGAACGGAACAGTCCCAGCCCTGACCGCCACCGCGGCTGTTATCGGTGTCGCCACGATCGAAGCAATACGACCACTGCGAGACAGCAGCGGCGCTGCCCAGGGCAGCATAGGGCGGCGCGCTCGGCAGCACGACGTTGTCGAGGGCGGCGGGCAGCTGACCCGTGATCACGGCCATCGACGTGTGCTCGTGGCCGGCGACGACGGACTCCAGACCGATGAAGATCGGCTGGTTGCGCATCACGGAGAGGTATTCGAGGAGCGGGTACTGGTACTCCTGCATCGCCTGCCAGCGCCACATGCGCGGGTTGGCGTCGGCGCTCATGGCGGTCGTGGACGTGGCGCCGGTGGACGGCGTGACACCCTTCACCGCGGCCGCACCGACGCTGGCATTCCAGCGGGTGGTCGGGCCCTGGCCCGCGACGAACGGATACGCGGGCGTGGCCAGCGAGGCGTCCTCGACCAGCGTGCAGTTGCGGTTGCCGTTGCCGCCGTGACCGGCCTGGACGAACCAGTCGAGTCCGAAGGGCGTCTCGACGGTGTCCATCGACTTCTTCACCTTCTTCTGCACGGACGTCGAACCGTCGGAGCAGGTGGAGTGGTTGTGGAAGTCGCCGGTCAGGTACTTGCCGGCGGGCTTCGCGGCGTAGGCGGTCGAGGTCAGGGCGGCCACCGTGGCGGCACTCACCACGGTTGCCACAGCGATGGCGATCTGGCTCTTGCGGTATTGAAAACTCATGAGTAAGATCCTTTTCAGATTCGTATGAAGCCCGCCTCTCTGCGAGGCGCGTTGTCGTGAACTTCGGACCAGTTGCGTTCTCTCCACTGGACGCGCTGCAAGGTTGCGCGCGCGATGTGTAGTGGGCATTTCCTGCCGTTGGCCTCATCAGCACTCTTGACATCGCGCGGCTTTTCGTGGCCTCCCTACTGCATCTGCCCCCCCGCCACCGATCGCGTCGCGCAGTACCCGCCTTGCATCGGTGATCGCTCACGGTGGGTGTCATGATTTCGTCGCATGTCGGCAGATAGACTCGGGTGGCGGTAGTCGTGCGCCCGCGACCGGACGCACCTCCTCATCCTGTCAGCTGCCTCCCATGCCCCAACCCGAAGTCATCGGCCTCTTCCCGATCCCGTTCATGCGCGCGCCGCGCGTCGTGGCACCCGCGCTCGTTGCCGGTCTCGTAGATCACTTCAGCCGCTCGGCCGGTCAGCCGAACAGCTCGTCGCCCAATCTGACGCACACCGCACTGCTCCAACCGGAGGACAGTCCGCTGCTGGTGGAAGTCGCGAGCTGCATCTCGCCGCTGCTCTCGGAATTCGGCGCCCTCCTCTTCGGCGAACGGATGGGCTGGTCGCTCAAGGAGATGTGGGTCAACGTGATGGCGCCGGGCGGGCGTCAGGCGATGCACAACCACGCCAACAGCTTCATCTCCGGCGTGATCTATCTGACGCCCGTGCATCCGGAGGCCCGCACCGTGTTCATGAAGTCGCCGGGCGGCGTCGACTACTCGTTCAAGAACGACCATGAAGGGGTGGTCACGGGGCCCTACAACGCCGACAGATGGGTGAGCCCCGAAACGCACCCCGGCGACGTCGTCCTCTTTCCCAGCTACCTGATGCACGCCGTGCCGATGAACACCGGCGAGCGCCGCATCTCCATGGCCTTCAACGCCATTCCTGTCGCCCTCGATTCCTGGGGCTATCGCATCGGCTTCAGCGGCTGACGTGTCGCCGGTCTCGACATCGGTGATCGAAGGGCGCCCTGCCGTGGACGCACGCCGGGACGGCCACTGGCGTGCCGCGCTGCTCATGCTGGCATCCGGGTTCGCCGCGCTCGGCTACCAGATCGTCTGGACGCAGCAGGCGTCGCTGTGGCTCGGTCACGAATCGGCCGGCGTCTTCGCTGTCGTCGCCGCGTTCTTCGGCGGCATCGCGATCGGCGCGCTGGCACTCGGCCCGCGCATCGAGCGCAGCGCGGCACCGTGGCGCTGGTACGCGGGGTGCGAACTGCTCATCGCGGCCTGGAGCATCGCGCTCGCCGTGATGCTGGACGGCGTGACGCGGACGATGCTCGAATGGATCGGTCCGTCCCCCACGCCCGCGTGGCACTGGAGCCTCGCTTTCGTCGGCACGCTGATCCTCCTGCTGCCCGCCACCGCGGCCATGGGCGCGACGCTGCCCGCCATGGAAAGCGTGCTGGGCCGCCGCCACGACGGCGGACGCTCGATCGCGCTTCTGTACGCGGCCAACACGCTCGGCGCGGTGACCGGCGTTCTGGCGGCGGCGTTCTTCCTGGTGCCGCAGGTCGGACTGCTGCGCACCGCGCTCGTCTGCGCCGGGCTGAACCTGCTCTGCGCGGGTCTCTCGTACACCCTCCCGGCGCGTCCGCCGACCGCTGCAGCGCCCGCTACACCGGCTGCGCGCAGCGTCCTGGCAACGCTGTTCCTGACGGGCCTGCTGGGCATCGGCTACGAAGTGCTGGTGGTGCGGGTCCTGACCCAGGTGACCGAGAACACCGTCTACACCTTCGCGATCCTGCTCGCCCTCTACCTCGTGGGCACCGCTGCCGGCGCCGCCCTCTTCGCTCGATGGTGCCCGGCGCAGACCGACGCGGGCGTGCTGCGCGATCGCCTCCTGCTGGCCCTCGCGGTGACGTGTGCCCTCGGCACCTTCGGACTCGCGCAGGCGCCTGCTGTGTACGACGGCGCCGTGGCGATGTTCGGCACGGGCATGGCCGCCGCGCTGTCGGCCGAAGCAGTCGTGGCGGCGTCGGCGTTCCTGCTGCCGTGTCTCCTGATGGGCGCCCTCTTCAGCCTGCTCGCGGGCCAGGCCCGGCAGTCGGGCGCCGGCGTCGGACGGGCGCTGGGAATCAACACGCTCGGTGCGGCGCTGGCCCCGGTCGTGTTCGGCGTGCTGATCGCGCCGCTCGTCGCGGCCAGGGTGGCGCTTCTGCTGGTGGCAGCCGGGTATCTCGCGCTCGGCATGCGTCGCGCCTGGTCGCGGCCCGTGCCCTGGGGCATCGCGGTGGGGCTCGCGGCCCTGGCGTTCCGGGGCCCGTCGCTCGTCATCGTCGACGTGCCCTCCGGCGGGCGGCTGGTGAGTCACGTGCAGGGCGTGCTGTCGACCGTGAGCGTGGTCGAGGATGCCGACGGCGTCGCGACGCTGCACATCGACAACCGCCAGCAGGAGGGCAGCAGCGCGACGCTCTTCGCCGACGGCCGGCAGGCGATCCTCCCGCTGCTGCTGCATCCGGCCCCGGCGCAGGCACTCTTCCTCGGGCTGGGCACCGGCGTGACCTCGGCCGTTGCGGCGCGGGAGCCAGGTGTTGCCGTGACGGCCGTGGAACTGCTGCCCGAAGTCATCGACGCGTCCGCGCGCTTCACCGAGGCGCTCGACCAGGACATGCCCGGCGCGTCGCCGACGCTGGTCCACGCCGATGCCCGGCGCTTCGTGCGCTCGACGGACCGCCGCTTCGACGTCATCGTCTCCGACAATTTCCATCCGGCCCGAAGCGGCTCGGCGGCGCTCTACACCGTCGAGCACTTCGACGCAGTGAAAGCGCGCCTCGCGCCCGGTGGCGTGTTCTGCCAGTGGCTCCCGCTGCACCAGATGGATCTCGACAGCCTGCGCAGCATCGTGGCTTCGTTCCTCACGGTGAATCCGCACGGTTGGGCGATGCTCGCCACCAACAGTCTCGAGACGCCGGTGATCGGACTCGTGGCATATCAGGACGGCGGGCGCATCGAACCCGCGCGCCTGCGCGAACGGCTCTCCCGGGCAGGTCGCGCGGATGGCGCCACCAGGCTCGGCGTGACGGACGACCTCTCGCTGCTCGGCAGCTTCTTCGCCGGCCCGGAAGCGCTGGCGCGCTTCGCCGCGGACGCTCCGCGGAACACGGACGATCATCCCGTCGTCGCCTACCGCGCGCCGCGCATCACCTATGCCCCCGATGCGTCGCCTGCCGAACGGCTGCTCGCGCTCATCGGTGCCGTTCGCATCACCGCGCCGGAACTGCTCGACGACGCCACGGGCTCGGCGGCGGACGCCACACTCGGGGCGCGCCTCGCGCGCTACTGGGACGCGCGCAACAGGTTCCTGGCGGTGGGCGTCGGCGTGCGACCGACCGGCGACCCACGCCGGATGCTCGAACAGGTCCGCGAGCCGCTGCTGTCCGTCGTGCGCCTATCGGGGGATTTCCGGCCCGCCTACGACCCGCTGCTGCGAATGGCGCTGGCCCTGGCGGGCAGCGAGCCGGCCACTTCCCGGGCGCTGCTGTCCGCGCTTCAGGACGCCGCGCCGCTGCGGCCGGAAGCCGCCGCGGCACTCCGCGAGATGCAGGCCCGCGATGCCCGCTGACCGCACGCGGCGGAGCCTGCAGCACGTGATCCGCATCGCTGCGTGCGCCATCATGGCGATCCCGCCGGCGGCGTCCGCCTGCGTCGTGGAGGAGCAGACCGCCGTCTCCGGCCGGGTCGTGTGCACGATCGGGAGCGACATGAGCGACGGCCCCGCAGGCGCCGGGCGCCTCCGGCTGGAGGCACGCTTCGAAGGCTTCCACGACGACAGTCTTGTCGACATGGCGCTGCGTCTCGATGGCGCTGACGTGCAGTGCCGCCCGCAGGATCGCCTCGAGCTGTCTGGGGAGTCGGGCGAGGAAGGCGAGGTCACGCTCTTCTGCAGCTTCCGGGTGGCGCCGTCCGGCGGACAGCGTCGCACGCTGATCGCTCTGCTGCGATTCCGGCATGCCGGGCTTTCGGATGTCCGCCTCGTGCCGGAGCCCGCGCCGGCCCCCTGATCGCCGCTGCGCGTCGGCAGTGGCATCGGCGGTCCAGGCGCGCCCGATCACGACCGCCGGGACACAATCCCCGGCGCAGCCAGGCCCGGCCGCATCAGGGTCGGAAGATCCTGAAAGGCGTCTTCCACTGGGGCCGCGTGTCGGGCACGAGCCCGGCGAGACCCGCGATCTCGATGGCCGATCGGCTGCCGCGTGCACTGGTGGTGAGCAGGTCCCGCGAGAACGCCTCCTCGGTCGGCCATGCTTCGACGAAGCGCTCGAGCCGGGTCGCGAGTTCCGTCGCGGGGTCGAGCGTGGGCACCAGTGCTGCAAGCCGGTGGCGGCGCTCGGCGAGACCCCGCGCCGCAGATCGAACGATCGCCTGCTTCTCCGGCTCGGTGCCACGGCTCGTCAGGATGCCGTCTCGTGCCGCCGTGCCGATCTCCGTCATCTCCCAAAGCAGGCTGCCGACCCGGTCGATCGGTGTCCGAACGATCTGCCGGCAGGCGATCGCTCCCACGACGACCAGTGCACCCAAGGCGATCCATCCCACGATGCGTCTCACTTGTCCTGCTCCTTCGCTCGAGTCGACGCCGCGCGTTCGCGGGCAGCCTGTTCCTGTTCGGGTGTCAGCCATTGCCCCTCCATGCGCCGCTCCCAGGCTCGGCCATCCCGCGTGCGCCAGCTCCCCGACGTCGCACAGCAACCGCCGGCGCCGAGTGCCGTGCGTCCGAGTTCCACGCGGATGAAATCGTCGCCGGCCGACACCTCCTCGCGCTGACAGACGGAAAACATCGGGTAGAAGTCGGTCGTCACCACGCGGTCGCGCCCGCCTTTCGGATCCACCAGGAAAACCTCACAGTCGTCGACGGCGAGGCGGATGGACTTCCCATGGAGGACGAACTCGAAGGCGCAGCCGGTCTGCGCAGATCCGGCCTTCTTCGGTGGTGCTTCGTCGCACGCACCGAGGGCGGTGACGAAAAGGATCCAGAGGCCGCTGGCACAACGATCGAAACGCATCAGGCGCTATCCGTCAGGGCAGGTCGAGGACGCGATGGCAGGAACTGTCGATGCTATCCCGATCCGTGTCGCCAGCGCACTTCCGGGACGGAGCCCCCCCGTCTACAGACGAGGCGTAGGCACTAAGTCTGCCGACCTTCGATGTATGACAACTATTGGATAACCCGATCGTGTCGTGGCCGATAGCCTCCGTTCAACCTCGCGTTGCGTGAGGTTCTCGAATGACAACCCGCCAAAGGAGACTCCCCAATGAGACACCCGCTGCGACGGATGACCGCCACCCTGGTCGTGACCGCGGCCAGCCATGCCCACGCCGAGCTGCAGATCGTCGATTTCGAAGTGAGCGTCCTCGCACGCGCGCCGCAGCGCGGCGTCACGGTGGAAGAGCGGAAGCGCGACGACACGCCCCTGGGTGTGCCGTGGGCGCTCACCGCACAGGTCGATGCCACGCAGGGCCCCTCCGCGCTGGAACAGACGGTCGTCGGCAGCGCGGCGGCGACCCAGACCAAGACGGGCTGGTTCAAGTCCCAGACCGTCGCGACCCATGGCTGGACCAGCGCGGTGACAGAGATGGCCTCCGGGACGCGGTTCTACATGCTGCTCGAAACCACCACGCCCGATACGCCGATGGTGCTGCACTTCAACTTCATGGGCAGCCGCGCACGAGCGGAGGCGTACTACGGCGCCCGGGACGTCGACCTCGACGTCGACGCGTTCATCGCCACGTCACGAAACCCGTCTTCGGGCTACATCCCCGACGAGGTGGATGCCGTCTGGGGATTCCGCGACGAAGTCCGGGCAAACAACAGCCCGTATACCTTCAGTTCGAGCTTTCTGGATCTCCAGGGAATCGGCATCCCCACGAAGAGCACTGTCGACAAGTGGGTGGAGTTCAAGCGTATCGGCGAGATCACGCGGGGCGCTTTCTCCGGCACCCTCGACTTTGGTCTGCTCCAGCCGGGTGAGCAGTTCGCCATCACGTACTCCTCCTACACCCACCTGCTCATCGACAGCGCCTACGCCACATCGGCCGTCGTCGAGGTGGTGGACCCTTTCTCGCTCGAGGAGACGCTGCCGCAATTCACGATGGACGGCCTCACGCTGCCGACGGCGCCGGTCCCGGAGCCGTCGACGTACGCCATGCTGGCAGGAGGCCTGCTGGTGCTGGTCGCGCGGCGCCATCGTCACCGGACCACCGCGGCACATCCGACGGCCTGACCGACCCTCGGCGGCGGGCGATTCCTGCCCGCCGCTGCTCACACGCCTCACTGCACCTTGTCACACCACCCGAAGATCATGCAGTCCGGCCGCGCATCCGAGGGCCCGACGTCGCGACATCCACAGCCCCGCACACCCCGCCGCGGCCACCAGCAAGCCACTCGCGGGCTCAGGCACAGCCCTGGTCGGCCGGTTGTCGAACGTCGCGGAGAACGCGAGGTCAGGCCCAGCGGTGGAACTCCAGCGGCCCGAGTACGTCGAGGCGAGATCGCTGTCGGCGGACAGCGGGACGCTGTACGCAGCGCCCGCGAGGTCGGTGGTGGCCGTGGCAAGCCGCAGCCGGGAATCGTTCGGGAATTGCAGCGTGTAGTTGTTCGCGAACAGAAACATCATGTAGGTGTCACCCGCGTTCACGGCGACATCCATCGAGAACTTGTACTGGCTGAACTCCAGGTCCGAAGTCAGCGGGACGGTGATCGCCGCGCTCGTATAGAGGTCCGGGCCGAGGACGCGGCGGGTGATCGGGTCGTACGGGACAAGATGCGCCTGGAACTCCACGGGCACCTGCGTCGTATTCGAACCGTTCAGCGCGTCGCTCAGGACGAACGTGAAGTCGAGCATGCGGTTGGTGCCCGTCGGCGCCTTGAGAAACTGCCCCCAGCCCGAGAACCCTGACGCGCCGAAATCACCGATGCTGGCAGTGCCGTTCCAGGAGGAGAGCGTGCTGACGACGACGGGAGCCGCGACGGCGCCACGGGTGAGCCCGCCGAAGGCGAGCAGGAGGATGGCCAACAAGCCGATGCGTTTCATGATCCGGTCTCCAGTCTCTTTGTTCTTCGACCGACGCGGACGGTGCGGTCGGATGGCTTGCCGAGCAGCGTCCCGGCCGTGTCACGGGCCGGCTTCGACGCCGGAAAGCCTTTGGAGATCGTCGGCGGGGAGGTGCCCCGCCGGCAATACGCACTAGCGCGTAGCTTCGTGCGCTAGGGAAATGGACCGGAGCGTCGTACCCCAATGTCCTACGCGTTCACCAAGCGACGGTTCGCAGAAGTACCGGGGACGGCGGCACCGAATCGCTCGAGCACCCGCCGCAGATCGTCGATGCCGAAAGGCTTCGAGACATAGTCGTCCATGCCCGCCGCGAGAAACCTCTCCCGATCACCCTCCATGGCGCTGGCCGTCAACGCGACGATCGGTACGTGGACACCCGATACCTGCTCGCGCTCGCGCCACAGACGCGTCGCCGTGATGCCGTCCATCCCGGGCATCTGGCTGTCCATGAAGACGAGGTCGAAGTGCTTCGCGTCGAGCTGCTCGAGGGCTTCGGCGCCGGACGCGGCGCTGGCGAGCTGGCAGCCCAGCGACGACAGGAGCCGCGACGCGAGCAGCACGTTGACCGGATTGTCGTCCACCACCAGGACATGCATCGGACGCGGCAGCGCCGCGCTTTGCGAGGCCGGTGGCGACACCTTGTCGTCCGGGAGAGCCGTGTCCGGCAACGATTCGACCGGCAGCTCGAACCAGAACGTGGACCCCGCACCGGGCTCGCTGTGGACGCCCATCTCGCCGCCCATGCCGACCACGATCTCGCGCGAGATGCCGAGTCCGAGACCGGTCCCTCCGTAGCGGCGGTCGCTGCGATCGTGGACCTGGCTGAACGGCTTGAACAGCAGGTCGTGGCTCGACGCCGGGATGCCGATGCCCGTGTCGCGGACCTCGATCCGGACGCACGTGCGGCCGCCCGGCCCGGCACTGGCGGCCATCGAGACTGTCACGGATCCCGCGTCCGTGAACTTCACCGCATTGCCGACCAGATTGATGAGGACCTGGCGCAGACGCGACGGGTCCGTCTTCACGACGGCGGGCACGGCATCGCCGATGACGAAGCGCAGCGCGAGGCCCTTGCGGTCCGCCTCGGGCCGGAACATGGCCTCGATGTCGCCGACCAGCGCCCGCGGCCGGACGGGTTCCGCCTGGAGGTCGAGACGCCCCGCCTCGATGCGACTGAGGTGCAGCACGCCGTTGATCAGGTTGAGCAGCGATCGGGCGGACTGGCCGGCGATCGTCGCGTAGCGCAGCGCCTGAGCCGGATCCTCGTTGCGGACGATGAGATCGTTCATGCCGATGACGGCGGTGAGCGGTGTGCGCAGTTCATGGCTGATGTTCGCGAGGAAGGTGGACTTCGCGCGGCTGGCTGCCTCGGCTGCATCGCGCGCTTCGGCCAGCGATCGCGACAGCGCCTCCATCTCGATGCGCTGGACGACGTTCCGACGCATGGTGGCCGACGTGGCCCAGGCCTCGCGCAACAGGAACCCGCCGAAGACGATCGCGCCAACGCCTTCGAACCACATGTGGCCGTTCCATCCGAGGAATCCCGTGACTGCGAACGGCACCACCGACGCGAGGATGTACGCGGCGTACGCCGGGAACCAGGCGGCGAAGCTGCTGAGCGCCCCCGCGGGCATACCGATCACGATGAGGCACGAGATGAGATACAGCTCGGGGTGTCCCGCCGGGAACAGCAGGGTCGCGGCCACGCCCCAGCACGCGCCGGAGAGGAAGCCCGACGCGATGCTGGCGCGGGCCCAGAGGTCCTCGGACACCACCACCGAGGTCCGCCGCTTCCACAGCAGTTGCAGGCTGATGCGCCCGGCACCCACCACGGACGTCGCGAGGAACCAGCCGGCGACCAGCGGCCGGTCGCTTACGTCCCAGATCACCAGGCTGAAGAGCAGCGCGATGAGTGCGACGGCGATGGCACCGACGGCACCCTGCTCCAGCACGAAGCCGATACATTCGGCGCGTGCGATCGCCTCGGTGGACGGCAACGGGTGGGATGCCAGACGCGGCACGCGGTCGATGTCGGTTGTCTTCATGGGCGTTCGACACATCGGCGCATTCGTGCCGCCCTTGATGGCGTGCGCCCACGGTGCCTCCCGGGTGGCACTGCGATACGCTCCCGACTCCCGACCCGAGAGCCCATCCACCCCGATGACACACCCGACCGTCTATCACATCCCCGTCTGCCCCTTCTGCCAGCGCATCGAGATCCTGCTCGCCTTGAAGGGGCGACGGGACGAGGTGGACTTCCAGGTCGTGGACATCACGAAGCCGCGCGCGGACTGGCTCCTCGCGAAGACGCGCGGCACGACGGCATTGCCCATGTTCGAACTGGCGGACGGCCGCATCCTCAAGGAGAGCCTCGTCATCATGCGGTACCTCGACGAGCTCTGGCCGGACCGGCCGGTCGCGCAGGCGGATCCGTACCGGCGGGCGATCGAAGGCATGCTCACGCGGATGGAAGGCGACCTCACGATGCGCGGCTATACGTGGGTGATGAACCAGGATCCCGCGCGGCGCGACGCGGAACGCACCGCGATGCTCACGCAGTACCGCCGCCTGAACGACTTCCTCGTCGAGCACTCGCCCGGGGGACCATTCCTCTTTGACACGTTCGGCTGGGCCGAGGCCGTGTTCACGCCGCTCTTCGCGCGGTTCTGGTTCCTCGAGTACTACGAGGAGTTCCATCTGCCCGACGAGCCTGCCTACGCGCGGGTGCGGCAATGGGTCGATGCGTGCCTCGCGCATCCGGCGGCGCAGCAGGCATCGAAGGAGGAGGTCGTGAAGCTCTACTACGACTACGCGAAGGGCGCCGGCAACGGCGCACTGCTCCCGGGTCGCCGCGTGTCGTCATTCACGTTCGAACCCCACTGGCGGCACCGCCCGTGGCCGCCGCGGGACAAGTACACGGTGAGCGCGACGGACGGCGCGCTCGGGCTGACAGCGTGAACCTGCCCACCCCTGGCAGCGAACCCTCCCGCGCCGAGATCGACGCCACCCCAGGCCCGCTGCTCCTCGAGTTCGGGACCGACTGGTGCGGGCACTGCCGCCGCGCGCAGCCGCTCATCGCCGAGGCGCTGGCGCGGCATGCCGACGTACGACACCTCCGCGTGATCGACGGCCCCGGCAAGCCGCTCGGCCGGTCGTTCGGCGTGAAGCTGTGGCCGACGCTGGTGTTCTTGAGCGAGGGACGCGAAATCTCCAGGCTGGTGAGGCCGCCTGGCGCAGACGAGATCGCGCGGGCGCTGCAGGAAATCTCGCGGTAGGTCGGGGCGGTATCGGACCGAGGCCCCGCCGCGAGACCCATTCGCCCGCATCCTGGCAATGCCGCACAATCCGGCCGTGACCATCGAGTCCGGCCTCCAGGAGCACTGCTGCCATCCATCGCAGCCCCGGCGACCCGATGCTCACGATGGGCGCGCCACGAGCCGCCTGCGACCTTCACCGCATTCCAGGAGACGACATGCAACAGGCAGTGATCCTTCGCACGCCCGGCGGTCCCGCCGCGCTCGGCATCGAACCCATCGAGGTCGGCGATCCCGGCCCCGGCCAGGCCCGGCTGCGCCAGACCTATGTCAGCGTGAACTTCCACGACTGCTACGTCCGCTCCGGCCTCTACAAGACGCTGCCGCTGCCCGGCATCCCGGGGCTCGAAGCCGTCGGCGTGGTCGAGGCAGTCGGCGCCGGTGTCACGAGCGTCAAGCCGGGCGACCGCGTCGCCTACCTCACGCGGGCCTATGGCGGCTACGCGTCCCACCGGCTGATCGATGCGGACATCCTGGTGCGCATCCCCGACGGGATCGACGACCGCGTCGTGGGCGCCCTCTTCCTGCGCGGCCTCACGGCGATCATGCTCGTGGATCAGGTCTTCCCCGTCTGCGCCGGCCACACGGTGCTCGTCCATGCGGCCGCGGGCGGCGTGGGTCGGCTCGTCTGCCAGCTTGCCAAGAAGGCGGGCGCGACGGTCATCGGCACGGCGGGCAGCGAGGCGAAGGCGGCCGTCGCCCGCGCGAGCGGCTGCGACCACACGATCCTGTATCGCTCGGTGGACTTCGTCGCAGCCGTCCGCGAACTCACGAACGGGCGCGGCGTGGACGTCGCCTACGACGCCGTGGGCAAGGACACCTTCCAGGGGTCGCTCGAATCGCTGGCGATGCGGGGGCACCTCGTCAACTACGGTCAGGCCTCCGGCCCCATCGCGCCGTTCGAGATCTCCCAGCTCTTCGCCAAGTCGAACTCGGTCTCCCGGCCGGCGGTGTTCCACTACTTCGTGGGCGAAGACCGCGAACCGATGGCGAAGCGCCTTTTCGGTGCACTCTCGGACGGCGTGATCACGGCCGACGAGTCCCACGAGTACGCGTTCGCCGATGTCGCCAAGGCACACGAGGACCTCGAGGCGCGGAAGACGACGGGAGCGGTGCTGCTGAAGGTGTGATCGCGCATCGAGGTGGCTGCGCTGCCGCCACCTCGATGTCGCACGAATCGACGCCGACGGCCCTCCCCGCATTGACACGGCTCGGGCCGTCGCCGTAGTTTCGGAGCACTCCGAACCGCCCTCCGCGGTCGCGGATCTGCCCCGGGGTCCAGCCATGCGCGGTACGTCCATCGTCACCGGAGACACCTCCTCCCCGCTCGCCGCGCGGTTGCCGGCCGAGCGCGTGCGCTCCGATGCCCTGCTCGAACTCTCCACCGACGATGTCCGCCCCGCGGAATCGCTCGACTACTGGCGCGAGATGGTCCTGCGGCTTTTCGCCGACGTGCAGATCGCCGCGAAGGTCGAGGACGGCTTCCACGGACGCATGCGCTCGCGCTACCTCGACGGGATGCGCATGACGGTGGTCGACGCCACCTCGCAGGCCGTGGAGCGGCGCCATCGCGAGGCCCGTGAGCAGTACGAGGACTGCTACTTCGCCGTCCTGATGCTGAACGGCACGCAGTGGCTGGAACAGGACGGCCGGCAGGTGCGGCTCACGACCGGCGATTTCGCGCTCTACGACGCCGCCCGTCCGCACAAGCTCACGTTCAGCCGGCAGTGGGGCGAGATCATCCTCAACATTCCCCGGGCGAGCCTCGATCGCGAACTGGATGGTGTGCGCCACTGCACCGCCACGCGCGTCGCGAGCGACCACGGCGTCGGTGCCCTGCTGCGGACGTACCTCCACGGCCTCGTGCACGAGATGGGCACCCTGCGCGCCGACGAACTCGCCCGACTGTCGCAGCACACCGTCGGCCTCATCGGCACGGCGCTCGCGGGCATCCGTCCCGACGCCACGGCCCTGCCCCGAGGTCGGCAGCAGTCGCTGGTCCGCGCGAAGGCGCTCGTGGAACAGCATCTGGCCGATCCGCTCCTCGACACGGCGACGATCGCCGCGGCGCTGCACATGTCGCCGCGCTATCTCAACAAGCTCTTCGAGGAGGAGCGCACCTCGCTGATGCGCTACGTGTGGGGCCGGCGGCTGGAGCGGTGCCGCGCGGATCTCCAGGACCCTGCGCGCGCCGCGCAGCGCATCGGCGACATCGCGATGCGCTGGGGCTTCAACGACCTCTCGCACTTCAGCCGCGCGTTCCGCGACCGCTTCGGGCAGTCGCCGCGCGATTGCCGACGGACTGCCGGCATCGCCGCCTCGGGCGATTGACACCGACACCACGCACCCAGCCGCATGCACATCGAACCTGCCGCCCTCGCCGACATCCCGCGCCTGTGCGAACTGCTCGCCCTGCTCTTCACGCAGGAGGCCGAGTTCTCACCCGACACCTCGAAACAGGCGGCGGGCCTGCGGCAGATCATCGAGTCGCCGTCCGTGGGCGCGATCCTCGCGGCGCGAGACGGCCCGACGATCATCGGGATGGTGAACGTGCTCTTCACCGTGAGCACGGCACTGGGGACTCGCGTCGCCTTGCTGGAGGATGTGATCGTCGACCCCGCGCGGCGCAGTCAGGGTCTGGGCGGCCAGCTGGTGGATGCCGCCATCGCCTTCGCGCGCGACGCGGGGTGCCGACGGATCACCCTGGTGACCGACGCCGACAACGTCGACGCGCACCGCTTCTACCGCCGGCACGGGTTCGAGGCGTCGACGATGGTGACGATGAGGCGGGGGATTGAGGGGGTGGAGCGTTGACCGCTGCGTTTCCCCTCACCCCAGCCCTCTCCCCGCAAGCGGGGCGAGGGAGATCTGGCTGCACGTCGAGCCTCGCCCGACGACAAGCGTGTCGAGGAACAAAGAAGCTCCCTCGCCCCGGGTGCGGGGAGAGGGCCGGGGTGAGGGGAAACCCAGCCCGTACGACCACCGCCTACACCCCGAACTGCAACTCCGCCAACCGCGCATAGAGCGCATTCGCCACCATCAACTCGTCGTGCGTCCCCGCGCCCACCAGACGCCCCTGGTCGATCACCACGATCCGGTCCGCATTCCGCACCGTCGCGAGCCGATGCGCGATCACCAGCACCGTCCGCCCCTGCATCAATCGCTCGAGCGCCATCTGCACCATCCGCTCGGATTCCGCATCGAGCGCGCTCGTCGCTTCATCGAGCAGCAGGATCGGGCGGTTCGCCAGGATGGCGCGGGCGATCACCAGCCGCTGCCGCTGACCGCCCGACAGCCGCATGCCGCGTTCGCCGAGATAGCTGTCGAAGCCCTGCGGAAGGCGCTCGATGAACTCCGTTGCGAACGCGGCTTCGCACGCCGCCTGCACCTCGGCGTTCGACGCATCCGGGCGGCCATAGCGGACGTTGTCCCACACGCTCGCGGCGAAGATCGCGGGTTCCTGCGGCACGACGGCGACACGGCTGCGGACT
>VYKP01000327.1_pt1 | contig 19049 bp, 18 predicted proteins | sample 5114551 | NCBI WGS metagenome assembly VYKP01 (sample SAMN12291777, study PRJNA351875) | freshwater metagenome | isolation source: freshwater lake | place: USA: Michigan, Baseline Lake | collected 2013-08-09
ATATTTAGCTAGTGGTTTACGTTTGGGTTGGTTGATTAATCCGCAACAGCAGCAGGTGGAAATCTACCGACTAAATAGCGGTGTAGAAATTATTAATTTACCTGCTACCTTATCTGGGGAAGATGTATTACCCGGGTTTGTTTTGCATTTAACTTAGCAAGGATGACAGGGAATAACAAAGGGAATGACACCGAATCAGGATATCTTTGTCAAAACATTTCCAGAAAAGCGATCGATTGTCAGATTGAAGGTGTATAATTTCTCAAAGGCCAGCATCAAGCTAAAAAGTTCTCAAGACCACCCAAAAAAAACCATCAGGATTTCAGGAACAGATGCTCTGGCTACTTCTTCAAAGAAAGAAGAAACTCTCAGCCACAACATTGATATTTCTCAATAATGTCCCCTAAAATTTTCAATCATCACTTTACTCCTCTTAAATCCCTCTCTCTGGGATTATTTCTCCTACAAGCTTTCACTCCCCTTACCCTAGCGGCCCCCCCGCGAGAACCGGATCAAAGCGTCGGCTGTGATATTCTGGTGGTGGGTGGTGGTTTAGCCGGTGCCGGTGCAGCCTACGAAGCTTTATTATTAGGAAAAACCGTCTGTTTAACCGAAATTACCGACTGGGTGGGGGGACAGATATCTTCTCAAGGAACCTCCGCATTAGATGAAAGACGAACACAAAGAGAAAAATTATTTTTCCCGAAAGGTTATCTAGAATTTAGGGAAAGAATTAGAAAGCATTACGGGAAACGCAACCCGGGAGAATGTTGGGTCAGTGGGTCTTGTTTTTTACCTTTTGACGGACATAAATTATTATTTCAACAGTTAGAAGACGCTGCCAAAAAAGGTAAAGGAACCCTGAAATGGTTTCCCTCCACGGTAGTCAAAGAATTAAATATTGAAACTTTACCCAATCGCGGCACCGGTCAACAGATTACCAGTGTAATTGCTATTCAACATAGTCCCGCAAAAGGTACTCCTCCCCTAAATACCGAGTTTTTATCGCAAAAAATGGAGGATATCTATCGCTACGAAAATTCTCCCCGTTTTGATAAGAAAATCCTCCGTTTTGTCCCCAAATCCTCCCAACCGAATCAATTAGCAGATTGGTTTGTGATTGAAGCGACCGAAACTGGGGAAATAATCGGATTATCAGATATTCCCTACCGTTTAGGTGTCGATAAGCGCAGTTATCTGGAACCTTCTTCTTCTAGCGTCACTGGAGACCCCTACTGTACCCAGGGTTTTACCTATACCTTTGCCATGGAGGAAACAGAAAAACCCCAAACCCACGAGAAACCAGTCTATTATGAACGCTATGCCCCCTATTTTAGCTATGAATTGCCGCGATTAGCCGATTTTGACCTCGTTTTCACCTATCGTCGTATTTGGAGTCCACAACTGGGTAAAGAGAAAACCTTTGGGGGAATTACTTTTACCGAACCCGTCCCGGGGGATATCTCCATGCAGAATTGGACTTGGGGGAATGATTATCGTCCGGGGACTGCAAAGGATAACTTTATCTACACCCGTGAACAGTTGCAAGAGTTAGGACAGTTATCTCCCGGGGGATGGATGGGAGGATTACGCACCGAAACCCTCGCGAGGGGCGAAGAACACGCCATTTCCTACTATTATTGGCTAGTAGAAGGAACCACCGATTCCCAGTTAGGAGACGGGGTAAAAGTCCCCCACTTGAATAACCGTTATCTCTCTGGTTTTGATTCTCCCATGGGTACTGCCCACGGTTTGTCAAAATATCCCTATATTCGGGAAGCAAGACGGATTATCGGTCGTCCTTCCCTGACTTTCCCCGATGGTTTTACCGTCACAGAAATCGATATTTCCCGACAAAATTTTCAAAGCGATTTCTATCGTCAAAATCTTTCCCCAGCAGAATATCGGCGCTTAATTGCCACCTTAGCAGGATTAGAGGGATTTTCCGTACTTGATGGCACATTATCCCCCGATGCGGTTGTTAAACGCAAGCGATCGACTATTTACCCTGATTCCGTCGGTATCGGTCACTATGCGATTGATTTTCATCCCTGCATGACGGAACATCCCCCCGAAAAACCGGGTAATACAGAAAAAGCAGGAGAAAGACAGGGACAGGGCCAAGCTTATCCCTTCGAGATTCCTTTAAGGGCTATAATTCCCCAAAAAATCGATAATTTACTGATAGCGGGCAAAAGTATCGCCCTTAGTCATATTGCCGCGGCCGCCTATCGTGTCCATTCTTTCGAGTGGTCCTCCGGGGTAGCAGCAGGCATCACGGCAGTGTATGCTTTAGATAATAATGTACTGCCCTATCAATTAGTAGAAAGTGATTTTCTCATCGGCAATCAAAAACTGCGAGAATTACGGCAAAAAATCGACGCAAGTGGTAATCCCACTGTGTTCCCCGATGCCTCAATTTTCCGGTCGATGGATGATTGGTATTAATTAGGGTCTGCTGAAAAAGTTTTTCGTGGGGACAGGGTGTGGGGTTTTACCAGTTTTGAGGTGGTTAATTACCTAATTTTCAGGGAAAAAGTGCCTCAATTTTCCCCCTCATCACTCCCAGTCCGGGTACTTTTTGATTGACAAAAAGTCTAAAAGTCTTACCTAACAAGGGTTTTACCATTATTCAGCCAGCCCTAAGTAATGCAGATTGAATAAAAATGCTCAAGTACGCGCTCAGTGAATACCTAACAAACACTGAATCATAGATGAAAATCAGGAATAAATTGGGTCTTTTTTCAGCAATCCTAGCAATTTTTTTATTTTAATCCAACCTCTTCTCATTTGCCAGAATCTACTTTTTTCCATGGCGGCTATTTTACTGTCAGCTTTTTGCAATTCCTCATCTCTTTCTCGATAATCAAATTGGGTTTTTTCTAAGTCTTCTTGCAATTCTTGTTCATGAATTTCTAATTGTTTAATTCGCTCCCTAGCTTGTTCTAACTGAGCAAATATATCAACTTTTAAGGTGACTAAAGCAGCAAAAATGGCTTGGATATTTTGGGAGTAAAGTTGGGGATGATTATAAAAAAGTTGGGTGTAGGAATAAATATAGTGTTCTGCGGTCATTGAGCGACTCATAGAGTCAGCTTTTTGTCGATAGAAAAATAATACTTCCGGGATACGATAGACTTCTCGACCTAATTCGATCAGAGATAGCCAGAAATCGTGATCTTCCCAACCATAAATTAAATTAGTATTATAGCCCCCCACAGTTTCCCAGTCGGATTTCCGAAACAAACCGGAGCAAAATATCATATTATCTACTAATATATCGGGAAATTTGTACTCAGGCAGCGGCCAAATACCTTCTCTGTCGCCAAAATACTCCGCTTCGCAATAAACTATACCTAATTGCTCATTACTTTCTAGCAAAGTAACCGCTTTTTCTAGATAGGAATCGGCAATTTTATCATCAGCATCAAGGGGAAGAATATAGGTTCCTTGCGCTTGGGCAATTCCTAAATTTCTCGCTGTGGCAACCCCTTGATTTTCTGTGCGGATGATCCGGGTTTTTGGCTGTTGATAATCTTGTAAAATCTTGATGGTTTCTGGTTCTGTGGATCCATCATCAACCACAAGAATTTCAAAATCTTGGTATATTTGCACTAAAACAGATGCGATCGCATCATCAAGATAGCGACCTTGATTATAGCAAGGAATAATCACGGAAACTTGAGGAGCATGACTCATTGAGGGCAATTCTCTCCTACTTGAGCAAAAACTAGGTTATTAATAGCTTATACCAAAAGCTCCCCTTTATCATTTTTCTAACTAAAGAAAGTGTTGATATCCCCACTAGCAATTTCCAGATAGTAGGACATATCATGGATAGATTCTGAAATTATTCCGATTGATGGACAAAATCACCCAATTGGGTGATCCCCGTGAGGGAAGCATCTCTTTTTAATAGAAGATAAGTTATTCAATAATCCGATTATTATTACCAATGATCCTTAATCATGGAAGCTCATCAACAAAAACAACTCCGGACTTTCCTCTTGGAAAAACTAGCAATTTCCCCCCGTTCCTTTGATATGGCTGTGCGTCTCTGTGAAGCATCGGTGGGTTCTTTGCCGATGGTTTTATGGCAGTATGGTTTAATTGATTTGTCGCAATTGAATCAGGTCTTTGACTGGATGGAAACTGTATAATTAAATTAATTATCATTTTTATTAAGCGACCAGCAAGTTACTGTGATTTATTTAATTTTGCAATCCTTGATCGCCTTTGTGGTTGTCATGACAGTAAGGTATAAACAAACTTAATATACCCTGGTTTCTTGAGTTAGACATCGACTAGATAAAACTCTTTCAGAGCCGGATAAAAGTTGAGATTTTCGTGACTAGGACGACTAAGTTTAATCAGGGCAAAACGTTGGGATGGCTCTAGTTTTTGCCATTGTTCTAAACTAATTTCAACCTGTAATTCCCTAGCTTTTTCTAGGACTGTATTGGGAATCTGGCTATCATCTAACCAAGCAGGATGGTTATCTATTGCTACTTCTCCTGGGGGAGTACCGGTTTTTTCGGTGATTAATTTTTGCAGAAAATCTCGATAGATTTTAGCCTCTGCTGCCGTCGTACAAGCCATATTAACTAATACCATTCTTTCTGGTTGAGTTAACTGCATCCAATGGGATAATTTTAATTTAACTCCACAGGTATCTAGTTTCATTCTCACGGTCATTGGTATGCAACGTAAGGAGTCAACAAAATCGGTTTCAAAGTCAAAAAAGGTGTTCATATTATTTCACTGATTTACTGAGGATAAATCTATAATACAGCCCTGGGGTGTAATTGCTGGCAAAATGTTATTTTGATTGAATAAAATTGGCTCGATATTGATGACTAGAGAGGAGAGTTTCCTCTAGTTCCTGCCATTTTTCTCCTGCAATATAGTCAATAACTTGATCCAGATTTTGCCGATAATTTGTCAAGGATATCAATAAAGCTTGACGATTGTATTTAGCCATCATTAAACCTAATTCGGAGTTGCCAGCACCGACGCGACTGGTATCGCGAAAACCAGAACTAGCTAAATTTTCCGCTAATTGACGAATCTTCAGATCTTTTTCTTTTCCACAAGCTTGGATTAAACTGGTACTAATCATGACTGGCAGATGGGAAATCCATGCCACGGCTCGATCGTGTTCTTCGGGGGAGGAATAATAAATTTTACAGCCTAATCTTCGTACTATTTCGGTTAGGATTTGCACGGCAAAGTTAGGAGTAGATTCAAGGGGAGTAATCAGGTATGGGGCATCGACAAATAAACCCAATTGTGCAGCATTAATTCCCTGTTCGGTTTTCCCAGCCATGGGATGACTACCGACAAAATTCGGCCATAATTGACTACAATTGTCCACAATTGCCCCTTTAACTGATCCCACATCGGTGACAATGGCTTCGGTTTTTAAATAGGGAGTTAATTTTTCCAAAGTTGGCACAATTAAATGTATGGGAGTACAAATAAAGATTAAATCGACAGTGGCTAATAATTCTAAATTGGTACTAGATTCATCTACCACTCCTTTTTGTACAGCGATATCACAGGTGGATAGTTGACGGGAAACTCCCCAAACTTTATGACCTTGTGAGCGAAAATCTAACCCCAAGGAACCACCAATTAAACCCAGTCCAATAATGCCAATATTCATTAGTTTTACTCAAAGATAATTTCGTCTTCTAGTCGCCAAGCAGGATCGACAATGCACAAAAAAATTAAGGGTTCCTCACCACAATTATGAATATATTGTTTAGCTAGAGGAGGTATATAAATGGTAGCACCGACAGTCACTAATTGCACTTCCTCATCGATGTGCATTTCTCCTTGTCCTTGCAGAATATAATAAACTTCCGCAGTTTTTAAAGCGTGGGGAGTAGAAGTTTCCCCCACATCTACCCAAGCATGGGCTAAACTATAACGTAGATTTAAGGGCTGTTTATCGGGATGCAATAACTCACGCAATCTGGTATGATCACCAGCGATGAATTCCTCACATTCGAGCAGTTTTCTGATTAACATAGTAAAATTAAACCTCGAAGATTGTTTTTATTTTATCATTGAGTCAAAAGCTAAAGACGAATAGCCGTTATCATAGAAATATTCAGCATCGCCAGAATTAACGAATGACTTGGTTAGAACATAGTGTAGAGGTAGAAGTGGACGCACCGATCGATCTGGTTTGGGATCTCTGGTCAGATTTAGAACAAATGCCCCAGTGGATGAAATGGATCGAATCGGTGAAAATTCTCGATGAGGAGCCAGAACTTTCCCGTTGGAAGTTAGCCAGTGGTGGTCTAGAATTTACTTGGTTGTCACGGATACTGAAAATTGTTCCCCACCAGATGATTCAATGGGAATCTGTGGACGGTTTACCTAACCGCGGGGCAATTCGTTTCTATGACCGTCATGGTAGAAGTATTGTGCGACTGACAGCAGCCTATGCTATACCCGGTTGGTTAGGAAAATTGATGGATAATCTTTTCCTCGGTCGAGTGGTGGAATCAACTCTGCAAGCCGATCTAGAGCGTTTTCGCCTTTATGCGCTCAATATTGTCAATAATACGTCGCCAAGGTGAGGCAATTATCGTTAATAAGCTTTTGACTAGCTAAATTGCGGGTTAAGACTGTCTATGGTTAGGGAGAATGGGTAGGGAGAGTCGGTCTGAGCGTTTGTACTAAAATTCCCCATGCCCAGTTCAAATGCAGTACAGTTTATTGCTGACGATCAACTCCCAAAAACGAAAACTTCCTAAGAATATCCCAAGTAAATTCCGCTATCATGGTTGAGTTATTGCTACTCAATTTTATAGAGATAGGCTTCCGGGGTTTCCAGAAGGGAGGCCGTCGGGCGATCAAGAGGGGGAGTTTTGACGAGGGTAAAAATTGGAAATAAATCGTTCATTTGGATAGCCATTTTAAATTTCGGCTGTATGTAATAACTACCCGATGGGCAGGCATTGGTGATCGTTAGCTCTCTTTTGGTCATAAAGGTATCGATATAATCATACTGACCATGCTCTCTTCTTTTGCCTTTTTTGGCTGGATCACAAAGGGTTGAACCGACCGGAATCTGATTGATAATTTCCACTGTATCGGCCACGGATAGGAGTCTTTCGGAACCGTATTTACTAGCAAGATAACGTTGATTAAAATACAGATTGGTTGCGATAGAATAGCCGATGATAATTGCTAGAACTAGAGCAAGTATCCTGTCGAAAGTCTTAGTCAAGTTCAGATAGGCCAGACTAGCGATCGCCAGAAGTATAGGAGCAAACCAGAGTAAGATTTTGCGATGGGAATAAAAATGCTCATCAGGATAATTGGAGGAAGCGTAGAGAAAAATTACCCAAGTAATCGCCAAAAAGCCAATCAGTGTTTTATTGCCTCGATATTTTTTGATGACTATGTACAGAGAAACGCCGAAAAAAATAGCTGAAACTACGACATTAAAAATCGATATATTGTCATTCAAAAAAAATACTTGATTGCCCAGATAAACCGTTTCCCAAATCGCTTTAAATAGACGAGCGAACAGATTGCTCGATGGTTCAGAGCTTGCCCCCTTTTCCGTGAGTGCTCTCAGCATCCCTTTAGTATTTGCAAATCTCCCAACTATCTCACTGTGCCAATACATAAATAAGGCGAGATTTGCCGAGAGAATCGATAGAAAAGGCAAAAGACATTTAAGAGTATTCTTGCGATTTCGATAAACAAACCATAGACATGCGATAACAGAAGTCACTGGGATAATTAACATCGTGGTGGTGTGTAAACTCACCAATATAGCGACAGTAATCCCGAAGAATATCCAGGCTATAGCCTGATAGAGCAGCGGCTTAGTCGTTTCCATCTGGAACCGATAGAGTAAAGCAAAAACGAGGATAAAAAATGGTATTGGACTAGGACCCCAAGAAAAATTATTAATGAAATAGTCCGCATAAATCGTGCTATACCAAAATCCTGCTAAACTAGACAGGAGAAGACGTTTATCTTGTTCTACATTTTCTAAAAGTTGATAAACAAAGTAGATTAACAGGGGAATCGATAGAAAAGAAAATAGACCATTGGTAAGGACTTGAAATTCGGGAGCGGTACCGAAAATTGTCAAAGGAAATGCTAAATAACCATAGAGGGGAGGAATTACGAATCCATATTTTCCACCTCCCCCTGCGGGTCCCAATTGAGGAAAGTTTCCCTTCCACATATCCATCCAAAGATAACCACCGCTAATCTGATCGGGATCGGGTCCGATATCGAAGGTAACATATTCAAAGATACTGACAATCCTGGTGAAAAAGGCAAAGGCGATCGCTAGAATTCCTAAAATTAGCGCCATTAATCGGACTTTATTGATTGATTTCCCCATAAGTGTCAGTATTTTTATCCTAAAATTGTCTGTTAGCTTCGTGACCGTATCTCCGAATATTTATTCTCCCATGATAGCACAAATTTTGGTTCTTCGTTACTTGGTATGGTTCGATAGGGGGGCATAAATCGACTAAATCCTTATCTGGCAAGAGACTTAATTGATTAGTTCGCTCTAGAGCAAAAACAATTGACAAAAATCATTCATTGCATAACACAAACCGAAGAGCCCAAATTTTTAATCCTACTCGATTATAATTTAGCGTTGCCTATAAAGTAGATAAATGTGCCAATTATTTGCTTAATCATCGCGATTATCTCCGATATCAAGATTATTTGGCGGCAGGTTTTCCCATTGCTACGGGGGTAATTGAGGGGACTTGTCGTTACTTGATGAAAGACCGCATGGAGATTACGGGTACGAGATGGAGTCTCAAGGGTGCTGAGACGGTTTTACGTCTTCGCTCCCTTCAGGTTAGCGGTGATTGGCCTGATTATTGGCACTTTCATTTACAGCACGAGCATCAACGGTATCATCGGGCCCTGTATCAAGACGGTGTTCCTTTGCTCACAACTGTGATTCAAGCTTGTTGCTCTACTACTTCAAGACACACAACGATGCTTGTTTGACTTGCCATAGGTCTTTCTAAAAGAGCCCCCACTGATAACCGGTTACTGTTTACTGGACGGCTACGCCGTGCCTTTGGCAACACTGAAAAACCCCATTACCCCATCTTCCACACTATGTTCACGGGGGTTAAACTGGTAAAGCGTGACACAAAACTGCTAGAGTTACCAAGGACGAGTATATAAACTTTACAGATATTGTATGAGAGTTTTGGTTATTGGCGGAGACGGCTATTGTGGTTGGGCAACGGCACTCCATCTATCAAATAGAGGTTACGAAGTAGGCATACTTGATAGTTTAGTTCGTCGCTATTGGGACTTACAATTAGGCTGCGATACCTTAACACCGATCGCACCCATATCTCATCGGATTCAACGCTGGCAAGATCTAACGGGAAAATCGATCGATCTTTTTGTCGGGGATATTAATGACTACGACTTTTTGATTCAATCCCTGCGACAGTTTCAACCAGACACCATTGTTCACTTCGGAGAACAGAGATCTGCACCCTTCTCCATGATCGATCGCGAACACGCAGTTTTAACCCAAGTTAACAACGTGGTTGGCAATTTAAACATCCTCTACGCGATGAAAGAGGAATTTCCCGAAGCGCACCTAGTAAAACTGGGAACCATGGGTGAGTATGGCACACCGAATATAGATATTGAAGAAGGCTACATCACGATCGAACATAACGGTCGTAAGGATACTTTACCCTATCCCAAACAGCCCGGCAGTATGTACCATCTCAGCAAAGTCCACGATAGCCATAATATCCATTTTGCCTGTCGGATGTGGGGTTTAAAAGCCACAGATCTCAATCAAGGGGTGGTTTATGGAGTCCTCACCGAAGAGACGGGAATGGATGAAATGTTAATTAACCGTCTCGATTACGATGGGGTTTTTGGTACTGCTTTAAACCGTTTTTGTATTCAAGCGGCGATCGGTCATCCCCTGACAGTGTACGGTAAAGGTGGTCAAACGCGAGGATTTTTAGATATCCGCGATACCGTGCGTTGTTTGGAATTAGCGATCGCAAATCCCGCTCAATCGGGGGAATTCCGCGTCTTTAACCAATTTACCGAACTGTTTAGCGTCGGTGACTTGGCACTGATGGTGAAAAAAGCTGGTTCTGCGTTAGGGTTAAAGGTGGAGATTAACAATCTTGACAACCCGCGCATCGAGTTAGAGGAACATTATTTTAACGCTAAAAACACAAAATTACTCGATCTAGGCCTACAACCTCACTATCTCTCCGATTCTCTCCTTGATTCCCTCCTAAACTTCGCCACCAAGTATAAAAATCGGGTAGATATGAATCATATCCTACCAAAAGTCACTTGGAAACGATAATTTATTAGTAAATGATAAGTTGAGGATGGGTTATTTGCCCATCCTTTCCGTTTTTCTGGGGAAAGCGAGCATTGCAGTTGTCACCCGATTTTGCTCGTGTTAGGATACACTTGGGCAAGGTTAATTTTTTTAACTTCTCAATCCCTCCTTTGGTATTAAGATTATTTGCTTATGCCCAATAGACATCTCCAAAAATTATAACCCAATTACAGCTTGCTTTTAGATTATGTACTAGCCGAATGGTTCGGTGGCTGAAATGTAGATATATTGTTGCTAATTCAATTTCACTGAACAAATATGGGGCAATTAAGATTATTTTTATTTGGGTAAGTTTCGTGACTAGAAAAACTTCTGGTCTTGAGATAATATTATGTCTAGGTCTAATCAATCGCTTCTAAAAGCCTATTTTGTAACTTACATTTTTCTAATCACCATCGCAAATCCTCAAAAAATATGAGAAAACTAGCTTGGCAAAAACTGGCTCCCTTGTTACTTTGTGGTTTAATTGCTACGGGTTGTGAGCAAGACAAAAATTCTTTAACGGAACCAATAAATTGGCAATCCATATTATCGGAAAGTTTGGCAGATTTAGACCTAGAAAATATTTCCCTTGATCAGCTTTTAGGAATTTTAAATAGTCTCTCACTTTTTTCTGACGATATCATAGGAATTGACGAAAACTGTCTGGCCGAGAGCGGAGATATCGGCAGCTCCCTAGCCAGCAATAGAAGCGTTACCTGTCAATTACAATTGAGTAATGGCGAATGGGTAAGTATTGTTGTTAACCGAGATTTATTCGGCCTTGACAATATCCCTAACTGTCTGGCCGAGAGCGGAGATATCGGCAGCTCCCTAGCCAGCAATAGAAGCGTTACCTGTCAATTACAATTGAGTAATGACGAATGGGTAAGTATTGTTGTTAACCGAGATTTATTTGGCCTTGACAATATCCCTAATAATAAACTTCAATCAGGTCCATCATTTACTTTTAACCCCCCGGGAGAAACAACCACAAATCCCGACCCAGAAATTAGAAATCCTGTGGGCGAAAATTGGCTTTCAGTAGAAACAATGACGGGTAATTGGGATTCAGCAGGAGTAACAGTTAATGGGGTTTCAGCAGAATTCGTCAATTATTCGGGTATTTACACTTCTCTGATTCCGTTCGATCCTTTTAATACTGTGCAGCCGGTTAATGTATCGGAATCAAACTCGATCGCCAGCTTAGGATTTTTCAGTATTTTACTGTTCGGACAAAGAACATTCCAATATTTTCGCCGACAATATCAGGCCAAGAAAATGAAAAAATAGGCAGGAGTTCCTTAATCCGCACTGATGGGAATTATTGTCGTCCGCGATTGCGGGAATTAGCGCGACGTTCCTGCATTAACTGGGAAAATTCCTTTCTTTGAGCGGGAGTTAACACTTGACGAATTTCCAAAAAACTTTCAAATTGCAGGTTACTCATTTCTTGGCGATTCCGAGAGACTTGCTGATGTTTAGAACGGATATCTCGATCGGAAGCATTATTCGATAATAAACTATTTAATTCTTGTTCGTTGCTTCTCAGGGTTTCTCGCAACTTTTTGGTTTTTTCCTGATATTTCTGACGAATAGCGGCAACTTTCGACTTTTGCTCATCGGTAAGGTTCAATTGTTCAATTAGTCTTTCTCTAGAATTATTCATCCGACGGGGACGATTTTCAGGACGCTGGGGAGAGCTACTTTGAACAATAAATAGACCATCTTGGGGATAGGATAGCACAGTGGCACTTGGGGCTAGGTTAGCGGCCAGAGTTAAAGCCATGGTTGTGCCGAGAATCGAGAGAGTAGAAAGGGACATAATTGACCTCGACAAAGAAATTAAGGATTATAGGTAGAATAGGTAAGTTGAGGCTCGTTTAAGCTCATCCAAGGGGAACTATAGACGCTAGGAGCAGCAATCGGTGGAGCGATGCTATGGTTCCAACTTTCCACTAAAAAAGCTTCTAACTGCTCGTCAGAAATTTGGCCTAGTTGTGGATGAGGATCGGACCAACGATAGGAAGCAAAAATCAGCAGAGATAAGGCAGTAATACCAGTTATCCACCCTAATAAAGGCGGCAATTTTGGGAAATTTACTGGCTTTTCTTCCCTAATCATTTGCATTAACTGTTTTTCTTCATCTATCGGTCGAGGTGGCAGCGATGGACGATAGCGACGCAGAAAATTAACCACTTTGTCATCTTCTGGGGACATTAGAGAACTCCTTGTTTTTGCAAAAATTGGCCCATGGTTTTACGCGCATAATGAAGACGTGATTTCACTGTACCGAGGGGAATTTCTAAGATTTGAGCGATTTCCTTTTGGGGTAAGTCTTCTAGATCGTGAAGGACAAGGACAGCACGATGTTCTAAACTGAGAATTTCTAACCCTTGTTGGACTACTTCCTCATAATGCAATTGCATCAAATCAGGACTATCTTGGGGACGGGATTCGCTATCAAAGGAGTTTTCCTGATCAGTACTTTTGGCCATCCTCATTTGTCTTTTGGCTAATTGTCGTCGACCATCGAGTGCCACATTCCAAGTGATCCGATAAACCCAAGTGGAAAAGTATTCAGGTGAACGCAATTTCGGCAACCCGCACCACACTCTTAAAAAGACCTCTTGGACAAAATCCTCTAGGAATTCCTGTCCACAGAGTTGATAGAGAGTAGAGCGGATTTTTGGTTGATAAAGACGGTAAAGGTGACGAAAAGCACCCCGATCACCCCTTTGACATTTTAAAATTAACTCTCGATCGCTCACACTCGTTTGCTTCTCGGTTATCACCTCGATCATTCCCCTCACCCCTAGCTACTTGTCCCTTTAGACTAGGGGGTGTCAAGAATGGTTCATAACCAGTTATCAGTTATCAGTTATCAGTTATCAGTGACCAGTTATCAGTGATCAGTTATCAGTGACCAGTTATCAGTGATCAGTTATCAGTTGTAAGTTATCAGCTTTTTTCTCCCCATCACCCCACTTCCCCACTTCCCCATCTCCCCACTTCCCCATCTCCCCATCTCCCCACTTCCCCATCTCCCCATCTCCCCACTTCCCCATCTCCCCAGACCCCAGACCCCACACCCGATCACCGAGGGAGTAATTGTTGATAGAAATCCAATTGTTTTTGAGCGAGGGCTTTATTAGTATAATTGGTCATTACTCTCTGATAACCCCTCTGGCCTAATTCAAGAGCGAAGCTGGGATTATCTAAGAGAGTTTGTATAGATTTAGCCAGTGCCTCCCCATCTTTTTCTGGAAAAATTAAACCCGTATCAGCAATAACAAAGGGAATTTCTCCTGAATCGGAACCAATAACAGGAACCTGACAGGCCATAGCTTCAATTAAAACATGACCGAATTGTTCTTTCCAACCCACAGCAGTTAAAGTTTTGACTTGATAGGTGGTTTCTGAAGGTAAAATTAAAGTGTTCATCAGGTTAATATAATTAACTACTTGATCGTGGGGAACACTTTCCACTATCATCAAGCGATCGCCTATTCCTGCGGCTCTAGCTTCCCTGACTATTTTATCTTTCAGGATGCCCCGACCTAACATTAATAATTTCCACTTACCTGTTAATTTAGCTGCAGCTTTAATCAGCGTTAGAATGCCTTTTTCTTCCACAAAACGACCGATAAAACCAATCACAAATTCATCGGGTTCAATGCCTAAAGATCGGGATAAATCGGGTTGCTTGCTGGGGGAAAAAAGAACTTCATCCACTCCTAATTGCGGTAAAATCCTGTATTTACCCCTGTAACCCCGTTCTTTTAAAACATCTACTCCGTCCTGATTACCGGCGATTAAACCATCGGTATTTTTCAGGTTATAAGCTTCTAACCAAGAGATGGGAAATTTAGGAGTATAGGGAAGATTCCACCAAGTAAAGAATACATTTTTAGCCCGGAGATTTAAGAGACGATTCAGAGTGATAAATTGGGCATAAGCGAGAGATTTAGAACCCTGCTCCACTTGAATAATATCGGGTTTAAATTTTTGCAATAAATAAATTATATCAATGCCAAAAGTCAATAAAGCTTGGTTATTCTGGCTAAAATTAGAGACAGGAATAACTCGGAAATTATCAGCTATTTTCGGTTGACTTTCAATGATTTTATTTTGGACTCCTCCCGGTTGCCAACGTTGGGGAACAACAATAGTAACCTCAATATTGGGATTTAATCTTGTCAGGGAGCGCAGTTTCTCACAGTTGAGATCAACTATATATGTATGACTAGCGACTAAAATTTTCATAGATTATCTAGTTTTGTATAAATTTGACCATCATTCCAGAGGGACTTTACTTGAGTTTTCAGAGCATCCAGAAAACCTAAACCATAAAAAATTCCCCTAGAAAGGATTTTAATCGGGGAACCACCTTTATTACAGGGAGGATTGCCAAGAACGTGACAGTCAAATAATTTAGCATAGAGTCGCAATTGTTGCGCGGGAGTGAGATTTTTCAGGGCCATCAAAAAGTGATTATGATAAAAAGTCGTCTGATAACTCAAAGAACGAGTGCTAATATCATGACAGCCGCCGGTTTCTTCCCCTAAATGAACCAGATAAGCGGTGGGATCGTACCAGACATGATAGGGAGTCTGGCGTAATCTTAAGCAAAAATCCGATTCCTCGCGCACGGCACTGCCACGAAAGCGTTCATCGAACCAAATGCCGTATTTCCTAAATATATCCTTCCGGAAAGACATATTACAGCCCCGGGCCGAGATTACCTGCTGGGGTTTAGTGGTGTGGACAAGATCGATGTAATACCAAGCAATGCCTGGATCCATGGCTTGGGGGGGTAAAAAGTCGATTTCGTAGGGTTTGCTGGTATCTGTCACCATTTTTTGGGAGTCACCCAATTTCATGCGATCGAATACTCGACCGGCCACTACACCTATCTCAGGGTTATTGACAAAATTCTCACTATGTGCTTTGAGATAATTATCCGGGAGCCGCACATCATCATCGATAAAAAGAACGATATCGCCCTGAGCGCGACGGACTCCATAATTTCTGGCACCGGGTAAACTCGCCCAATCCAGCCGATACCAGCTAATTTTCTGCTGATTAGCCAAATTTTCTAGATAGAATTGTATGGCGGGACTATGGGTAGCGGTTTGGTCAATAACTAATACCTCAAAATTGGGGTAATCTTGTTTGAGTAGGTCATCGAGGGTATCTTTAAGAGGTTCTTCGCGTCGATAGGTGGGTATGATGACAGAAATCAAGGGAAAATTCATAGCAGTAATCAGTGATCAGTAATCAGTAAACAGTAATGGCTCTTCGGTTTGTGTTATGCAATGGACGGGGGTTATAAGGGATGTAACCCTTATATAGAAAGGCATTTAGCGATTTTTGTTAATTTTTTTTGATCTAGAGCGAACTAATCAATTAAGTCTCTTGCCAGATAAGGATTTAGTAGATTTATGCCCCCCGATCGAACCATACCAAGTAACGAAGAACCACAGTAATCAGTAAAAAGACAGTAGAAAACCGCACACTTAAAAACTCAAATCTGATAACTGATAACTGATAACTGATAACTGATAACTGATAACTGATAACTGATAACTGAAACCCCCAACACCTATATTTCAAGCTAAAGAAACACCTTTGCGTTTAAAATTTAAGCCCTTTTTGGAGGATTTTGTTTCGGTTTCTCCCGCTAGAATTTTAGCCTCTTTTTCCTGTTTTTCAATAATGGGTAATTTAAAAATTACGCCCGCGAATATCCAGTAATAAACACCCACAGGATCCGTATCGAGGGCATACCAATAGGGAAGATAGGCAACAAAGAGCAGCAAAACCCAATAACTGCCGGCAAAACCTCGCAGAGTCGGATCTTTGAGGGAACGATAGGTACGGAAGGTCAGATAAACTAGATGGGTTATAAATATCATGTACAAGGCAAAACCAATGTATCCCAACTCGAATAAAACTTTACTGTGAAAGGTTTCCACAAAAGAAATATCACCGAAAACTCTAGCAGCAGATGTGGCCACACCGAGTCCACGACCTAAAATACCGCCCTGATTACGAATAGCAAAATCCATCTGTTCTTGGATAAAAGCGGTGGGGGGAGCCTGTTGCCAACGACCAACGGCACTATCGTAGCGTTGTTGGACAAAATCGGGGTTAAGGAAAGAAAAACCGATAGCTAGAAGTAAAGAGGTGACAAAAATAATCGGCAAAAATCGTTTTAAGTTAGCGATTTGTCCCGTAAGAATCGTCAGCAGACCAATAATAATCGGTACAGCAAAGAAAGCTAATCTTTGCCCAGAGATCACTGCATTAATAAAAACTAGGGTTAAACCCACTAGGGCTGCTAGTCGCCATTTTTGGGAAATTTCACTAAAGGCGTTGGCATAACAAATTACGGCACTAGAGACCAAAAACCAGGCCCAGTGCCAGGGGGAAACAAAAGTACCGGGTAAACGGATCATATTCACTTCCGGACTATACACTAATCCCCCACCGACCAAACACCTCGCATCTAAGTGAGCTTTGAATAGTGCATCAGCCACAAGGCCTCTAGTTCCTTCACAACGACCGGTTTTCAGCATCCAGTATTGCATTAGTCCTAGTACACAACAAATAATCACTAAAGTCACTAAAAGACGACCAAAAAATAATAGGGTGGGTTTATCTTTGATCAAGTAATAAGTGCAGAAGATCAAGGGGACATAACCTAGCAAAACTTTAAATCCTAATAGTCCTTGCAGAAAAGGCTCACCTGTCCGACAGGGAAGTCCGACCAAACGGCCACCGCTAAACACAGTCATCCCAGCTACGGAATCACAAGTAGGCAGCAATTGTTTCTGTAAATTGAGAGCTAATAGACAGACTGCACAGAAAACAAAGATTAATAACAGGGTTATACCTAATTGTTTGGGGACAATAATCGGTAATTGCTTTGTTCGACATTCTAAAACTAAGGCGATTAAAGCGGGTATATAAAAAATATCCTTAGTAAGCTGCAGGATTTGATTACCTCCCAACCAATAGACAATAGTGCCATTGAAGGGGACATAGATAATAAATGCCCAAAGGGCCATGCGGGGATACATAAAGGAGAAAACTACTAAAATTAAGGATAAACTTACTCCTGCTCCTATCTTGGCATCAAATAATAGGCTGAGGGGCAATCCGAGCAAAATTGCCACACAAATGGCGAAAATAATCAACCCCCCTAACTTTTGTTTCTTTTGTCTTTCCTCTTTTTTGAGGGCAAGTTTCCCCTTAAGGTTAAGCGGGGGACTATCAGCTTGTTTTCGGTCTTGTTTATTCTTTTTTTTGGGGCGATCAATACTTAGTCCTGTCATCGAAAAATTGGGTCTGAAACCCCGCCCTTTAGCGATAGCGGAGGGCGGCTTTACATAAGTCAGTGAGAAACAATTAAACCGTTAGAACGACGAATTAACTGAATCTTGCTAACGGCTATCTGTCCCAATCGTTGACCATTGGTATCGCTTACAGATAGCTGTTTTTCGGTATCTCCACTAATATAACCAATTCCTTTGGGAGAGGAAACTAAATCTCCTTTACGGAACCCATGTCTTGTGGTAGAGCCACCATATTTAAGTCGTTTACCACCTTTGGAAAAAACCATCAGGTGAAGTTGACGACGACTAATAGGAGGACGTTTGATGACAGCAAAGGAAGCGTTTGTTACTTCAACAGAACCCTTCCAATCATATCCATGACTATTATAAGTCTGAAATGGCCAATAATCTAAAAACTGAAAACAGACAAGAGCAATGCCATCGTTAGCATGACTTTCTGGTGATTGTTCTGCTTTATTTTTCGACTTTTCTAATCGCAAATATTTTCTAAGATTAGAGGTTTGCCAACCAAAGCGAGTATGGACTGTTGCCAATTGAGATAGTTGCTCAATAGCCCATTTTTGTCCGACCATAACCGACGAGAAACCTTTTCCAGATTTAGCTCCTTTTCTACCGGAAGTTAGATCAATATCGGCTTTAATGTACTCAAAGTAAATGTCAGTAATTGGATAGATTTTGGTTAGTTCAGAAACGACTCGAAGTTCAAGTTGACCCTGAGCTACGTCGAAGGGTTGACGATTAGCTCTGATTGAGGGAGCTAATTTTCCTTGTTTTCTATTTGAAAATCGTTTTTGTCGATGTGCTCTTAGATCAAAAGAAAGTTGGCGGTTAATCCGTCTTCCTCTACGTCCTTTTCGCATTAACCGTCTATTGTCCATGCGTTCTTTTACTCGTTTAAAAGGAAGTTCTAAGTGAGCCTTCCAAAGAGTAAAAAGAGAGGATTGAACACCAATTCCAGAGAATAATTTACCCGGGTCAATACCAATGGCAATCGGTTGGGTTTTGTTATCGGAAGGTTCATCGGTTAGCTGGACATAGAAAATATCTAAGTCGTTGAATTTGCCGATAGCTTTTCCTTCCTTAATCCACCGTCTGGCCCGACTGGGTTTGGTGGGCATTAACGGTTTTCCGTCTTTTGAGATAACAGGAACTCTTGCCATGGAGATAATCCTTAAGAGTAAAGTTAAAGTCCCTTTCCGCAACACAATCAAGATGTCTTGTCTAACAACGCTTTACCAATAAAGCTTAGAGAGAATCCGAACTAGGGAAGTATTCGGAGGTCTGGGCCAGATTGTGTCTCGATGCGGTAG
>VYKP01000124.1_pt1 | contig 18953 bp, 13 predicted proteins | sample 5114551 | NCBI WGS metagenome assembly VYKP01 (sample SAMN12291777, study PRJNA351875) | freshwater metagenome | isolation source: freshwater lake | place: USA: Michigan, Baseline Lake | collected 2013-08-09
TCACTTTTTTTCTCAAGTCTAGGCTATAAGACATTTTTCTGTATGGATTGCTCGTTTCTCTTCATTTTACCTTATTTTTCCCTCGTCTCACACTTATTTGAAATGACTATAAATCCGTTTTCAACACCGTGATTAACTCCCAATCGAACTTTAAAAATCCAGTTATGGATTGTTTCCCCCAGTTTTTAGGCTTTTTTAGCTATCAGCCCTCGGCAGTCAACCTTGAATCAGTTATCAGTTCTCATTTTTCAGATGTGAGTTTTTAGCCTACTGATTACTGATTACTGTTCAGTGAAAAAAGCTTCCATCTCCCTGCTCCCCTGCAATCTGAACCAGTAATTTAGATAGTCAACAGCTTATATCTAATTCGGGTGGCGGCTGACAGGAAATAGGCATTGTTCTGCCTGTGCTGGGATGATTAAAAACGATTTGATTGGCATGGAGATAATAACCACAATCTCCCGGTACTGCATCTGGTCGCGGTAATCCCCCCAGACCATACAAGGGATCACCGATTAAGGGATAGCCAAAAAAGGCCAGATGAATGCGAATTTGATGAGGTCTGCCCGTAAAAATTCGTACTTCTAATAGGGTACTATCGGGATGTTTTTTAAAGACTCGACCATCACTGCGGGCCGATAACCCATCTGTGAGCGCACCGTAAACGTAGCCTAAAATGGGATGGGCGATTTTCCCGATCGCTTGATTAATAGTAAAATTATCTGGTATGTCGCCACGACTGACTAAAGCTCGATATATTTTGGTAATTTTCCCCTCTCGCATCTGTTGACTTAATTTAGCTCTAGCGGGCTTTGATTTCGCCATTAAGACTATGCCAGAAGTGCCGCGACCAAGACGATGAATTGGATAGGGAGTGACCTCGGGATAATGCTGATGTACCAAATGGATAAGAGTATGCTCGAGAAATCCACCCCCCGCTAACACGGGTAATCCCGAAGGTTTCGCCACCACTAACACCTCGGCATCCTCGTAAAGTACCTGAAAAAAGAGCGGTACATCCGGTTCTGTCCAAGGCGGACGCTGATAGGTCAATTGCTGCCCGATTTCTAAGACTGTATCGGGGTAAGCGGGACGACCGTTGACGAGAATTGCTGCTGATAAAATGCGATCGAGCCATTCTTCTGGACTAGAATGGGGATATTTGCCCGTATAGTAGGCTAATAAGCTTAATCCTGCCTGATTTTTGCTAATTTTATCTCGATAAATCCAACCTTGATTGGCCATTGGGGAAGTGGGGAAGTGGGGAAGTGGGGGAATTTCAACTAAAACCCTAACACCCCAACACCCCAACACCCTATCACCCTATCACCCTATCTCCCGACTCCTGACTTTTCACCCAATCTTCGGCAAAGATAAGTAAAAATTATTAATTGACTCCAAAAACTTGAGGATATTTAAATTAACATTTCGCAATATTTACAAATTCTTAAGAATTAATTGAGAAAGATTTTTATTTAATAACGATGTTACAATGGTTACAGCGATTTTACTGAATTTCATAGTGGGTTGTTCTTGGCTTTTTTAGGCAGCAATGGTTGAAACCCTTGCCACACCTACAAGGTGATCCTAATTAAGACAGGTAAATCAGTCAATTTCAGCCACAACGATGATCTTTTTTTTGTGTAGTTTTGTTGCAAAAAAAAAGTTTTTTTGACAAAAAGCACAAAGTATGTAGGAGGAGTTGTCCCAGAGTGGTGGTTGGGGAAAGGGAAGTGGGGAAGTGAGAAGTCCAGGAATAAAACTGGGACGGAATAACGGCTCTTCTCGGTTCTGTGTGATAAGTTTAACTTACAGAGGATCGATCAATCTTTGTGTCCTTTGTGTCTTTGTGGTTCCTTCCACTCGCTCGCCGGAAAGAATGTATCTTAGATTGATGCCGGTTTTTCTTCCCGGTACGGCTTTGATTTGACGGACATTGACCAACATGATTTCTAGGTTGCCTTCAAGGTTCGGTTAAAATAACTGTTGGATAACAGATCATCGCGTAAGAGTAGCCTATTTTGCCTCCTTCTAACGCCAAAATTATTTTTATTCTAACTATCGGTGTGGTGTCGGTTTCTGCATCGGCAATTTTTATCCGGTTAGCGATCGAAGCGGTAGGTAATGCTACGATCGCATTGAGTTTATTTTTAGCGACTTCCCGTCTGATATTAGCTTCTGTTGTCCTAATTCCGAACTGGTTGACCTTATCACGCCAAAAAGTCCCTATTCAAGCCTATTATTACGCAGTGGGGGCAGGATTTTGTTTAGCTCTCCATTTTGCTACTTGGATTACTTCTCTATCCTACACCTCGATCGCCGCTTCTACCACTTTAGTCACCACTAACCCCCTTTGGGTTTCTCTGTTGGGTTGGTGGTGGTTTCGAGAAAAACCGACAAAATTAACTTTTATCGGCATTTTTGTGGCTCTAACGGGGGGATTATTGATTGTTTTAGCCGATCGAGATGTCAGTGGTTCTTATCCTAACCCTTTATTGGGCAATAGCTTGGCTTTAATTGGGGCAATTCTCGTCAGTGGTTATATTCTCCTCGGACGGGAAGCACAAAGAAAGGGCTTAAATATTAAGAATTATATAACTGTAGCCTACACTACCGCAGGATTAGCCTTATTACCATTTCTTTTTTTATTCGGTCAAGGTTACGAAAGCTATCCCTTATCCGTGTATGTTTATGTGTTAATGATGGCGATTTTTCCGCAATTAATCGGTCATACTAGCTTTAACTGGGCTTTGCGATGGGTAGCACCGACAATAGTAACCATGGTAATTTTATTAGAGCCAATCGCCGCTAGTCTGTTAGGAGTGTTCATTTTTGGGGAAATCCCCCCCCAAGAAGTCATTTATGGTGGATTAATTCTGTTAATCGGCGTAGGCATTGCTATTTTAGGCGGTTAAGCTGTTACTGGCTCTAATATTACTGGTTGAATGTGATCTCGATCGCCGATTGTAACTACAGACAAAGACTAGATTAGTGTACAATGCTAAATGCGTGAGATTTTAGACAATCTGACCCACTTGAAAAATAGGGTTTTTTGGGAATTAATTCCCTGACTAAAATTAGAAATATCCGATCATTTGCTTACTCTGTAGTTGAGAACTAAAAAAGCCAGTAGTTTTCAAGAAAAACTGGGGGAGGGTTGAAAAGTGAAATCAAGAGGAAAGGGAATATCATTAAAACTGCCGTCGTCCGAGTCAGGTTTTTCGATGTTAGAAGTGATAGTTGCCATTTTAACTATTACCGCTTTCTTAACAGGAACCCTACAGTTAATGGCATTCACTGCCTTATATAAAGTTCGGGCAACAAGACAAACTCAAGCTAACTTTTGGATTCAAGAAGACTTTGAGAATGTCAAAGCTTTAGCTTCAAGTTTAGATGTTAATGACAATGATAGTAGTGTCAATGCAAGTAATCATGATCCCGATCGTTTTAGTGAAATATATCCTAATGTTTGCTCAGATATAAATCAAGGTTATGCCATTGAATTAAGGAGGCGATTACCGAATGCTGAACCTCCTGACAGTCCGGAATTTGATCCAGATGATCCCAGTAAGGATTATGCTATTCCCGCTAGTGATTTACCTGTGGAAGAAGAAACATTAGTTGCAACACGAGAAATTGTCGGTAAAAACTATTCTCTCTATCGAACTTTTAATATTACTAACCAAGCGAATCATCCCCATCGTCTCCGTATTGATTATCGAGTCGAAGCAACAGATGAAACTCCTAAAGATTACCCCAACCAAGAAGATGTTATTGCTGAAAGTTCTGTCGAGGTGGTTCCTGATGCGTCGTTTGAATGTCCATAAAAATCAGGGTTTTACCCTGTTAGAAATTTTAGTAGCTTTGGCAATTACGGGAATTCTTGCCGCCTTAACCCTGCCTAATTTATTAGCTTGGTTAAATAGCAATAGAGTCCAAGAAGCCACCGATGCTATACAATCAGCCCTACAGGATGCCCAAAAACAAGCTATCCGTCGAGGGAGAAGTTGCACGATTAATTTTACTGACGGGACTGGCACTAGTCCGACGGTTTACCGGCAAATAACCGCCAATGAAGCGGGTTGTTTAGTGGCGACTAATACCAATGCGGGTTCCTTAATTCTGCCGCAGGAAGTATTTATGGTGGTGAATAATTTTCCAGATTTTCCCCCTGATAGCGGTAGTCCGGGGGTGCAGTTTTCCTTTCGGGGTCATGTGCCGGGGTTAACCTTTGATCGGCGGGAAGACCAAGCGATAATCGTATTATATCCCGCTGCTAATGCCGCCGCCGCGCCCTATCCCAACCAAGAAAGAAAGTGTATAGTTATCGCTTCTTTGTTAGGAATAATTAAACAAGGCACTTATACTGGCGATCCTCTAGGTACGCTCGATGCCAATAATTGTGAAATCCGTCTCGATGGAACTGAACCCTAATTAGGGTTTGCGGCAAAAAGTTTTTCGTGGGGTGTGGGTTTTAGAGTGTAGGGTGTGGGAAGAGTAAATAAAAATAATCTCCTGTCTCGAAGTCTCCTGCATTTGACAGGCTGTCTGTTGATTGTTCAAGAAAGTTTCCTCAGAATTGGGAGTATATGCACAAAGATACTCCTATGTCAACAGTTTTGAAAAATTTTCTTCCTCGCTTCGGTGGATTGGTTATAGTTGCACTGCTCTGCTCGCTTGTGCTGGGGGGATTGCCTCGGCCGGGAAAAGCAGATCAATCAGTACATTTATCCTACTGGTTGCGATCAGGAATTGAACAACTAGAGGTGGGTAATTATCAGCAAGCTTTGCGGGATTTCAATCAGTCGCTGGAACAGGAAAATAACTTAGCCCTAGCCTACAATAATCGCTGTTTAACTGAGATTTATTTACAGGATTATCTGCACGCTTGGCAAGATTGCACGCGCTCTTTACAACAGCAATCTGATAATTATCTAGCCTATTTTCATCGGGGTTTAGCTTTTTATCGTTTGGGAGATTATTCACAGGCGCTGACCGATTATAACCAGACTATCCAGCTAAAACCCACCTATTATCAAGCTTACTATAATCGAGGTTTAGTTCAGGCGGCCATGAAAAATTATCCCCTTGCTCTAGCGGATTTTAATCAATCCTTGCGTCAAATTACTAACGGGCAACCGGACACTTTAGCCACTATTTATAATGATCGAGGTTTATCCTATTTAGCCCTCCATAATTTTACTTCAGCCAAAGCGGATTTTAATCAGGTTCTTCGGTTAAATAAAAATAACGCCTCAGCCTACTATAATCTAGCTTGTACCGCTCACCAATTAGGTGAATACGATCGATCAATAGCCCATTTAAATCGAGCGATTGCCATTGATCCTTTTTATGCCGATGCTTATATTAGAAGGGGATTACTGCGGCATCAATTGGGTTATTATCAATCAGCTTTAGCGGATTTAAATCAAGGAGCAAATCACCTCTATCAACAGGGATTGCAGCACAATTATCAGCAAATCCTCGCCCTAATCGAGCAGATTCACCAACAGTTACTTTCCCTACCATCCCCCATTGTTTAAAAGAGTGATCAATTTACAGAGGAAAGCGCTTCATGGCTGTGACGGCAAGACGGGCATTATCTTTAAGGACTTGAGAAACCCGGGGAATTTGGGGAATTTGCCAGAGAACATCGACGGTGCGTCGTAATAATCGCACTAGATCTCCCTCATCGAGACTGGTATTTTCGCACAATTCCGGCCAGGATGTCCCTTGGGCCCAACGGGAGGCAATTCCCATCAGTTGGGTTTCTAACCAAACGGGAATAGTGATATCGTAGCGAGATTGAGCTTGATAGAGTAAACGGCGAACTTCTCGCAAACCGGGAGAATTTCCCTCTCCTTGTCGCAAAATATCGATAACTTCTGGCACAGGTGGGTAATTGCACCAAGTATCGGGGCGAGGGGGTTCCGTAATTATAGCGCTGATGGCGGCGGCTAGTTGGCTAGGAGTCAATCTCTCCAAATCTCCAGACATCATCGCTAATCCTAACCAGAGTTCATTTTCCCCGCGAATAGTGGCCGCCGCTTCTCCGAGGGGAGTGGGCAAATAACCCTCTAATGCTTGGAATTCCCGCAAAATCTCGATTAGATTCAGAAATTCTTCCCAGTAGTAGGATTTACGCGATTGTTGTTTTTGGTATTTAATCTGGGTCTTGTGTAACTTATCGCGAGCAATCTCTCGATCGTAGTATAGTTTCATCAATCGCCCTGGATTTTTGCGTTTTTGCAGGGGATGAGCGGCAATTTGACTATTGACAATTTCAATTTTTTGTGCTTGTGTTGCCAGTTCCGCCACTGGTGGGATGCCCTGCACTTGTTGGGGGATTAAATCAGCGATCGCCTGAGTATTTTCCTCACCCTTGCGCCAACCCCCTAGGGAAACAGCTTCTAGGGAAGGGGGTATCAGTTCGCCTAATTCCGCAGGAGTGAGAAAACCTCGATCGATCTCGCTAATATCGGCATAGGCGGCTAAATACCAGCGATTATCACTGCCTAAACAAACAAGAGTTCGCACTTGACCAGCGCCGTGCAGGGTATTGACGAAGATAGCGGGGACGGGGACGGGAACCTTAATATGTTTGCCCTTGAGATGGAGGATAGTTCCGACGGGAATATTCGGCAATTTTAGATGTATTTCCTGTCTTTTCTGTGCTTCTGACTGACTAGCGAGGATTTTATACAGTCTTTCTTCTTCCCGCAGTCTTTCCCGGAGCTTTTCGTAACTGAAGACCTGTTCCCGTTCGATACCGGCTAATTCCATATCCAACTTAGCTAATTCGGTGGTTAAGACGGTAATTTGTTGTCGTTCAGGGCTTAACTTCAAACGAGCGAGATATTCGGCGAAACTACGCTCTAAGAGGTTTTTTACCTCCTCTAGACTGTGTTTTTGCAAGAGATTTAAGACCATACCGTAACTGGGCGCAAAACAGCTTTGCAGGGGTTCCGGTTGAGCGATGGCCAGAAAAGCCGCTTCTTTTGCCCCTTCAAAGGGCGTTTGTACTGTCACCACATGGCCCACCGCGTCCATTCCCCGGCGACCGGCCCGGCCAGCAATCTGGACAAATTCCGAGGGAGTCAGCATACTATGGCCATCATCGGTGCGTTTGGAGAGGGCCGAGATAACGGTGGTGCGAGCGGGCATATTAATCCCGGCCGAGAGGGTAGCGGTGGCAAAAACCACCTTAATTAAACCGGCTTCAAAGAGTTGTTCGACTAATTCTTTCCAGAGGGGTAAAATCCCGGCATGGTGAACACCACAGCCCCGGGTGAGGGGTTCCACTTGGTCGGCGCGCACCAATTGGGAAGCACTGGCCAGGAATTCAAACAGTTGGTTTTTCGTCTCGGAATCGGCGGTTAAGAGGCTGAGGAGTTGATCTTCAGACTGGGGGTTATTAGCGAAAAAAGCCAGTAATTTCTGGTGTAGAGGCGGATTTTCGACGGCAAAGAAGGAAAGGGCGAGTTCTTGCAGATTGGGATTATCTTCCAGAAAGAAAATGAGTAAACGGTAGTAAATAGCTCTAGCTTCTTCTGGATTAACGAGATTGAGGTTTTTTAGCTCTCGAATCGCCTGATCGCAACCTTTGCGGCTGAAAATGACGTAAATAGCTGGGAGCATATCCTTGTCCCGCAGAGTGGTGACAATCGAGGCGATGGTGGGACAATCTTCTCGCTTTAAGCGTCGGGAGCTGCTCCGAGGGACTTTAGGACGCAGTTTCGGGTTAACTTTGCTCTGTTTTGGGTCGAGCAGCGGGAATAATCCCTCTTTATTGACGAAATAAAAACGTAGGGGGACGGGGCGAAAATCGGAGTTAATTAGCTCGCAGCTGGAGGTCTGCTTATTATCGCCGGGTTGGGGCTGTTGCCGCACCCAGTTAATCCAGTCGGTAAGTTCCCCGGGGTTGCCAATGGTGGCGGAGAGGGCGACTAATTGGATACTAGGGGGACAGTAGATAATTGATTCTTCCCAAACGGTGCCACGACCTCGATCGCTGATATAGTGACATTCATCGAGAACTAGGGTTTCCACGTTTTCTAGGGAAGTGCCTACCTCACCGATCGGGGTTTGATAGAGCATATTGCGAAAAATTTCTGTAGTCATGACTACAATTAATGCGGAGGGATTGATCACCACATCGCCGGTAATCAATCCCACTTCGGCAAACAGCAGCGGGGAATCCTCATCGCCATCGGTGGGGGTGCGACCGAATTTTTCTTGAAAATCCCGGAATTTTTGGTTAGAAAGAGCTTTCAGGGGAGTGGTGTAGAAAACTCGTTTGCCCCTTTCTAGGGCGCGATAGATGGCGTATTCTCCGATTAAGGTTTTGCCGGAACCGGTGGGAGCGCAGACCACCACTGATTTACCGGCAGCAAGGGCAGCGATCGCCGATTGCTGGAAGTCGTCGAGTTTAAAGGGAAAAATGGTTTTGAGATCCAAAGAAGTAGGGTTGAGGGACTCTTTCACGTCAAGTCTAAGAGGAGAAATTTTTTAAATTGCGGCTATTCTGGCTGGCTTTTTTTATTCTAGTCGAAAAAAGCGTACTTCTAGAAACTAGGGATAAGCTTAACCTTTGGGGGCGATGCCCAATCCCATCATACTTCATCTGTATAAGAAATGCTGTATCACTAATAATTGTATCTCTATTTTGTCCTTAACTTGATTAATTATACCTACTGATCATGATTAAATTTCGTCCTGAAGACTCTCTAGTTTTAGTAGTTGATGATGTCGGTAAAAATCTCCAATTGGCTGTGAATATTCTTGATTCTGCTGGTTATGCCACTACTTATGCTAATGGTGTTAAACAGGCAATAGAACGAGTAAAAACTGCTAATCCTGACCTAATTCTTCTTGACTTAATGATGCCAGACATGGAAGGAATAGAACTTTGTCGAAGACTCAAAAGTGATAATTTGTACGCTCATATACCGATTATTTTTGTCACAGATAGTAAGAAAAAAGAAGATATTGTCAATGCTTTTAATTCTGGGGCTGTGGACTATATAAATAAACCCTTTTATAGTTGGGAACTGTTAGCCAGAGTTAAAATTCATTTAGAACTGAAAAAAACGCAAGAAGAACTAAAAAATATCAATTCTCAGCTAGAAAAGCTAGTCATCACCGATAGCCTAACTGGGGTGAATAATCGTCGAGAGATTCTCGCCTTGGGCGAGAAAGAATTGCAACGATGTCGCCGTTATCATCGTTATTTTTCGGTTTTAGTCATCGATATCGACCATTTTAAACATATTAACGATACCTTTGGGCATATACTAGGAGACAAAACTTTAATTACTGTCGCTGGGGCAATTAAAAACTGTCTGCGTCAAGTGGATAGTTTTGGGCGCTTTGGCGGCGAGGAATTTGTCGCTATTCTCCCAGAAACTAATCTCGAAGATGCTGCTACCACAGCCCAGCGCATTTGTCAAGTAATTAACCAGTTAAATATTGAAATTGATCGACAAAAAGTGCGAGTTACTGCTAGTATTGGTGTGGCAACATTTAGCCCTAAAGATAATAATCTAGAAGCGGTGATCGAGCGGGCTGATCATGCCATGTTTGCCGCTAAAAATCAAGGTAGGAATCGAGTTAGTTTAGGTAAAACAGTATGAAAAATTTGTTATTGATTCTTGGTTTTTTGCTCTTGGGTGTAGCCCCAAGTTTTAGTGCCGATCTCGATACAATTATACGCCGGGGAAAATTAATTGTCGCTGTCAAAAATAATCTCCCTCCCCTCGCTTTCCTTGATTCTCAGGGTAATCTGCAAGGATTGGAAATCGACATCGCTAAACGTCTAGCGTCAGAAATTCTCGGTTCTGACAGTGCTATTATTCTCAAACCCGTTAGTAATCAAGAACGTTTACAGGTGGTTATTGATGATCGGGTGGATTTTGCGATCGCTCGTGTGGCGATTACTCCCGCACGTCAGCGCTTAGTGGATTTTAGCCCCTTTTATTACCTCGATAGCAGCGGTTTTGTGACGAAAAACCCGCAATTACAGCGTTTAGAAGACTTGGCTAATTCTAGAATCGCCGTACTCAACGGCTCGACGACAATCGCTCTTGTGCGTTCCAATTTACCTAACGCTATCCTGCGCGGGGTTGCTTCCTATCAAGAAGCTTTAAATTTACTGGAAACTGGGGAAATAGACGCTTTTGCGGCTGATAATAGCCTTTTAACTGGTTGGGTGCAGCAATTCCCCAATTATCGTCAATTACCGATCGAGTTAGGGGCGATCGCTCTAGGAGTTGTTCTCCCTAAAGGTTTACAGTACCAAAGTCTCCGAGAACGCGTCAATCAAGCGATCGATCGGCTAGAATCCACTGGATGGTTAGCAGAACGGGTGAACTATTGGGGTTTACCCCTGAGAATTCGGGAAATGGGAAGATAGGGAGATAGGGTGTGGAAATTATGAATTATGAATTATGAAGTGGGGTGTAGGGTGTGGAAATTATGAATTATGAATTATGAAGTGGGGTGTGGGATGTGGGAAGTGGGGAGTGGGGAGAAGGGAGTTTTTTGCTGTGAGCAATGAACAGTGAACAGTGAACGGAAAACTCACATCTGATAACTGATAACTGATAACTGATCACTGATCACTGATAACTGACTAAATCCTGCTATAATCTGAGGGAATAAGTATAAAAATATTGATTGCTCGATCGCTAATTATGGAAGATACCCTGCCGCTTATTTACGTTTCTGGATTGCTAATTTTCGTGATTGGTTTAGGAATTTTTGTCATCGTGCAAATCTTTAAAACCCGTCGAGTGGAAGGAACCTTTAACAAGCTACAAAAGAAATTGCAAAAAGAAAAAGGTACAGCTAAAGAATACTATGAATTAGGGAGCCTTTATCTGGATAAAAAACTCTATGTTCAAGCCTTGAGTTTACTACAAAAGGCTTTAAAAATCTCTGAAGAAGAAGGCATCGAACCAGAAAATCAAGCCCTAATCTACAATGCGATCGGTTTTTCCTATTTTGCCCAAGAACAATTAGAATTAGCGATTCGTAACTACAAAGAGGCAATTAAACTTTATCCTCAATACTCGATCGCTCTTAATAATCTTGGCAATGTTTACGAAAAGAAACAAATGGCTAAAAAAGCTCTCGAAACCTACGAAGAAACTCTCAAATTTGATCCTAATAATACCGTGGCGAAAAAGCGCACCGAATCCCTGCGTAAACGCTTTGCTGAATCGAAATAGTTTTGACTACTGATCAAATTCTTTTTAGAGATCGAAGAATCTTCGATCTCTTTCTTTATTTCAAGCCATAAAACAAGACAATTAAACTAGGGGTTAAAATCGTCAAAATTAAATTTAGGGGCGCACCCAAACGGGTAAAATCGAGGAATTTATAGCCCCCGGGGGCATAAACCATAGTGTTAGTTTGATAGCCAATTGGTGTTAGATAACTATTAGAAGCGGCAAAGGTGACAGCATACATAAAAGCCAAAGGATTTAAACCCAAAGTTTTCGCCACTTCCACAGCGACGGGAATCATTAAAACGACGGCAGCATTATTAGAGAGGATTTCAGTTAAAACTGAGGTAATTAGATAGAAGAAAACTAAGATCCAAAACCCCGAAAGATGGCCGCCGATAGCTACTAAATTATCTGCTAACCATTTAGTAGTTCCCGAGTTATCCATGGCAGTACCTAGGGGAATTAAACCCGCTAATAAAAAGATAATATCCCAACGAATGGAACCATAGACTTCCCCCGGTTTTAGACAGCCAGTAATTACCATTAAAACCACACCGACTAAACTGGTAACGAGAATCGGTTGAATATCAAAAGCGGCAATAATAATCACTAACAAAGTAATCATTAAAGCAATAATGCCTTTATCCTGTCGCAATGATTCGATCTCTTTCTCTTCTAAGACTAATAATTCTCTTGTAGTTTGTAAACCAATAAAACTCTGTTTTGGTCCCTGAACTAAAAGCAAATCGCCAAACTTTAAAGGAATTTTTCCTAATCTTCCTTGCAGTAATTCCGAACCACGGCGAATCGCTAAAACCGTTGCATTATAACGCTGACGGAATTTTAAATCTTTTAAAGTTGTCCCAATTAAACGGGAATTAGAAAGAATCAAAACCTCAGCTAATTTTTCCTCACCTGTAGTAATTGCCGATTCAGTATCTCCTTTCTGAAATTTGAGATCAGCAAAAATTTCTAAGCCCCGTTCATCCTTAATTTTTAATAGTTCTTCACGACTACTGTGAACGATTAAAATATCGCCAGCATTGAGAACTTTATCGGCCAAAGGTTGGGATAAATGTACCTTATTTCTGATTAGTTCCAATACATCAAAATCAAACTTTCTTTGTAGTCCACTTTCCGATAAAGTTTGACCGATAAGATTAGAACGAGGGCTAATAATTACCTCACTTAGATATACTTTAGAACCATAATCATCGTCTAAAAATTCCCCCGTGGAAGATTTGCGATCGGGTAATAATTTTGGGGCAAAAATTGCTAAATAAATCAAACCTGCTAAAAAAGTTACTACTCCCAAAGCAGTGAATTGAAATAAACTAAATTGCCCATAACCCAGCTTGGCAGAAATACCACTAGCGAGAATGTTTGTAGAAGTTCCCACCACGGTAATCATCCCCGCTAAAACCGTGGCGTAGGAAAGGGGAATCAATAACTTAGAAGGAGAAATTTTTTGTTTTTTACACCAATCCTCGACGATGGGTAAAAAGATCGCCACCACTGCCGTGTTATTAATAAAAGCACTAATTGGCCCCACTAATGCCCCTAGGACAAATACCTGCTGGTGGGGATTTTTGCCACCCCAAACCAGCAAGCGATCGCGAACTACTTGAATCACTCCCGTGCGGGTAATTCCGGCACTAAGCACAAACATCGCCATCACTGTCACCGTGGCAGAATTACTAAATCCAGCGATGCCTTCTTCGGGAGTAACTAAACCCAAAAGAATGAGGACAATTGCCACGCATAAAGCGGTTAAATCTACCGGTAGCCATTCCGCCACAAAAGCGACTAAAGCAACGACTAAAACCGTTAAAGTCAGAATAATTGGTGTTGGCATTGATTTATTTTTTCGTCATGAACCAGCGAATAAACAACTTCTCTAACTCAATCCAAACAAACATTAAGGCACTAAATCCAAAACAGATTAATAATTCCGTGCCACTAATCCATTGAGTACCGAAGAAGTTTTGTAGAGGAGGAGCATAAATTAACAACAATTGTAGGATCGTTGTCAAGCCCACGGCGGCAATAATGTAAGGATTAGAGAAGGGATTCATTTGCAAAGCTAACTGGGTATGGGAACGCACCGCTAAAGCATGACCCATTTGCGCTAAACAGAGGGTAGTAAATACCATGGTTTTCCAACGTCCAGGATCTCCGATTTCGGGAGTTGCTTGAGTATATCGGTAAGCCCAGTACATCATAATAATGGTGAGAATGGCAAAGACGATACCGATGCGAATCATATACCAACCCAACCCGCGAGCGAAAATGCTTTCCCGGGGGCTAAAAGGTGGACGTTTCATCACATTAGGTTCGGCGGGTTCCATTGCCAAAGCCAGAGCCGGTAAACCGTCAGTAACAAGGTTCATCCAGAGGATTTGCAAGGGAGAAAGGGGTACACCGCCTAAACCGAGCAGCGGAGCCGCTGCAATGGTTAAAACCTCGCCAATATTACTGCCGAGAATGTATTTAATAAAGCGTCGAATGTTGCTGTAAACCACGCGCCCTTCTTCGGTGGCAGCGACGATGGTGGCAAAATTATCATCCAGCAAAATCATATCACTGGCTTCTTTGCTGACATCGGTTCCCGTAATCCCCATGGCGATACCGATATCCGCTTGTTTTAGTGCCGGAGCATCATTGACTCCATCCCCCGTCATGGCAACAAATTTGCCCCGTTTTTGCAAAGCTTGGACGATTCTCAGCTTATGTTCGGGAGAAACGCGAGCATAGACGCTCACACTATCTACCTCTCCCTCTAGGTCATTCTGAGACATTTTTTCTAATTCTTTACCCGTGATTACTCGCTCCCCGGCAGCAGCAATACCTAATTCACTGGCGATCGCCTTGGCGGTTAATTGGTGATCTCCGGTAATCATAATCGGACGAATTCCCGCTTGACGACAGAGGGCAACCGCTTCTTTAACTTCTTTGCGGGGTGCATCGAGCATTCCCACCAATCCCAACCAAACCAGGGATTGTTCCTCACTATCTTCTCTTTCCGCTTCTGGCACTTCTGTGATCGGTTTATAGGAAAAACCTAAGACTCGTAGGCCATTGCCCGCCATTTCGTCATTTTGTGCCAAAATACGGCTTCTTTGTTCATCTGTTAGGGGTTGACTTTCTGCCCCAACTTGGATCAGAGAACAACGTTCGAGAATTAATTCCGGTGAGCCTTTGGTAAACATTAAATAGGTAGAATCACCCAAACCTAACTGAGCATTCTCACAGATTACTGACATTCTCTTTCTTTCGGAAGAAAAGGGAAATTCGCCTAAACGAGGGCTTTTTGGTGCCAATGCTTCCCGATATAGTCCTCCTTTACCCGCTAACGTCAGTAAAGCTCCCTCGGTGGGATCGCCTAAAATTAACCATTCTTGCTCTTTATTTTGCAAAAGTGCGTCATTACACAGCACACAAGCCGTTAAAATTGCCTGTAGTTCGGGATCACTCTCACTAGCACCACTAAACTCACCGATGGGTGCGTAACCTTCCCCAGTGACAGTAATGACATGGTGGGAAGTATTGACTTTCTGCACCACCATTTTATTTTGAGTTAAAGTTCCGGTTTTATCGGAGCAAATCGTCGTTACCGAGCCTAAAGTTTCCACTGCCGGCAATTTACGGATTAAAGCTTGTCTTCTCACCATTCTTTGGGTTCCAATTGCCAAAGTTACTGTCACCACTGCTGGTAAACCTTCGGGGACAACGGCCACAGCCATACTAAGGGAGGTTTCTAGTAATGACTCAAAAAACTGCCAACCGAAGCGAATTACGCCTCCAAGCACGACTACAGCCACTAAAGCTAGGGAACCACTCACTAAAACGTTACCTAACTGCGACATTCGCTGCTGTAGAGGTGTGGGTTCACTTTCTACTCCTTGTAACATGGCGGCGATTTTACCGATTTCCGTATCCATTCCCGTCTTGGTAATCGCCACTTTCCCTCGTCCCTGTACTACTTCTGTACCCTGATAGACGAGGTTAATGCGATCGCCTAAAGAGGCATCTTCCGGTAAAACCCTCTGTGCTTGTTTATTCACCGATTCCGCTTCCCCCGTGAGGGCAGCTTCGCGTATTTGCAGGTTTTGTGCTTCTAATAATCTGCCATCGGCGGCAATTTGTACCCCCGCTTCCAGTAACATGATATCCCCAGGGACAAGTTCCTTGGCCGTCACTTCAAAGGTGCTACTATTACGAATAACCCGGACTTTCGGCGAGGATAACTGCTTAAGGGCTGCTAAAGCCTTTTCTGCCCGACTTTCCTGTAAATATCCTAAAATACCGTTTAAAATAACAATTGTAAAAATAGCGATCGCATCTTTGGGAAATTCCGCTTTTTTCAGGTCCAAAACTGCTGAAACCACCGCCACGGCAATTAGCATCACTAACATAATGTTAGTAAACTGTTCCCAGAGAATCATTAACGGGCTACGTCCCCCCGTTTCTTTTAGTTCATTTAACCCGAAAATATCTTTTCTTTTAACAATTTCCGCCTCGTTTAAGCCAGTTTCCCCATTGGTTCTCAGGATTTCTAGGGTTTGTTCGCCAGTTAAATTATGCCAAGCACGATTATTCTCTATCTCCGAGACTTGGGGGGACGTAGTGGGAAAAGTCATAGCGATCGATTGAAGAGGGTGTATGCGTGAACTAAAAAGGTAAGCGAGTTAAGCTAATTACATATCACAATATCAGTTATCAGTGACCAGTTATCAGTTATCAGTGACCAGTTATCAGTTATCAGTGACCAGTTATCAGTTATCAGTGACCAGTTATCAGTTATCAGTGACCAGTAAGCAGTTATCAAGGAAGTGCGGTGTGGGGAGAACAAGGCTGCCACCTGCCGACCGCCTTCTCGATAAGCTGAAAAAAATGTAACGAAATGTGAAGTATAATAGCGAATGTGATAAAGACAAGACATTAGAGAGTAGATAAGAAACGATGCGAGTTGCGATCGCTGGTGCGGGACTAGCCGGATTATCTTGTGCGAAATACCTTGTCGATGCGGGACATACGCCCATCGTACTGGAACGTCGCGATGTATTAGGGGGAAAAATTGCCGCTTGGAAAGATGCCGATGGGGACTGGTACGAAACCGGTTTACATATTTTCTTTGGCGCTTATCCCAATATGCTGCAATTATTCAAAGAATTGGGCATAGAAGATCGTTTACAGTGGAAAGAACACTCAATGATCTTCAATCAGCCGGAAAAACCGGGGACTTATTCGCGGTTTGACTTCCCGGATATTCCCGCCCCAATTAACGGTATTGTTGCCATTCTCCGCAACAATGATATGTTAACTTGGGAGGAAAAAATTAAATTTGGACTCGGTTTACTCCCTGCCATTGTTAAAGGCCAAAGTTACGTCGAGGAGATGGATAAATATTCTTGGTCGGAATGGTTAGAGAAACAAAACATCCCTCCTAGGGTAGAAAAAGAAGTGTTTATCGCTATGTCGAAAGCCCTAAACTTTATCGATCCTAACGAGATTTCCGCCACGATTCTACTAACAGCACTCAACCGCTTTTTACAGGAGAAAAACGGCTCAAAAATGGCCTTTCTCGACGGTTCACCCACGGAAAGACTTTGCCAACCTTTAGTCGATTACATCACCGCTAGAGGTGGCGAAGTGTGCTTAAATGCCCCTTTAAAAGAGATTCTCTTAAATGAAGATGGCACAGTTAAAGCCTTCTTAATGCGCGGTTTAGACGGGGCGAAAGATTATCTTTTTGAAGCTGATCTTTATGTGTCTGCAATGCCTGTAGATCCGTTAAAAGTTTTACTGCCTAAACTTTGGCAAGAAGATAAATTCTTTCAAAAATTAGAAGGATTAGAAGGGGTTCCCGTTATTAATTTACACCTCTGGTTTGATCGCAAACTAACCGACATCGATCATTTATTATTCTCCCGTTCGCCTTTACTCAGTGTTTATGCTGACATGAGCAACACCTGTAAAGAATACGCTAACCCCGATCGCTCGATGTTAGAATTAGTTCTCGCTCCTGCTCAGGATTGGATTAGCAAATCCGATGAAGAAATTATCGCCGCCACGATGAAAGAACTAGAAAAACTCTTTCCCCAACATTTTACTGGCGATAATCCCAGTCAATTGTTAAAATATCATCTGGTGAAAACTCCCCGATCGGTTTATAAAGCCACCCCTGGCCGACAAGCTTATCGACCTTCTCAGAAAACTCCGATCGAGAATTTTTATCTCGCCGGTGACTATACCATGCAAAAATATTTAGGAAGCATGGAAGGAGCGGTTTTATCGGGGAAATTAGCGGCAGCAGTGATCAGCAAAGATCACCCCGCAGCACCGCTAAACCCGAATAAAACCCAATCCACACCAGTGTCCAGCGCTCGTTAATTCTCTGGCTAGGGACTAATGACGAAAATGGCCTTGAGTGAGACAATGCTATATCATTAGCCACAGTTCGCCGTTAATCTAAGTCAATCATTCCGCCCCAGCAGAATGCTCCAATTGCCAAAACCGACCCACCCCACCAAACCCCTCGTCTCCCTTGCGGAGTCCTACGAACTCTGTCGCCGGATTACAGAGAAGTATTCCAAAACGTTTTATCTCGGTACTCTCCTGATGCCGAAAGCAAAACGTCGAGCGATCTGGGCAATTTATGTCTGGTGTCGTCGTACCGATGAACTGGTCGATGGACCCCAAGCCTGGTTAACCACCTCTGAAACCCTCGATTTATGGGAAAAACAGCTAGAAACTGTCTTTTCTGGGGTTGCCCTTGAGGATGCCGATGTCGCTCTCGTGGATACTCTAGAAAAGTTCCCCATGGATATCCAACCCTTTCGGGACATGATCGCCGGGCAACAGATGGATCTTTATCGCAGTCGTTATCAAACCTTTGATGAACTAAAACTGTACTGCTATCGGGTGGCGGGAACGGTGGGGTTAATGTCCAGCGCGGTGTTAGGATTGGAGCATGGCGATCGCTCAGCCCCTTGGCGACGCAATCAAAGCGTTTATATTCCCCAAGAAGAAGCGATCGATCTCGGTATTGCCAATCAATTAACCAATATTTTGCGGGATGTGGGGGAAGATGTCCATCGTGGCCGGATTTATCTGCCTTTAGAGGATTTAGAGCGTTTTGACTACAGCGAAGACGATTTACTCAAAGGGGTTAATGATGATCGTTGGAAGGCGTTAATGCGCTTCCAAATTGAGCGGGCCCGTTACTACTACGATTCCGCCGAAAGGGGGATTCGCGCCCTTAATCCCGATTCCCGTTGGCCGGTTTGGGCGGCTTTACTGCTTTATCAAGGCATTTTAGACGTAATTGAAGCAAATAATTACGACGTCTTCGCCCGTCGTGCCTTCGTGCCTTTACCCAGGAAAATGCTCTATTTGCCCGTGGCTTGGTTGCGATCGCAAGCCTTATGAAAATGCGACGGGTTTTGCCGCTTGGCGACTCCACCTGTCAAATCTTACTTAGGTTTGGCTTTTTCAGAGCGATTTAGGAGTCACCAACCAGAAAAGTCCGGTTTCCGTGCAGGGAACATCTTAATCGGTTTCGTAAACCACAAGACCATCTTGCCGATCCAAAACCAGGGCTTCTCCTAGACTTCAAGGGGTGACAGAGGGGCTACAAGCTAGATAGAGCGGGGGGTCTAGCCAAACGACCCCCTAAAGAAATAGAGTGGTTAGGACAACCACTCAAAATTTTAAAATGTTACC
>VYKP01000125.1_pt1 | contig 18410 bp, 24 predicted proteins | sample 5114551 | NCBI WGS metagenome assembly VYKP01 (sample SAMN12291777, study PRJNA351875) | freshwater metagenome | isolation source: freshwater lake | place: USA: Michigan, Baseline Lake | collected 2013-08-09
AGCGCACGCTCGACGCCGTGGTCCTGCTGGCGCGCGAGGCGGATGGCCCGGCCGCCCGCGTGTGGTCGGCCAAGGCCTCGGACGACACGGTGCAGGATGCAGTCTCGGCCGCCTTGCGCGAAATCACCCGGGCGGAGCGCTACGCTGCGTTGGGCGTCGGTGTGGAGTCAGTGCGCGAGATCGACGCCTTCCGGCCGGAGGTGGCGCTACTCAGCCCGCGCTCGGAGAGCGGCGGCGAGGTCTCCTTCCGCGATCGGCTGCCGGCCCTGATCGGCTTCGGTTTCGGCTTCCTGCTCTGGGCCCTGGTGTTTACCGGCGCCTCGATCCTGCTCAACAGCGTGATGGAGGAAAAGTCGAACAAGATCCTCGAGGTGCTGCTGTCCTCAGCCTCGCCGGGCGAGATCCTGACCGGCAAGGTACTGGGCGTGGCCCTGCTGACCCTGACCGTCATGGTGGTCTGGGGCGGGCTCGGAGGGGCCGGTCTTGTGGCCGCCGCGCCGGATGTCGCGCGCGACATCTGGAGCATCCTCAGCCGCGACGGTCTGATTCTGTACTTCCTGCTCTACCTTTCTGCGAGACGCCGCGCGATGCCCAGACACTGATGGGGCCGATCATGATGCTCCTCGTTGTGCCGATCCTTGCGATGCAGTTCGCCCTGCGCACGCCGGACGCCCTGTTCGTCAAGGTGCTGTCGTGGATCCCGTTGTTCACGCCCTTCCTGATGAGCGCGCGGATCCCGTCCGGCGGCGTCGGGCCGGTCGAGATCGCCGCGACCACGGCTGGCATGTTTGCCATGGCCATCTTCATGGTCTGGATCGCCGGGCGCGCCTTCCGGGCCGGTGCCCTGTCCGACGTCAAGCTCAGCTGGAAGACCTTCGGCATGGCGGTGCGCGGAGGGCGTTGACGCTCCCCGCAGTCGGGCGGGACGCCTGTCGACGGGCGCGCCGGGCTGCGCGAAGGCCGGACAAGCGAAAGGGCCGCCCGGTCGCCCGGACGGCCCTTGATCGTTCAGCCTGTCGAACGCTTCAGCGGGCGCGGCTGGGCGCGCTTACGGGCCAGCTTGCGGGCGCGGCGCACAGCCTCGGCCTTCTGGCGGGCGCGCTTCTCCGACGGCTTCTCGTAGTGCACGTGGCGCTTCATTTCCCGGAAGCTGCCTTCACGCTGCATCTTCTTCTTCAGCGCCTTGAGGGCTTGGTCGACATTGTTGTCGCGGACGAAAATCTGAACCAGGGGTCTCTCTCCTTTGGCCGCCCGCCGCGTCCGATCATGGAAGACGGGCAGACAAAACGAAATCCATCCCGACAGACGTCGCCTCTCGGGTGAGTGCGGGCGGATACACCATGCCGGGGGGGGCTGTCCAGATCGTCGCGCGTGCGGCGACGACGCTCGAAAGCGCTGCGCGACCGGCGTAAGGTGTCTCAATGACCGACGCGCCGCACCTGCCGCGCCGCCTGCGCCACCGAGGGCCTGTCGCCCGGAGATCAGGAGCTGCTGCTGCCCAATGGCGCGCGCGACCTCGCAGCCCTGCTATCGCGGCGTCAGGACGCCCGGGCGCTGGGGACGCTGGGCACGCTGGGCACGCTCGACGCGGCCGCCCTGAAGATTCGCGAGCGCATCTCCCGGGCCGTCGCCGCGCGGCTGGACGCGGGGGCGCAGGACCTGGCGGCAACCCGCCGCTGCGCCGGCTTCCTCGCCCTGCCGGGCAACGCCGACCTCGGGCTGAAGCTGGCCTGGGAGAGCGCCGACCGCCTGTGGCTCTGGGCCGGAGACACGGCCACCGACTGGAACCACTATTCCAAGCGGGCGATCCTGTCGGGCATTCTCGTTCCGGCCATGATCCTGCGCTGGTTCGACGGTCCCGAGGTGGCCGAGGCCTTCGTATCGTCCCGTATCGACAACGTCATGGCCTTCGAGAAGTGGAAGGCGGGCAAGGACTTTGACGCCCCGGGCCGACGCGTCCTCGATGTCCTGAGCCGGCTCCGGTACGGCGACGCGGCCTGATGTGCGCCTCGTTCGAGGCGCGCTTCTCCTTCCGCGAGCTGGTCGACCTGTTCGAGCGCGTCGGCGTGGCGATCGATCTGGCGGCCGGCCTGCCTAACCTTGCGCCTGTCGAGGAGGTGCGTCCGACCGATATGGTGCCCGCGGTTCGAGCGGAGACTGACGGGCGGGTCCGACTGGTCTCCATGCGCTTCGGCTTTCCGCCGCCGCGACCGAAGGCCGGGCCCATCGTCAACTTCCGCAGCGAGGGGCGCACGCTCGGCAACGGCCCACGGCAAGGACGTTGTCTTGTCCCGGTCAGCGGCTTCTACGAGTTCACCGGCGATCGCTATCCCAAGACGCGCTGGATCATCCGCGACCCGGGCGCGCCGTTTCTCGCCCTGGCGGCAGTGTGGCGCGCGGGGGAGGGGGGCGATGAGGCCTTTTCGCTACTGACCGGGGCACCGGGGCCCGACGTGTCCCCCTATCACGACCGAGGCGTCCTGCCCCTGCCGCCGCGCCTGTGGGCCGACTGGCTGTTCAATCGGGCACCGGCGGAGGCGCTGCTGGACCCGCCGTTGGCGGGCAGCCTTGCGGTCAGTCCTGCGCCGCGTCCGCCGAGAGCGGCCTTAGCCGGTTGACATGGCCCATCTTGCGGTCGGGACGGGCCTCGGCCTTGCCATAGAGGTGCAGGCGAGCGTCAGGTGCCGCTGCCAGTTCCGGCCAGGCCCCGACCTCCGCACCGAGCAGATTGGTCATCTCGACGGCGGCGTGCGGCGCGGTCGGGCCCAGCGGCCAGCCGGCGATGGCGCGGATGTGCTGCTCGAACTGGTCGCAGGCGCAGCCGTCCTGGGTCCAGTGGCCGGTATTGTGCACCCGCGGCGCGATCTCGTTAACCAGCAGGCGGTCGCCGAGGTCGAACAGCTCGATGCCGATGACGCCAACGTAGTCGAGGCCGTTCAGTACCCGGGCGGCGATGTCCTGCGCCGCCGCGGCCGTCGCGGCGTCGGCCGCTGCCGGGGCGAGGGTGGTGCGCAGAATGCCGTCCGCGTGGCGATTCTCGCCCAGCGGAAAGATGGCGACGCTCCCGTCCCAGCCCCGGGCGGCGATGATCGACAGTTCGCGCCGGAAGTCGGCCCGCGCCTCAAGGATCGACGGGCGACCGCCGACGGCCGCCCAGGCCGCGTCGATCTCGTCCGCGCTGCGCACCCAAGCCTGGCCCTTGCCGTCATAGCCCTCGCGCCGCGTCTTGAGTAGAGCGGGCGCGCCGAGTTCCGCCAGGGCGCGGCGCAGGTCGTCCGTGCTGTCCACCGCGCCGAAGTCGACGGTCGCCGCGCCCGCGGCGATGAGGAAGGTCTTCTCTTCCACCCTGTCCTGGGCGATGGCGAGGGCGCGAGGACCCGGGGCCACCAGCGCGCCGCCAGCGGCCAGGCGCGCCACCGAGGCGGCGGGCACGTTCTCAAATTCGAAGGTGACGACGTCACTGACGCGTCCCAGCGCATCGAGGGCGTCGGCGTCGCCATAGGCGGCGGTGATCTGGCGAGCCGCGACGCGGGCGGCCGGGCTCGCCGGTTCGGGATCCAGCACCACCAGGTCGAAGCCCAGTCGGCTGGCGGCCTCACCGAGCATGCGGCCCAGCTGACCGCCGCCGAGAACGCCGATCACGGCACCGGGCGAGAGCGGCGGCTGGCGGCGTGGAGGAATGGTCACTCAGTCCTCGACCGTTTCGGCCACGGAATCGGTCTGGGCCTGCCGCAGGGCCGCGACCCGCCCGGCCAGCGCCGGATCAGACAGGGCGAGGATCTGCGCCGCCAACAGGCCGGCGTTGGTCGCCCCAGCCTCGCCGATGGCCAGGGTCCCGACCGGCACCCCGCCAGGCATCTGGGCGATCGACAGCAGCGAATCGAGCCCGTTGAGCGCCCTGGACTTCACCGGCACGCCCAGCACCGGCAGGGCTGTCAGGGAGGCCACCATACCCGGCAGGTGGGCGGCCCCGCCCGCGCCGGCGATGATCACCTTGACTCCGGCTTCTGCGGCTTCGCGGGCGAAGCTGCACATGCGTTCCGGCGTGCGGTGGGCCGAGATCACGCGGGCCTCATGAGCCACGCCCAGCCGTTCCAGCATGTCCGCCGCGCGCTTCATCGTCGGCCAGTCCGACCGGCTGCCCATAACGATCGCCACGGGGGGGCGGGATGCGGGGGTCGAAGACGCCATGCGCCGGGCTCCTCGCGAGGGAAAGCGCGCGCTTACAGCACCCGCGTTGCGCCCGCAACAGAGCCCGCTAACCTTGGCGCTGCGCCCGGTCGGAGTGAGTCGGCGCGAGGAGTGGGCCCGTGCTCGACGCGCCGGAACAGGACCTGATGGCGGAGATCGCCCGACTGCGCGCCGAGGTGGCCGCGCTGATCGCGCGCGCCGAGGCGGCCGAGGCAGCCGCGGATCACGATGTGCTCACTCCGCTGCTGAACCGGCGCGGCTTCATCGAGGCCGTGCGGCGGACGATGGCCTACTGCATCCGCTACGATGCCCCGGCGGTGATCCTCTACATCGACCTCGACGGCTTCAAGACCATCAATGACACCTTCGGCCACATGGCCGGCGACGCCGCCCTGGTTCAGGTCGCCTGGTTGCTGCTGGCGAATGTGCGCGAATCCGACGCCGTGGGTCGGCTGGGCGGCGACGAGTTCGCCCTGCTGCTGCTCAACGCCGGGCCGGAGGAGGGGCGCGACAAGGCGCGTCGGCTGGCCGAGGCGATGGCGCACCGGCCGTTCGAGCGGGGCGGTGCCAGCGTACCGCTGGGCGGCTCGATCGGCGTGCGCGCCTTCACAGGCCAGACGGATCCCGAGGACTGGCTGGCCGAGGCCGACGCAGCCATGTGGGTCAGAAAGAGGGGCAGGGCAAAGGCGCAGGAGTAGGTGGCAGGTCTGCCCTAGTCCCTAACGACTAACGCCTGCCGGCTTCAGGCGATGATGTCCGGCAGGATGAGCGCCTCGATCTTCACGATCTCGTCGCGCAGGGACAGCTTGCGGCGCTTCATCCGCGCGATCAGCAGCTGGTCGGGGATCGGCATGTCGCCCAACGCCTCGATCGCGGCGTCGATGTCGGCGTGCTCCTGCCGCAGCGCCTTCACGCGGGCGCTGAGGAGGACGGTTTCCTCGTCGATCGGCGTGGCGTCATCGTTCATGGTGGATCCCGGGAAGCGCGGCTTATACCCCAGCCCGGATCAGGCCGGAAGGCGCTCGGCGAGGGTCTGCAGCAGCGCCCGCGGCACCCGGGGCGACCAGGCCCGGGAGGTGGCGGCCAGCGCTGTCATCAGATCGCCCGGCGCACCGCTGGCGGAGGGCGACTGGTCGGCCAACCCTTGCAGCAGGGCGCGTTCGGCCGCCAGTTCCGCCGCCTTCACCTGGGTGCGCACGGCCTCCCGCGCGGCGTCATCGAGATCCGTTTGGCGCGTCGTCAGCTTCCGGCGCACGGCGCGCAGCGGAGCGATGGCCTGCTCGCGCCAGGCCCGGGTCAGATCGACGGCGGCGTCCAGCGTCTCGCTGTCCAGAGGCCGGCCGGTGCGCGCACACCAGGCGGCCCACAGCAGCAGAGGAATGTCCTGGTCAGCCGAGTCCTGCAGGTTGAGGCAGGCCGCCTGCACTCCCTCGTTGGCATAGGCCCGCACGGTCCAGTCCCACAGGTCACGCATGCGCTCAGGCTCCGGCGTCCAGCCCGGCCCAGCGCCGGGTGCCGCGCCAGTCCAGCCCGAACAGGTCGAGGGCGCGGCCCACGGACTGGTCGATGATCTCCTCGACGCTGCGCGGTCGGGCATAGAAGGCGGGCAGGGGCGGGGCGATGACCGCCCCCATTTCGGTGAGCTGGGTCATGGTGCGCAGGTGCCCGAGGTGGAACGGCGTCTCGCGCACCATCAGCACCAGCGGCCGTCGCTCCTTCAGGGTCACATCGGCGGCCCGCGTCAGCAGGGTCGAGGTCACCCCGGTGGCGATCTCGCTCATGGTCCGCACGGAACAGGGGGCGACCAGCATGCCGAGGGTGCGGAACGAACCTGAGGCGATGGTTGCCCCGACGTCGACCAGACGGTGCGTCACGTCGGCGCGGACCGACAGGTCGTCCGGGGACAGATCGGTTTCCTGCGCCAGCGTCAGTAAGGCCGCCCGCGTGGCCACCAGATGGGTCTCGATCCCCAGCTCGCGCAGGGCCTCAAGCGCCCGCACCCCGTAGGACACGCCGGACGCGCCCGAGATTCCCACCACCAGCCGGGGTCGGCTGGCGGCTGCGTTCATGTCTTCGGCCATTATCGGGGTCAGGCTCCTGTTGTCCGGTCGGTCTGTGACGTCACGCGGATGTGATTCCACAGCTCGGCAATACGGGCGCTCATTCTTCTTGTCCCTTAGACATGGAGGCGCAAGCCATGACCATCGAAGCTCGGATCCGCGAACTGGGGAATCGTCACCGCAATCTGGAAGATGCGATCCACCAGGCGCTTCAGAGCCCATCCGTGGACTCGCTCAAGCTTCGGGACATGAAGCGCCGAAAGCTTCGACTTAAGGAAGAGATCAGGGAGCTGGAGACCCGGGTTCCCTGAGACCTGCCCGGCTCCCGCACGGGCCAGATCTGCAAACGAAACGGCCCCGGCGGGTGTCCCCCGGGGCCGTTTTTCTGTCCGGACCGGCCAGTGCCTCAGTCGTCGCTGCGGCCGAACACGGATTCCGCCGTCGGCTCCGGGCCGCTGCGGGCGTCGTAGTCCTCTTCCTCGATCTCCCGCTCCGGAGCGGTTTCCGGCTCGACCTCGCCAACCGGACGCAGGCTCGGGCCGCCCTCGCGCGCTTCATCACGGCCGCGCTTCTCGGCCGCCTTGCGCACGGTCTCGTCGAGTTGCAGCTGGCCTATGAGGCCGAGGGTCACCGGGTCGACCGGCTTGATGTTGGCGGAGTTCCAGTGCGTGCGATTACGAACGGTCTCGATCGTGGCCTTGGTCGTGCCGAGCAGCTTGGCGATCTGTGCATCGGTCACTTCCGGGTGGTTCTTCACAAACCACATGATGGCGTCGGGGCGATCCTGACGGCGCGAGACCGGGGTGTAGCGTGGAGCCGGCCTGACCGGCTTGAGCATCTCGGCGTGGCGGCTGACCACCGCCTTCATGCGGTAGCTCTGGCTCGCCTGGGCGCGGTCCAGCTCGTCCCGGGTCAGTTGGCCATTGACCAGCGGGTCAGCGCCGCGAATGTCGCGCGCCACATCGCCATCGGCGATGCCGCGTACTTCCAGCGGGTGGAGGCCGCAGAAGTCGGCGATCTGCTCGAAGGTCAGCGAGGTATTGTCGACCAGCCAGACCGCGGTGGCCTTGGGCATCAGGATGTCGGTCATGATCTTCGGTTCCGAAGTGGGCGGCGTCGACGGACGCCGGAAACGACGGCGCCCGACCTTTCGGCCGGGCGCGGACCCCTCTTATAGGCGATCTCGGGGGCAAAGAAAACGTCATCTGAGGGTGTCTTACAGCCTGGGTTCATCCATGCCATGCTCATTTGGATCGACCCCGGATGACCGGGGCATGGAAGGAGCCGGACCATGAAACTCACCCTGACGATGACCATCGCCGGCCTCGCGGCGCTGTCCGCCGGGCTCGCCGCTGCACCTGTGGCTGACGCCCAGAGCCGGGGCGCGCCGCGCGGCAGCTATCAGGCGAGCTGCAGCGGGGCCTATGTGAACCAGGGCCGGCTCTATGCAGACTGTCGAGATACGCGCGGCCGTGTTCGCGAGACCTCGATCGAGCTTGCGCGCTGCTCCAGCAGCGACATCGGTAACGATGACGGCCTGCTGGTCTGCCACGGGCATCGCGGCAGCTTCGAAGATCGTCCCGATAGCGGCGGGGGCGATGGCAGTGGGGGCGGCGGCCCCTCGGTCACCTTTTTCGCCGACTCCAACTTCCGTGGGCAGTCGTTCGTGGTGACGGGCGAGACGGCTTTCCTGGCCGGCTTCAACGACCGGGCTTCCTCGGCCCGCGTCAATGGCAGCTGGGAGGTCTGCGAGGACACCCGGTTCGGCGGACGCTGCGAGCGCATCGACCGCGACGTGCGCAATTTCTCGGAGTTCGGCCTGAATGACCGGATCAGCTCGGTCCGCCAGGCGCGCGGCGGTGGCGGAGGCGTGCCCGGCGGCCGCAACACCATCACGGTGTTCCGCGACGCCAACTACACGGGCGGCTCGGAGACCTTGCGCGGCGAGATTCCGAACCTGTCGCGCCTGGGCCTCAACGACGCCATCAGCTCGATGCGCGTGAACGGCCGCTGGCAGGCCTGCACCGACGCCAATTTCTCGGGACAGTGCGAAGTGTTCGACGGGGATGTGCGCAATCTCTCAAGCTACCCTGGCTTCAACGACCGAATCTCGTCGCTGCGGCCGCTGCGGGGTCTCTGGTAGGTCACAGCGTCAGCACCATCTTGCCGACATGGGCACCCGCCTCCAGCCGGATGTGGGCGTCCTGAGCCTGTTCGAGCGGGTAGGTCGCCTCGATCGGGGGGTGGACCTGTCCGGAAACGACCCAGGCCCAGGCGCGCGCCCTTACCTCGGCCGTCAGCCGGGCTTTCTCGTCGACTGTCCGCGAGCGCAGGGTCGACCCGGTCAGCACCTGACGCTTCAGCATCAGTTGCATCAGGTCGATGGTCGCAGCACGGCCGGCCTGGGTGGCGATCACCACCCATCGGCCGCCGGGAGCCAGGACCCTCTGGTTCCGCTCGGCATAGGCTGCCCCGACCATGTCAAGGATGACATCGGCCGACCCGGCGGCGTCGAGTTGAGCGTCAAAGCCACCTTCCGTGGCGTCGAGACTGACGTCCGCTCCGAGCGCAAGCGCCGCCGCCGTCTTGGCCAGGCCGCGCGACGTGGCGATCACCCGCGCCCCGGCGGCCTTCGCCATCTGGATGGCGGTGACGCCGATGCCGCTCGTCGCACCATGCACCAGCAGCGTTTCTCCGGCCGCCAGCCGCCCCGCCTCGAACACATTGGCCCAGACGGTAAACAGAGCCTCGGGCAGGGCGGCGGCGGTGACGAGGTCGAGACCGTCCGGGACCGGCAGCAGGCAGCGGGCGTCGACCACGGCGTACTCGGCATAGCCACCGCCGCCGAGCAGGGCGCAGACGCGGTCGCCGACCTGCCAGCCGGTCACCCCGTCGCCAGGCACCGCCACCTCGCCGGCGACCTCGAGGCCGAGAATGTCCGGCGCGCCGGGCGGGGGCGGATAGAGGCCCTCCCGCTGCAGCAGGTCTGGTCGGTTAACCCCCGCGGCCTGCACTCGCAGCAAGACCTCGCCGGGGCCCGGCGTTGGCATCGGCCGCTCCGCCAGTCGCAGCGCCGTGGCCGGGCCGCGGCCGCCCTTGATCTCGATCACCTGCATGGTTCGCCGTGTTCTCCGTGCGCCGACGGTTGTCAAAGACCTGCTTCGGGCGTTGAGATAGGACAACGGGCGCTCCTGCGCCACGCCGTCACCAAGAGGTCGCCATGTCGTTCGAGGAACTGGAGCCGCGCCCGGCGCGCGAAGCGGTGACGGCGCTGACCCGCGAGGATCTCGATCCGTATGCGGTGGCGGATCTCGAGGTCCGAATCGCCACGCTGGAAGCGGAGATCGCCCGCACCCGCCAGGCGATCGCGACCAAGTCGGCCAAGCGATCGGCGGCGGATGCCTTTTTCAATCTCGGCGGCTGACCGGGACGGGACAAATCGGGTGGCACGCGCGTTGCAGCCACGACCATACCTTGCGGGCACCTGTCCCGCCTCTGGAGTTCGGCCCCGGCCATGTCTATGATCCCTTCGATGACCAACGATGCCGCGTCCCAGACCTCGCCGCGCATCGCTCTGGTGGCTGATTTCGCCGCCTCGGAGCTGTTCGAGCGCACCTTTCGCGAAGGGATGGAGCTGGTCGAGGAGACGGCGGACTATCTGGACGGGGAGGGGCGCCGGGAGGCCAAGCTGCTGTCCCGTGCCGGGGCCCTCGCCTATGCCGCCCAGAGCATGAAGCTGACCACGCGGCTGATGCGCATCGCCTCCTGGCTGCTGGTGCAGCGTGCTGTGCGAGAGGGGGACATGTCCCCGGACGCTGCCTGCGATGCCCGCTACCGGCTGGAAGAGCGGACACCCGAGGCCGAGCCCGGGTCGCTGGAGCTGCCGATTGCCCTGGTTGAGTACTGCGTCCGCGCCGAGCGGCTGCATGACCGCATCGCCCACCTCGACCGCCGCATGTATCTCGAGGCACCCGAGGCCGACACGCCGAACCCGGTGCTGGCCCAGCTCGGCCGGCTCGAGGCCGCGTTCCGCAGCTGATCTGAGCCCCCGCCGCGTTGGCCGCGGGCGTCCTTCACAGGAGCTCCGGGATCAGGGGCCGACGTCGTTGGCGTCGGCGCGGCCATCGTCCACCGGACGTGGCAGGCTGACGGCAATGCCGAGCGCCCGGGCGAGGCGGTTGTCCCGGTCGTAGACGTCCTCGCGGAATGCCACCCGGCCCTGGCCGTCAACAAAGGCGGTCCAGTACAGCAGCCGAACTCCGATCTCGCGGCCGGTGGTGATGCGGCGAGTCTCGCGCGACGCTTGGGCCCGGTCGAAGTTGGCCAGCCGCTCCGGGTCGGGCGACAGCAGCAACCGGGCGAACTCGACGGCGTCCTGCACCCGCACGCAGCCATGGCTGCGGTGCCGGTAGGCATTGGCGAAGACCTCCTTGGCCGGGGTGTCGTGCAGGAAGATGGAGTAGCTGTCGCGCAGCTCGAACTTGACGTAGCCGAGGGCGGCGGTGGGGCCGGCGCGCTGGATGACCGTGCCGTTCGAGATGAACATGTTATTGGCGGCCAGATAGGTCGGGCCGCGCGGCAGGATCTCGGACCGGGCGATCGAGGCCGGCACATACCACGGCGGATTGGCCACCACCGAGGCGAACGGCTTCTCGAGGCTTGGAGTCTGGTTGGCCGGCGTGCCGACCACCACCCGGTTGGAGTGCACCGGCCGGCCGTCCTTCCAGTAGACCATGATGGCCGCCGCCGTGTTCACCTCGATGCGCTCCGGCGCGACGTCACGGGCCAGCCAGCGGCGACGCTCAAGGTTCAGCGCAATCTGGCGTGCCCGATCCTCGGCCGAGGTGGACAAGGACCGCTGGGTGCCCTGGCCGATGCGGCCGTCGGCGGCGAGGCCATGGCGCACCTGGAAGCCGCGGACGGCCTCGACGATCTCTGCTGTATAGGTGGTCGTTCCCGCGAGGGCCGCGGCGCGGTCGCTGGCCAGGTCGCCCTCGGCGGCCAGCCGGGTGATCAGGGCCGGCACCCGGGGGTCCATGGCGAACGGCTCCAGAGGCAGGCCGGACGGGAATACCGGCCAGCCGCCGCCGGCGGCGATCATCCGCCGGTACCGTACATAGCCGGCCGACAGGTTGGCGTAGCCGATGTCCGTCGGGGCCAGGCTCTCAAACCAGTCCAGCAGCCGGTCGCGGGCGAGGGCGTCGGTCAGGCCGCCGGGCAGGTCGACGCGATTCTTGCGCATCTCCCAAAGATCCTCGACCGTCTCCGGGCGGACCCGCCCCTCGGCCAGAACGCGAGCGTAGCCAATGGCGGACGCAGTGGTGCGCACGTCCGCCGTGGCGGGGTCTGCGGCAAGCCCGGCGAAATCGAAGAAGTCGCCGCCCGACAGGCCGTGGCGCTCGGCCCGCTCGGACGCAGCGCCGAGCGCCCCGACACGGGCGGGCGTCCAGAGCGGGCGCCAGCCGCCCATCTCATAGACTGCGCGGACATCGTCCCGAACCTCGGCGCGCAGACGGGCGACCTGGGCGAGGTAGACTTGGGCCTCGGCAGACGCTGGAGCGGACGTGTACGGCTGGGCGGACTGCGCGAGGGCGCGGCTTGAAAGGACGCTCGCCAGGGCCGCTGCAGCGCTGCCGAGCCCGAGGTCGCGTCGATTCATGTTCGCCCTGCCTGTCGCGTTCGTGAACGGGTGCGGCCCAGACCGCTCCGCCTAAAGTATCGAAGCCTAACGACGTTTCGGACAAACAAAAAAAGCGCCGGTCCCGGGAACCGGCGCCTGTCTGTTGCGGCGAAGTCGCGCTTTCGCGCCTACTTCTTGATGAAGCCGCCGAACTTGTTGTTGAAGCGCGACACGCGGCCGCCGCGGTCCATCAGCTGCTGGTTGCCACCGGTCCAGGCCGGATGCGTCGACGGATCGATGTCGAGGCTCAGGTTGTCGCCTTCCTTGCCGTAGGTCGAGCGAGTCTTGTAGCTCGAACCGTCCGGCAGGGTGACGGTGATGAAGTGGTAGTTCGGGTGGATATCCGGCTTCATGTCGATCGGGCCCTTGACGCGCGGCGACGATTCCGACCGTCAATGCGCAAGATGAGACAACCCGCCGGTGGGACGACGGAAAGAGCGCGGGCATTTACACCTCAGTCCCCGATCAGGCAAGAGGCCCGGCCATGAGCGCCGCATCGAGCCAAGCCGACCCCGTCCGCGCTGACCCCCTGAGGGCTCCGGACCTGCGCGACCGTCCCGGGGAGGGCGAGACCCTGACCGGGCGCATGATCGAGGACGGCGAGAAACGCGCCCGGCGGCGCGATATCCGGCCGCTGGCGCGGCTGCTGCCCTTCGCCCTGAAGCACAAGGCGGACCTGGCCATCGCCCTGTTCTGGCTGCTGGCCTCCAGCGCCGCGTCGCTCGGCCTGACCGCCACGGCGCGAGGGGCCATCGATCAGGGCTTCGATGACGGCGGTGCCCGGTTGAACCTCTGGTTTGCGCTGCTGGGGGCCAACGCCCTGTTTCTCGCCCTGGCTACGGCGATCCGCTATTTCTACGTGACCAAGACCGGCGAGCGGGTGATCGCCGATGTGCGGCGGGCCCTGTTCGGGCGCGTCATGACGCTTGACCCCAGCTTCTATGCGCGGATCCGCACCGGTGAGGTGCTGTCGCGGCTGACCACGGACATCCAGCTGGTCGAGACCCTGCTGACCGCCTCGGTCTCCTTCGCCCTGCGCAACCTGATCACTATGATCGGGGCGGTCATCCTGCTGTTCTTCGTCAATCCCAAGCTGACCCTGTTCATCTCCGTGCTGGCCCCGGCGACCATACTGCCCCTGTTCCTGTTCGGCCGGGTCGTGCGCCGCTTGACGGTGGCCAGCCAGGACCGCTTCGCTGGTGCGGTCGGTCTGGCGGGCGAAAGCGTTGACGCCATTGAGACGGTCCAGGCCTTCGGTCGGGAGCCCAGCGTCATCGCCCGCTTCGGTGCCTCGGTGGAGCAGGCCTTCGCCGCCAGTCTCGACCGCATGAAGGCGCGGGCGGTGATGACCGGCCTGATCATCATGGTGATGTTCGGCGGGGTCTCCTTCGTCCTCTGGCTAGGTGCCCGCGACGTCGTCGCCGGGGTGCTGACGCCGGGTGCCTTGCTGCAGTTCGTGCTGTTGTCGGTGTTCGCCGCGGGGGCCGTGGGCGCGCTCGGCGAAAGCTGGGGCGAGGTGCAGAAGGCCGCCGGGGCGATGGAGCGCATCGACGAGCTGATGCGCAGCGTCCCGACCATCGCCGCTCCCGCCAAGCCTCTGGCCCTGCCGTCGCCGCCGCGCGGTGAGGTCGCCCTGGCCGGGGTGCGCTTCGCCTACCCGGGTCGGCCCGATCTGCCGGCGCTCAGGGGGCTCGACCTGACCGTCCGGCCGGGCGAGACGGTGGCCCTGGTTGGGCCCTCGGGGGCGGGCAAGTCGACCGTGTTCCGGCTGCTGCTGCGCTTTTATGACCCGGACGGTGGTGCGGTCGCCGTGGACGGCGTGGATGTGCGTCAGGCAGATCCGGCCGAGGTGCGAGGCCGCTTCGCCTGGGTCAGCCAGGAGACACCGCTTTTTTCGGGCTCGGCCAGCGAGAACATCCGGTTTGGCCGCGAGGATGCGACCCTGGAGGAGGTGCGAGAGGTCGCCGGCAAGGCCCAGGCGGCGGCCTTCCTCGACGCCCTGCCGGAGGGCTTCGATACCCCGCTGGGCGAGCGGGCCAAGAGCCTGTCCGGCGGTCAACGCCAGCGCCTCGCCATCGCCCGCGCCCTGATCCGTCATGCGCCGATCCTGCTACTTGACGAGGCCACGAGCGCCCTGGACGCCGAGAACGAGCAGCTGGTGCAGGCGGCGCTGGACCAGGCGATGGGCGAACGCACCACCCTCGTCATCGCCCATCGCCTCGCCACGGTACTGCGCGCCGACCGCATCGTCGTCATGGACGAGGGCCGGGTGGTCGAGGAGGGCACCCACGCCGAACTGGTGGCCAGGGGCGGTCTCTACGCCCGCCTTGCCGAGCTGCAGTTCCGCGCGGGCTGATACCGGGCAGCGCCAGCGCTCGCGGGATGACAGTGTCCGCGCCCGAAAGCGCCTGCCTGGCCTCCCTGATGATGTCGAGGGTCCGTGTGGCTTCTGGCGAAGCGCCTTGTCATCCCGGCCGTAGCGGCGCGGAGGGCCGGGACCATTGACCCGCGACGTTCGTCGTCGCAAAGCCTGAGCCATGCTGACCGATCTCGTCGACCGCGCCTTCGCTGCGCGCGCCTGGCCGTTTGAACAGGCGCGCAATCTGCTGACCCATGTGCTGGCCAAGCGGCTGCCGAAGGCCGAGGCGATCGGCGCGCGCCTCCTCGTTGAGCAAGGCAAGACCGACGAGGCGCTGCGCGCGTACGAGCCGCTCCATCGCCCCGTGGTGCTGGAGACCGGGTACGGCCCCTCGGGCCTGCCGCACATGGGTACCTTCGGCGAGGTGGCGCGTACGACCATGGTGCGCACCGCCTTCCGCGCCCTGACCGGCGATCACTGGCCGACGCGGCTGATAGCCTTCTCGGACGACATGGACGGCCTGAGGAAGGTGCCCGAGGGTATCCCCAGTCCGGAAATCCTGACCGGGGACCTCGGCAAGCCCCTGAGCGCGGTGCGCGACCCGTTCGGGACGCATGACAGCTTCGGCCGGCACAACAACGCCCGGCTGCGCGCCTTCCTCGACAGCTTCGGCTTCGACTACGAGTTCTTCTCTTCCACCGACTGCTACCGTTCGGGGATGTTCGACGCGACCCTGCTGACCCTGCTGGAGCGCTTCGACGAGGTTCAGGCCATCATGCTGCCGACCCTCGGGCCGGACCGGCGCGCTACCTATTCGCCCTTCCTGCCGGTCAGCCCCTCGACCGGGCGGGTGCTGCAGATCCCGACGCTGGAGCGCAACGTCGCCAAGGGCACGATCGTGTTCGAGGACGAGGACGGATCACGCGTCGAGGTCCCGGTCACCGGCGGCCACGTCAAGCTGCAGTGGAAACCTGACTGGGCCATGCGCTGGACGGCGCTGGACGTGGACTACGAGATGTCGGGCAAGGACCTGATCGACTCGGTCAAGGTCTCCTCGATGGTCTGCCGCGCCCTCGGCGGTACGCCGCCGGAGGGCTTCAACTTCGAGCTCTTCCTCGACGAGCACGGGCAGAAGATCTCCAAGTCGAAGGGCAATGGCCTGACCATGGAGCAGTGGCTGCGCTACGGCGCGCCCGAGAGCCTGAGCTGGTACATGTTCCAGTCACCGAAGTCGGCCAAGAAGCTGCACTTCGACGTTATCCCGCGTGCCACGGACGACTATCTGCAGCATATCGAGATGTACCCGGCCCAGCCGCCGGAGAAGCAGATCGACAACCCGGTCTGGTCGATCCACGCCGGGGCCCCGCCGGCCGAGGCCTCGCCGGTGTCCTTCGCCCTGCTGCTCAATCTGGTCGGCGTGGCCAACGCCCCGGACAAGGCGGCACTATGGGCCTATTTTGCCCGCTACCTGCCGGGCGCGACGGCAAGGAGCGAGCCGCTGCTCGACCGGCTGATGGGCTATGCCCTCAACTACTACGAGGACTTCGTGAAGCCGGCGAAGGCCTATCGGGCCCCGACGGACATGGAGAGGGCGGCGCTGCTGGAGCTGGCGGTGCGGCTCAAGGCCCTGCCGGCTGACACGTCCGATGGCGAGACGATCCAGAACGAGGTCTATGCCGTGGGCAAGGAGCATGGCTTCGATCCGCTGCGGGCCTGGTTCGCGGCGCTGTACGAGGTGCTGCTGGGCCAGACCCAGGGCCCGCGCTTCGGCTCGTTCGCCGCCATCTACGGCCTGCCCCAGACCATCGCCCTGATCGAGGCGGGCGCCGAGGGCCGGCTGGCCTGAGGTGTCTGACGGGCCTCCCGTGACGGGTTCATCACGAACGGCACGAAGGCGACACGAAGGCCACCAAGGGCGATTTGAAGCGGCACGCCCAGCGCGGTGTCCGCCGCCTCGAACCTGCGGATCCGCCCGGGGCCTGGCACGGGCTGCCGCCCGGTCGGCAGCCTGTGCCAGGCCGGCGCTTCACGGCCGTGGGCTCGCAGGGTGAACGGGTCCAGATCGCCGGCGGTGACCGGGTCAACCCCCGCCACGTACCGCACTACGGATCTCCCCGCCCGACATCACTGGCTGGCCCACAGAATCCGGGACAGCCAGTCGATCTCGCCGAGCGCCAGGGTGCGGGGTGCAAAGGCCGGGTTGATCGAGCCCAGCGTCAGGCTCCGCGCCGTGCGCCGCTCCAGCACCTTGGCCATCACCTCACCGGCCCGGGTGCGCACGACCACCCGGTCGCCGGGACGACAACGGGCTTCGGCCCGGTCGATGATGATGACGTCGCCCTCACGATAGAGGGGCGACATCGAGTTCCCGACAATCCTCAGCGCGAAACAGGTCGGCGCGGAGACGGGCAGGGACGTCTGGTCCCATTCGCCGGCGGGCAGGCCTCCCTCGTCGAAGAAACCGTCGCGCCCGGCCTGGGCCATGCCCAGCAGCGGCGTGGTCGGCACCGGACCAGCATCCCGGGCCAGAGCCGCGAACTCCGCGAGGCTGAGCCCTGTCACCTCGAGCACGGAGGCGAGGCTCTCGGTGGAGGGCCAGCGCGGGCGGGCCACCGGGCCGGGGCCATGGCGCTTGGACGGGTTGAACGCCGTCGGGTCGAGGCCGGCGCGCCGCGCCAGCCCGGACGGGCTCAGGCCCTCGCGCCGGGCGAGGGCGTCGAGGGCGGACCAGATCTGGTTGTGGCTGAGCGGCATGGGGCCCCCGCGAGTCGCGGCGCAGGGTACAGGAATTTCCGCCTATCTGAAGTTGGCGGCGCGCCGTTCCTGCCAGACCCAGAAGGTGCCGGCGGTAATGGCCACAAGGATACCGAGGCTGGACAGGTTCTGGATAGCGTAGAACGACCAGGCCGGGGGGCGCATGTCGATCCATGTCAAGAAGTGACTCAGCACCGGCAACAGCTGAAGACATGCAGCCCACACCGGCCAAGTGTTCTTTGACTTCCATGACAGGCCGCAGAATACAACCAATACGCCAACATCGATCAAGAACATCCAGCTTCGAGTATGGTAATTGGTAACTTCAGCCTGCAACAGCAGGGTCGCAAACCAGGCCATCAGGTATGCTCCGGCACCGAAACGCTCTGGCTCCTCGCCCTTAACGAAAGCAAATCCGCTGGCTGCTACCATTAGGACAGCGCCGATCTGTGCGTAGAGAGTATCGAACAAGAAAAACCCCCAGAGTAGAACTCTGGGGGTAAGTTAGCAGATTCTCGTTAGAAGGGCGCGTCGATTTTTTTGGGTTACGACAAGCTTAGACGGCGCGCAGGCGCGCAGCCGCCGGGCTCGGGGCTTGGTCGTAGATCTCGATCGGACGGCCATCTTCCGGCGGCTTGTTGACCGGGCCGGCGGCGTAGACGCCCCAGCCCATGCGGCGGTGGTCCCTGGCCATTTCGGTGTGGGCGGCGGTGACGGCCTCGCGGGCCTGGCCGAGGGCGGCCAGCGATTCCATCGCCTTGGCCTGGGCGCCGGCGCCGACGGTCGCGGCCACGGACAGCTCGGTGCGGGCGGCGATCATCGCCTGCACCAGCGTCGTTGCCTTTACGATCGCCTCATCGACGGCCGCTTCGGCCGCATAAAGATCACCGGCCAGACCGGCGATAACCTCGTTCTTGTCCATGGTTAAGTGCTCCTCTACAAGCAGAGGAAGTCTTAACTCGCCTTGATGCACGCAAGAAGCGATGTTTACGTTTCATTAATCAATCAGTCCGCGAGCCAGCCGCCGCCAGGTCGGTCGTCCCTGGGCTTGTCCATCGGGCCGGCGGCGAGGGCGTCGAGGCCCAGCTTCCGGGCAAGGGCCGCGAGGGTGCGGTGGGCCTCGACCAGGTCTCCGCGCGCCCGGGCCAGCGCCGCCACACTGTCGGCTGCGGCGCTGAAGACGGGTTGGGCCACGGTGGCGGCGAGGGCCGCCTCGCGTCGCGCCTGCGGCAACAGCGCCATCAGGGTGGCCGCCTCGCCGAGGGCGGCATCCACGGCCTGTTCGGCTGACCACAGGCGTTCCGCCAGATGCTGGCCGATGCGCTGGCGGCCATGCCGGTCCGGCTCGCCAGGGGGCAGGGGCTCA
>VYKP01000204.1_pt1 | contig 18323 bp, 15 predicted proteins | sample 5114551 | NCBI WGS metagenome assembly VYKP01 (sample SAMN12291777, study PRJNA351875) | freshwater metagenome | isolation source: freshwater lake | place: USA: Michigan, Baseline Lake | collected 2013-08-09
TTTAAATCTAATATCACCAGTGGTGGTAATTGCGGGGGAAATTTGCCAAACCGAGGCAATTTGACGAGCGAGATCATTAACCCCTTGTAAACCCCCCAACAAAGGCACTACGGCGCTGCCATCTTCTGCGATTGCTAATACAGGCGGTTCTTGCCATTTATTAGTTAATAAAGGTGCTAAAGTGCGAATTAAAATACCCGCCGCACAAATGCCAATAATTGGCGTTCCCGTCTGGAAAAATTCTCGCACGGTTTCGCCAAAATTATTATAGGTAAAATCAGCCGACTGGGTACGATTTATTAACCCATAAACCACTGCTTCTGGTAGGGCCATTTGCACTTGACGAGCCACGGGAATACTGGTTTCTCCTAAAATGAGAATAGCTGGAGGTTTCATTTGGCTTCCTCCGACTGCGCTGCGGTTAACTTTTGGATAAATTCTTGATGTTCTACCGAGTTAATTCCAGCTTTTAAGATGTCTAACACCCGTGACATATTGCCGTTGAGCATGGCAGATTCGACAAGCGGTTCGGCTGAGCTCACCGTCGAAGCCTCACTGCAAGCTGAAATATCTAACCACAAACCCGGAAATACTAGAGAGCAAATCACCCCTTCTTGGTTGGGTAACAAAGAAATATAATCGCCATCTTGTAAACTAAACCAATCAATTTTTTGGTCAAATACCTGCCAAACAAGGTATTCTTGAATGCCACTGCGTCGATAAGCACGTTTTTTATCACCTAAATCTATGGCGGCACTAATAGCGGCAATTTCTACTACTAATTTCGGCGATCCTTCTAAGTATCCCTCTACACTTAGGGTTGATTTTCCCCCGCTTTCTTGACTGATTAATAACACCCCATCCGGCTGTAATTCGTTGTCGATATCCAAGCGAACTTGTGGCTCAATACCCATTTGTACTTGGGGGGTAGCAGCTTGATAAACTCCCAACCAAGTGATTAAACATCCGTGGGGTTCAGCATGAAATTTAAACCTTAATGGGGATGCCATATACACAACTCCTTCGATCATTTCGGCTTTTTTTAATCCTGGCATAGCTTGATAACGGCGCTCGAATTCGGGACGAATTAAGCGGTCCCCATTTTCTAAAGGGGGTAAATGTTGAGTGGTTACAGTCTGAGAAGTTAAGGATTTAACTGGAGAAGAAGTCATGGTGGCAGTCTTTGGAAACAAAACAGCATTGATTTTATTATAAGTAGGTAGGCGTTAAAAATTATCAGATGCCCTCCTTATTAAAGGGGGATTAAGGGGGGATCGGCACCCCCCTTATCAAGGGTAGATCCCCCCGCCTATCGGCACCCCCCTTATCAAGGGGGGCAGGGGGGATCGAACTTAAAATCCATTTTTAATTTAATTATAACCAGCTACTTAGATTGTTTCATTGGACTTCTTGAGGGATTTAACTTTTAACTGAAATTTCGCCAGAAGTCCTGAGCTTTTAGCGATGGAATGAATGACGACCAACAGATAGACAATTACCCAAAACTATACCATTTATCTTAGTGATGAGGTACAAAGTTTTCCTTTTGGGAAGTCGGTAGTCGATACCAAATTAGGTTACACTTCATCTAGTTATGAGAAATGCTGTCATAACTGATATAGCGAGCCTAAATGAAAGGTAAACGTCCTCTTCTAGAGCCTACCCATTCACGAGTCAATTAGGCACACTATAACTAATAACTGATAATCGATAACTGATAATGTTGGTTCCCCTTACCCGTCAATCGATCGAGCAAATTGTCCCAATTATCGCCACAGGTCCCCAGTACGCTCACTATTGGGGTAAATGGTCTGATTTTCTGCGCCGTTTATTCATTTCTATCATCGCTCTCACCGCAGCTTGGTTAATCGGTAATTTATTCGGCCCAGGTGGTTTAACGATTAAACTAATTTTCGACATTATCGCCGGTTTATATTGGCTCTGGGGTCCGGTTTATTGGGCCAGTGTTCGCAATAATACCTATCGTCGTCTTCCCTACGGGGGGTTTTGGCGCGGTCGCGTTTTCGATGCTTTTGTTACCGAGGAATTAATCGGGGAAGAAGAAAGGGTCAATAAACGCGGGGAATTAGAGATTATCGAAAATCGCCAACGCTGTATTAATCTAGAAATCGGTGATCAAACTGGCTTTTCGGCGATCGTTCGCGCTCCCCTCAAACGCATTCATAAATCGATCCGTCCTGGGATGGTGGCCGAAGCTTTGTTAATGTCTCGAGACCCCGATTTAGGGGATATCAATCAGCTTTCTGATGTCCATCTTCCCCAACTCGACCAGTGGATAGGGGAATATCCTGTGCTGCGACGGGATATTTTTCAGCAAGTTAGTCGCGAATTGGGAGGGGGAAAAGAACCCCGGCCAAAACCTTCTCGTTATTCTAATAATGTCATCCGAAGACGCAAAACCCGTTAATGGTTCGGCGATCGCTGAAAAAACACCGGTTTCTCGGCTATCAATGAATAATAATCAATTAAATGGTCTATTTACAGAGTTTAGGCTATTTAATCCTTATTTTTGCCGTTTTTGAACCATCAAAAATTAATTATGCAAGGGGTTCAATATAATGTTAATTGAGCTTAGAAGGAGATAAATTGATGACGGCATCCTATGAGCAAGACTTTGGACTTTGGGCCGAACAAATGGCCGATTTATTAGCCTCTGGTCGGTTTTCCGAGTTAGATATTGAGAATTTAGTCGAAGAGGTGCGAGATTTGTCGAAACGGGAGCGCGATCGCTTACTCGCTAGTCTAAGATTAATTTTGCATCATTTATTAAAGTGGGACTATCAACCCCAACGGCGATCGCACAGTTGGCTGGGGACTATTCAAGGAGAAAGAGCTAATATTAGGCTTTATTTGGACGATAGCCCCAGTTTAAGGCGATATTTAACCGATGAAAGCCTATTTAAACTCTATGCTGTTGCTTGTTCCGATGCCTTTAGAGAGACGGGATTGGAGTTTCCCCCCGTTTGTCCCTACGGTATTGAGGATATTTTAAATCGTTCTCTTCATTTGTCGGAATGATAGGCGAAAAACGATTAAAGTTGGTAAGCTTAGATAGTATCCACAGGATCTTAAGTTTATCGCCATGATTGACTGGTTAATTGTCTGGGGGGTTACTCAAGCCGCAGGTTCGCTTGTTCGTTCAGTAATGCAAGAGTTGGCCATAGAGGGTGCAAAAGATTACGGAAAGGAATTTTTTAAAAATAGTCTAGGTAAAGTGTTACACTTACCCGAAAAAGATGTTCAAAAAGAAGCTTATGGAAAAGCAATGAAGGAGTTTTTAGAACTCTTTCAGCAACAGTTAGAAATGGCCGATCTGGAGGATGATCAAATTAAAAACTTTGAAAAACATCTCAAGACTTTTATTAAAGATGAACAAGTTGAACCTATTTTAGGGGATGCTTTTGATATTGATTGTCAAGTTCTTGATAATTTTACGTTAGCTCAATCTTGGCAAAGACTTAATTTACCCCCGTTACCTGCTGAATTTAACTGGGAAAAACTCGGTAAATTTTATTTGAGAAAAACCAAAGAAATTATTCAAAATTCTGAAAAGTTAAGAGCCGTTTTTTTAGTTAAGTTACAGGATAAAGATAGCCAAAATATTCAAGAAATAGCAGGAGTTAAAACGGATTACAATTTAGATAACTATGCGGAAGGCTTAAAAAAGGAATATGGCCATCTTAAATTAGAATGTTTAGACACAACGACTTATGAGCAAATCAAACTCTGGCGAATGTTTGTGCCGCAAAATGTGAGACGATGTAAACAATTTATTCCTCAACTTTATGAATTACCTAAAGAAGTGCTGCAGGAACTTGTAGATAGGGGAGAAATTACTCAAGCGGAGTTAGAACAAATACAAGCAGAACTGGAACGAAAACGGCGAGAATATGTCAATGAAAAATTAGATCCTGTTTTGAATATCGTCAATTCTTCTCAATACCGACGAACCGTAATTTTAGGCGATCCGGGGGCGGGAAAATCGAGTTTATTGCAGTATTTAGCTTTAAATTGGGCTGAAAAAGAACTCAGTCAGCGTGTTTTGCTTCCCCTTCCTCTTTTGATAGAATTGCGTATTTATGCCAGAGATAAAGATGAAAAAAAATGTCAGAATATTCTAGAATTTTTCCATCAAGGTAATCTGATTTGTCATCTCAATCAACTTGCTTTAGATGATAAGATTAAAAATGGTCAAGTTGTTGTGCTTTTTGATGGATTAGATGAAGTTTTTAATCCCCAATTAAGAGAAGAAATTGTCACGGATATTAAACGTTTTAGTATTCAATATCCTCAAGTGCAGATTATTGTCACTTCTCGCTGGTTAGGATATAAAGCAGAAGAATTAAATCATGCTGGTTTTGAACATTTTATGATCCAAGATTTAGATAAAGATCAGATTGAAGATTTTATCAAACGTTGGCATGATTTAGCTTTTGAAAATCGAGATGATAAAACCCAAAAACAAGAACGTTTACAAAAGGCAATTAAGGAGTCAAAAGCGATTCGAGAATTAGCAGGAAATCCTTTATTATTAACGATGATGGCTATTCTGAATCGAACTCAAGAATTACCAAGAGATCGCTCAAAACTTTATGAAAAAGCGTCAGAGGTGTTATTACATCAATGGGATTTTGAAACCAAGGAAGGATTAATTGATCCTGAACTGAAAAAATATCTTTATAATATTGATCTACGGGATAAAAGGGACATTCTTCGTTTAGTCGCAAGTGCCATACAAGCAGGGGAAAAAGGGTTAGCTGCCAACTTGATCTATAAGGAAGAATTAGAAAACATTTTGACTCAATATCTTCAAGGAACAGGAATTAACAAACGAGACGCTAGTGATCTGACTGATTTAATCATCAAACAACTGCGCTATCGTAATTTTATTCTTTGTTCTTTAGGTGGCAATGCTTTTGCTTTTGTTCATCGAACTTTTTTAGAATACTTTTGTGCTTGCGAGTTTTATGAAAGATTTAAAAACCGAGGATTACCAGACGGAATTAGTCTTGAGGAATTGAAAACCAAAGTATTTGGAGAACATTATTCAGATCCTGTTTGGAAAGAAGTTTTATGTTTATTGATGGGGATGCTAAGTGCAGAATTTCCTAAAGAAATTGCTGAAGAATTAATTAATTATCTTATTGATATGGAGAAAAAAGACAAGGAATTTGCTCATCTTTTTTTGGCGGCAGATTGTTATGGAGAATTGCGAAACCAGTCTATTTATGTTGAACTAAGTCAGCGATTGTTAGATACTCTTCAATCCTTAACTAAATTGTCTTATAGGTATGCTGATACTGATTTTAAGGAAAAACCAGTTGCTAAAATTGGAGCAATTTGGCAAGATGATCCGACAGGATGGAGTGTTCTTCAATCCATAGCAATTGAGCAACATTACTGGAGTGGCGCAAGAGAAGCTGTTAATCAATTATCCAGAATTGCTAAAATTCATTCTGGGGCGTTAGTTTATTTACAGAAAGTTGCTAGACAGGGTGAATCAGCAGCAGGTACAGCGGGTAAAGCTTTAGCAATCCATTGGCGAGATAATCCGCAAACTTTACCCATTATTCAACAACAAGCTAATAAGGGTGAATCAGAAGCAATTGAAGCTTTAGTAACCCATTGGCGAGATAACCCTCAAACTTTACCCATTATTCAACAACAAGCTAACAAGGGTGAATGGAAAGCAATTGAAGCTTTAGTAACCCATTGGCGAGATAATCCGCAAACCTTACAGATTATTCAACAACTAGCTAATAAGGGTGAATGGAAAGCAATTAAAGCTTTAGTAACCCATTGGCGAGATAATCCGCAAACCTTACAGATTATTCAACAACTAGCTAATAATGGTGAATCAACAGCAATTGAAGCTTTAGTAACCCATTGGCGAGATAATCCTGAAACCTTACCCATTATTCAACAAGAAGCGAATAAAAGTCAATGGAAAGCAATTGAAGTTTTAGCAACTTATTGGCGAGATAATCCTCAAACTTTACCCATTATTCAACAACAAGCTAAGGAGGGTGAATCAGAAGCAATTGAAGCTTTAGCAACCCATTGGCGAGATAATCCGCAAACTTTACCCATTATTCAACAACAAGCTAACAAGGGTAAATATGAAGCAATTAAAGCTTTAGTAACCCATTGGCGAGATAATCCGCAAACTCTACCTATTATTCAACAACAAGCTAATAAGGGTGAATGGGAAATTGTTGAACTTTTTAGAGCATTAGGTAGAATACCAATTGACTCAGAAATAGGAGCAATTATTGAAACGATATTAGCTAGAAAGGATGTAGATGATAAAATCAAAGAAGATTTTAAGCAACTTCTTGAGTATAATAATTCCAGAGATTGGAGAAACCCTGATCAATATAGTCAGAACAAAAGAGAGCAGGATATTCAGAGCAAAAGAGGCGGCGGCGGTCATTTTTCTACTTTAAGAACTAAAATAACTGATCCTGAAATTTTAGTAAAATCTTTGCAGGATTTAGGAATAATAGTTAAACGTGAAGCAGATGTTCGTGGTTCTAATGGTCAAAGAGTTAGAGTAGATATTGTTGCTGTGCTAGAGGGAGATTATGATCTAGGTTGGAGTCTTAATACCGACGGAAGTTTTGACTTGATTGCTGATTTATGGGGAGTTGCTCAAAAACATAGTCAAACTGAATTGATTAATAGTATCAATGCAAAATATGCTGTTAATAAAACCCTTAAAGAAATTAAAGAGAGAGGTTTAAATTAGCGCGATCTCTAATCTGCTAATCTGGTAAGGTGCGTGTTTGCGGCTACCAATTCTGTTAAAAAATCAAAATCAATAATCCGCACCCGACGCAGCAAATTTATTATTAAACTGCTGCGTTATTCTATCGAAGGACATACCCTAAATTCTAACTATGACATTTTGGGAGTATGACAACGACAAAATTTGAGAGGGTGCCGTTTAGGGGGAGATTGAACTAAAATTGAGTTTATGAACTTACAATTTGAGTGGGATAACCCCAAGGCGAAACTTAATCTCAAAAAGCATGGCATCAATTTTAAAGAAGCCAAGGCTGTTTTTCAAGATCCTCTAGCCTACATTTTTGATGATGCGTGGCATTCGGTCGGTGAAAAACGAGAAATTATTATCGGACACGATAACAAGAATCGCCTTTTAGTAGTTTGTTTTACTGAAAGAAATCAAATAATTCGGATTATCAGCGCACGTTTAACAACCAAAAAGGAACGTCAAGACTATGAAAAATACACAGGATTCTGAAAGCAAACAAAATTTACAAGATGATCTACTTCCTGAATATAATTTTGATTATACTAAGGCTCATCCCAATCGTTTTGCTCCTCAGGTAAATGAAATAAAAATAACTGTCACCTTAGAACCAGATGTCGCTAAGGTTTTCAAAAATTCTGAAGATGTAAACAAAGCACTTCGAGCTATCTTATCCGCTATCCCTGAAAAATAAGTGCGATTGCCTAATCTTGTAGGATGCGTTAGGTGACTATCAATTTAATTTAGCAATTCTTGCTAACATTTTCGGTCCAATTTCATCGCCATCATGGAAAGCAAAAACGACATCATTCCAGCCAGACCTCTCTAAAATTTTATGAGAGCTTGTCTGTCGTTTAATTTTCCAACCTAATCTGGCAAGGAATTTAATTGATTAGTTCGCTCTAGATAAAAAATAATTGACAAAAATTGCTAAATGCCTTTCTATATAAGGGTTCCATCCCTTATAGTCCCCGTGCATTGCATAACACAAACCGAAGAGCCACTTATTTGTTCTTGGTCTAAAGTATCTAAGCACAATTAATTACACATCTAAGCCACTACTCCGTCAGACTTCTGCTGTGAGTAAACAGTGAACTGAAAACTCAAATCCGATCCCTAATAGCTGTCTCCCGTGTCCTGACGACCGACTCCTTACCCCACAGTTAACTTTATTTTTGTCCAACTACTTAAGACTGCGAATGTATGAAAACGCATCAATTGGGCAAAAGCTCAACGATGCGTTTTTAAGCTCCAAAAACCGCTATAGTTGTCAACCAAAACAAATTAATTCTGATTAGAGTCAGTGTTTGTAGGCGCTTTTGCCGGTGGCGATTGATGTTCACTTATCGGAACCAGGAAGAACAATCTGTCTTTTACTTAGCTGTTGCCAAATATCTACTAGGAAAACTAGCAAGAATATATGAACAGCACCTAGAAACTGATGTCTTTCAAAGATAAAGAAGAACTTGGGTAATAAGGGAACATTCGGTGGTTTTTGAAAACCTAAATACTGTTGTGCTTGTGCCACATAAGCATTAGATATTTGGGAGTAAATAAAACAACCGTAGGCAAAAGCAGCAAATAAAGAGGCGAGTAGGGCGCGTCTGGATACCAAGAAATCCTGATAGTAGAGCCAGATAACACTGATCAGTATAAAAGGATAACCTATATAGAGATAGCGCTGATGAGTACCACTGAGAAGAATATTAAAACCTAGGTAACTTAGTCCGTGGAAAAGGCAGAGAAGTGACATTAAATAGGTAGGATTATATTTGGGGCTAATCGCCTCGGTTTTGGTTCTGAGAATTTGCCAAATCTTGATTAAACCTGTACAGAGAAGAAAACCCATGAAACCAGCATATAGTAAAAGCCCTGCTTGGTGAGGACTGATACCTTTTTTCCAGCTACCCAGTTGCAAATCCATAAAAGGTACTCGGGAGGAAGCGCGAGGCTCTAAACCGAGAAATATCCAGATATTAAAGCCATTTCCTGAGATTTTGTCACCGTGACCACTACCAGATTTTAAGACAAAGAGGAAACTAGACTGAATCAGTCTGAGGGGAACTGCAAATAAGCTATCTAGGTAGAGGAAAAATCCGAGGCTTAAAAGTAGAGTTGCTCCCAGCCAGATTAAGCCTTTAGTCTGGTATCTTTGCTGGAATTTGTAACCTGTGCTGAGGATAACTAGGGCAAAAAAGGGTAGGGAAAAAATAAAAAGTTGTTTAGTGAGAATGAATAGGACTAAACTAAACATCCCGAGGAGAAACCAGAGGATATTTTTGAGCAGAGTGTTTGTCTCACTCCAAGATTGGAAGAAAGCAATGGTAGCCGAGAGGCAAAATAATAAGCCTACGTTGTCAATCTGTCCCCAGAGAGAACCTGCCGCCCAGATAAATAGCACTAGGGTTATGCTTAAACCGATGATTACGGGGCGTTTGAATTTTAAGATTCTCGCTAGGTAGGTGAGAAGGAGAAAATTGACAGCGTCAACAAATGCTAGGTAAAAGCGGAAGTAGTAGATAGCTTCGGTTTTTTCGCTAATTCCCAATAGGGATTTTATCGCCGCAATTACTCCGCCACTCGCTAGTACACCTACACTAGGATAGTTGGGGACTTTGGGAGGACAATCCATATATACTTTACCTGCTGCGAGACAATCCCCCCATCTACTAAATTGGAAGACATCGGTAACGTGATAAACGGGGAGAAAATAGACCAAAATAAAGGGTAGGGCCACTCCTAGCACATAGGCAAAGGGGATGAGGAAATTATTTTTTTCCCCTCGGTTGGTTGAGTCTAGAAAGTTTTTCATTATTTGGTAGGGTTTCCTGAAAAAGTCGCTCAAGTAATTGCAGCACTTTGCCGAACTGAGAGGCATAATAACAGCAATGGGGGAAATAGTTTCCCGAGTGTTTCTCGCTTAGTAGCATCAAGCCAAGATTTAAGATAGCTTTTAAGGCTTCTTCCCTTTTCGGGGCGAGTTTTTTCACCAGAGATTTTAATTCCCACCAAAGATGTTCTATTAGCTCACCATTCAATTCTGATTAGAGTCAGTGGCTGTAGCCATTTGCATTCTCTGCACCAGATTATCGAGGGCTAATTCTAGATGCAAACCGGCATCTACGGCGGTCCAACCCTGTTCGGTTAGGTGTCGCCACTCAAAGTGTAGGTGCGGACCAGTAGAAAGTCCCGTACTACCCACGCGACCGATAACCGCGCCCTGTTCCACCCATTCTCCCGGTTTGACGGTAATTTCCGAAAGGTGGGCATAACGAGATTCTTGAGTACCATCGAGGTGACGCAAAATCACCGTTAATCCGTAACCTCCCAACCAGTCGGCGGTGGCCACTTCCCCCGCGTAGGCGGCCAATACAGGTGTTCCCATCGGTGCGCCTAAATCAGTACCCGCGTGCATGGCCCGATTGCCGCTGACCGGATGATTTCGCCACCCGAAAACCGAGGTAATTTGGGCGGGAAGAGCGAGGGGAAAGAGTAAATCCGTGCGTTGAGTTTGGTTAGAATCCGTGGGACTTAAACGGGTGGCCCGCTCATAGGTGGTCGCTTCGCTGATTGCTTCCACTTCTGCGCGAGTCACCGGGGCCAAAGCCAATTTTACGCCATTCCATTCCGGGGGATTGAGGGCTACCACCTGACTGGGAATCACCGTCGGGGCGGCCAGACGTACCGGAGCGCTAGAAGCGACGAGAGTGGGGGCATAACGACGCAGGGAATTATGAGCGATAACCGGCTGATTTTGGGACCGCCGTCCTACGCGCACGGCAGGATTAGGATTGAGACGTACCCGGGCCAGATTAACCGGGGGTAAGGGTTTGGCCACATTGCTGACCTGCTGACGACGGGAGGCCCGGGCCGCCAGATTACAGCTACCTCCTACCAGTTGACCATTTTGGGCGATGGTTTGGCAACCACTGCGGCGCTCGGTGACAACAACGGAACTGGGGGGGTTAAAGTTTCTAGTATCGATAAAGTTATTTTTACCGCCGGCCCGGGGGGCAAGGGTAGGCATATCGGTTTGATGGTTTTCGGGGATAGCCAGACGGGGGGCGGGATTAGTATTTTCTTTGATAACGGGGGCTTTCAGAGTCGGGGCGGCATTTTCCACTACCGGGGTTTCGCTGCCAGTTTCGGAATTAGCGATCGCATTGGGAGCAAGAGTAATCAGACCGCTGATTACTAAACCGAGACCACTGCATAAACTCAGCTTCTTTTTTAAGGATTTTCCTAGAAAAAGTTTCAATATCACCGATGAAGGATACATAGGACGGCCTCACTTCTCACAGTTTAGTCAAAAAAATATTTAGACTCAATTATAGCCGAGACTGACCCTACCGGCCGGTATATAAATTTCGCTACTGGCATTGTCCGAGGTTAATTTAACTTTTAATTCTCCTCGATCGCTTACCCCCGTTATTATGCCCTGATAGCCCTCGAAAGCTATCTTTTGACCAAAATTGGCAAAAAGTTCTAAATAGGAGGCTAATAGGGCTTTTATGCCGTGATGACAGTAATATTCATAGCCGTATAGGATAGCATCGCTGGTGACAGAAGTTAATTGAGCGATCGAGGTGATTTTATTGCCAGTAAAAGCTTGTAAATTAATGCCGGTGGGGGGGACAGGATTAGACCAATTGAGGCCTACTCCGATGACTGCTTGCGGGATGTTTTGACCCTGAATACGGGTTTCTAGGTTAATTCCCCCTAGTTTGCGCCCTAATAATACCAAATCGTTCGGCCATTTGATTTCAACAGGTATTTCCTGACAATTCAGATGATGAGCGATGCCCCAAACCGTAGCGAGAACGAGATGGGCAGATTTATCCACCTCTAAATCCAGATTTAACGCCAAAGATAAATATAATCCTCCCGGTTCAGAAATCCACTCCCGTCCCCATTGTCCCCTCCCGGCACTTTGCTGACTAGCAGTCACCACAAAAGGCGGATTTTCCCCCGATTCTAATAATTCCCACGCTTTAGTATTAGTGGAAGGTAATCGCTCAAAGTGATGGATTTTGGTCATAAATGGGAATTATAAATTATAAATTATGAATTATGAATTATGAATTATGAAGTGGGGAGTATTTTCAGCGATCAGTAAACAGTAAACAGTAAACAGTAAACAGTAAACAGTGACCTGATACGGCCATCCGTTGAGTATAGGCTACATATCAGGAGAGGCACTCATGCAAGAGGCAAAAGAGGGAATAGATAATCAGTTTTTAATAACCGGATTGAGTATGAAAACTCACATCTGATCACTGATAACTGAATCACTGATCACTGATCACTGATAACTGATCACTGATCACTGATCACTGATTAGGTGCAGGGGAGAGAACGCAGGTACTCACTGAGGTGGGAACGTAAACCGATGCCATGGAAAAGCGGGCCACGACTGCCTAATTCGACAATACTGACAGCGGCTACGGGCATTTCAAATCGATCGCGATAACGGCCCACATCGATACCCATCAGACTACAGAGCATGATCCGGATGGTGGCCTTGTGGGAAACGATCAGGATATTGCCCTCACTGTGGGTGTGTTCGATTTCCTCCAAAACGGCCGCGGAACGACGGGCGATATCGATGCCCCTTTCCCCGTTGGGGGGAGCATTCCAAGCGGGATCCGTCAACCAGCGTACATAGAGATCATGATATTGGCGATCGATATCGTTGGGGTGCATACCCTCCCAAAGACCATAACCGATCTCTTGTAATCCCTGCCGGATTTCTAATTTCAGTCCCACCGCTTCACAGAGAGGTTTAGCGGTTTGAATAGCTCTTTGGAGGGGACTGACATAGGCCGCACACCAAGGTAAAGAACGATAGACATCAGCGAACTCTTCCGCCATTTCGATGCCTTCGGCAGTCAAACCGGGATCATTTTCTGGAGTACCACAGTATCCCCCCGTTTTGCTATAGGCTGTCTGTCCGTGTCGTAGAAAATATAACATCAAGCACATAGTTTTTCAGGAGACCAAATCTGGGGCTTCCCTGGTTGCTGTTGACTGGTTAGGTTCCCGCTCGCGAGCGCAGGTCATTGCGGATGTGAGAGCGATCGCCCATGACTTGAAAGAGGGGACCATGTTCGGCTAATTCAACGACCGTCACCGAGGCCACAGGCATGGCAATTCGATCGCGATAACGGCCGATATCAATGCCTAAAAGAGAACATAACACGATTCGGATCGTTGCTTTATGGGAAACGATCAAAATATGGCCATCATCGTGATGATGGTCGATTTCCTCTAATACCTCCGAACTGCGGCGAGCGATATCGATGCCTTTTTCGCCCCCCGTGGGAGAATTCCAGCCCGGATCTGCTAACCAGCGCACATAATCATCATGAAACTCCCGATTAACCTCAGCTGCGGTTTTTCCCTCCCATTGGCCGTAGGCAATCTCTTTTAATCCTTCCCGTTTGTGGATGGGAATACCTAAGAGTTCGCTTAAAGGTGTGGCCGTGGCCATGGTGCGTTTGAGGGGACTAGAATAAATTCCTGTCCAAGGCACATCTCGATAGGCAAGGGCGAAATCCTTGGCCATTTCATAGCCGGCTGGGGTTAGTTCCAAGTCTAATCGACCGCAAAAACTACCCGTTTGACTAGCTGTGGTTTCGCCATGACGCAAAAAGTAAAGTTTTAGACTCATTTTTTAGGTTCCTCTTAATATTGGTGACTCTCTCCCACCTATAGTGATACTAAATCTTGTTTAAAAAGTATAGGAGAGCAGGGAGTAGAGGAAGTGGGAATTATGAATTATGAATTATGAATTATGAATTATGAATTATGAATTGGGGAACAGGGAGCCAAAACGAGGCTCTTCTGGTTTCTGTGTGGAAACGGGGTCTATACTGATAGTTTCTTCAGCAAAATAGTCCTAAAAGTCTTTCCAGGTAAATATTTCACGATTCTATAAGCAAAAATTATACTTCCTCTTAGCTTATACCTTGCACTGCAAGCTAACTCAGCAATTTGAGCGAAAATTATGCCGTTCTCTAGGATGCCATTCTGGGTTAATCTGGGTTTTGTGACAATTTATGGCTAAATTTTAAGAGGCAGTATGGAACGCACTTTCTTAATGATTAAACCCGACGGTGTGCAGCGCAATCTGGTGGGGGAAATTATTCAACGCTTTGAAACTAAAGGTTTTACGCTGGTTGGGTTGAAAATGATGCAGGTTTCTAGCGAATTAGCGGAAAAACACTACGCTGTTCATAAGGAACGACCTTTTTTCCGTTCTTTGGTCGATTTTATTACCTCCTCCCCCGTGGTAGCCATGGTTTGGCAAGGAGAAGGAGTAATTGCCTCCGCTAGAAAAATTATTGGCGCCACTAATCCCCTCAATGCTGAACCTGGTACGATTCGCGGTGATTTTGGCATTAGTGTCGGACGCAATCTTATCCATGGTTCCGATGGTCCAGATACCGCCAAAGATGAAGTTAGTCTCTGGTTTAGCGATACAGAATTGGCTGATTGGACTCCCGCCATCACTTCCTGGGTGGTAGAGTAATTCCCCACTTGAAGCCGTTAGGAGTCGGTTGTCAGTACTCTCCGAATCAGGAAATAGGGTGTTGGGGTGTTAGGGTTTTAGGGTTTTAGTTGAAATTCCCCGACCTCCCCACCTCTCCACCTCCCCACCTCCCCACCTCTCCACTTCTCCACTTCATAATTCGGCTCTTCTCGACTTTGTGTGATAATTTTTGCTTATAGAATCGTGAAATATTTACCTGGAAAGACTTTTAGGACTATTTTGCTGAAGAAACTATCAGTATAGACCCCGTTTCTGTGCTTTTTGTCAAAAAAACTTTTTTTTTGCAACAAAACTACACAAAAAAAAGATCATCGTTGGGGGTGAAATTGACTGATTTACCTGTCGTAATTGGGATCACCTTGTAGGTGTGCCAAGGGTTTCAACCATTGCCGACCAAAAAAGCAAAGTATAACCCATTATGAAATTCAGCAAAATCGCTGTAACCATTGTAACTAGGTGTGCCAAGGGTTTCAACCATTGCCGACCAAAAAAGCAAAGTATAACCCATTATGAAATTCAGCAAAATCGCTGTAACCATTGTAACATCGTTGTTAAATAAAAATATTTCTCAATTAATTTTTAAGAATTTATAAATATTGCGAAATGTTAATTTAAATATTCTCAAGTTTTTGGAGTCAATAAATAATTTTTGCTTATCTTTGTCTAACATTGAGTTAGGAATCGGTCGTCGGTCGTCGGTCGTCGGTCGTCGGTCGTCAGTAGTCAGTCCCGATAAAAAAGTTTTCACCACCAGAGATGAAAGAGGTTTCCTTCCCTACACCCGTTCTGCTGATCGTTCGTGTTAGTGAGCCGGTCGAACCACTGATCTCACGGCCGAAGCCCACACCCTCTTTCAAGTCAGGAGATTATTTTTATTTATTCTCCCTGCTCCCCTCTCCCCAATTCATAATTCATAATTTCCAGCAGTTAACCCATGTCTTCCCACGATACCGAAAGCATCCAGACTATTTTTCAGAAAATTTGGGGCTATGAGGCCTTTCGCTTTCCCCAACAGGAGATTATCGAGACAATTTTAGCGGCAAAGGATGCCCTGATTGTCATGCCCACGGGATTTGGTAAATCTATCTGTTTTCAACTGCCCGCTTTATTAAAAACCGGCTTAACCCTAGTGATTTCTCCCCTAGTGGCCCTGATGGAAAATCAGGTGGAGGAATTATTAGCCAAAAAACTACCCGTTGCCCTGATTCATCACGAAATCCCCCGACAACAGAGAAAGAAAACCTTAAACGCGATCGCAGATCAAACCCTGCGACTTCTCTATCTTTCCCCGGAAACCCTCTTAAGTCCGCCCCTCTGGTCAAAATTAACCCTTCCCCAGGTTAAAATTAACGCTCTCATCCTCGACGAGGCCCATTGTTTAACCCAGTGGGGCGATAATTTTCGTCCTGCTTACCGTCGTCTCGGTGCTGTCCGTCCCGCTCTTCTGCAATCAAAACCGGCCGGCAGCCAAATAGCGATCGCTGCTTTCACCGCCACCGCTAACCCCGCCACCCGTGAGACTCTCACCCGCGTCTTACAACTAGAAAAACCGCAGCTTTTCTTAATAAATCCTTACCGTCAAAACCTTGACTTAAGCACCAAAATATGTATTAGCCCCGGTTGTCGTCGTCATCAACTATTAAACTTCCTCACCAGTCAACCTCGACAATCCGGCCTGATCTATACTCGTTCCCGTCGCCATAGTGAAAATTTAGCGGCATGGTTGCAATCTCTCCACTATCGCACCAGTGCCTATCATGCCGGTTTATCGCCCTTTCAGCGTCGGGAAATAGAACAAAATTGGCTGCGGGGGGATTTAACTTTTGTTGTCTGTACCTCAGCTTTTGGCATGGGTATCAACAAACCCGATGTGCGTTGGGTTGTCCACTACCAACCCCCAGCTTTACTATCGGAATACCTACAGGAAATCGGCCGCGGTGGTCGCGATGGGGGTAAAATGCAGGCTCTCACCTTAATTAGTGAACCGACGGGATGGTTAGATAATAGCGATAAAAACCAGCAAAAATTCTTTAACTCCCAACAGGAACGCCAATACCGACAAGCTTGGCAAATTTTAGCCCAAATTCCCCTAGAGGGCAAAGTAGAGGCGATTAGTGCCGAATTTCCCGATGGTGCGCTTATTCTCTCCCTTTTACACAGTATCGATCGCCTAGAATGGCTCGATCCTTTTCATTATCGGCTTATTTATCGCCATAATTCCGCCAAGATGACTTTTAAACCCAAAAATGAGATATTTCCCTACCTCTATACCCGTCGCTGTCGTTGGCACTTTCTCTTAAATGCCTTTGGTTTTCAGGAAAATGCCGATAATTTTCGCTGTGGTCATTGCGATAATTGTCGTCGCAATCGACCTCTGGTAAGCTAGGGAGCGCCAGAGCAGGGAGAACAGAGCATTTGTACTAAATTTTCTATGTCTTTTTTCTTCTCCTGTCTCGGATTCTCCTAACCTAAGGTCAGGTTTTTGATTTTTGCAGGAGATCTATAGCGGTTTTCCCAGAAGTTAGTCCCGATTGAATCTATCAAGGGATTTACCATACCTTACCCGAAATAATAGTGAAATTTTGTGACAAAGGTAAGCTAATCTGGCTAACACGCTTTTGGGCGTGATATAGGGAAAAGTTCGGGCGATTGCGCCTAAATAGAATAGCGAAAGTTGACCTATATTGTTACTCTGGAGAGTGTTATACAGAAAGTTTCCGTATAATATGTAGTTGGACCGCAGTCTTTTAGTGGTAGTGGTTCTGTCTGCTTTGGGGCTGCAATTGGCAGCAGGTTCAGTTCATAGCTGTGGCTAAAATATGAAAACGAAAATACGACAATTTATTCGACAACTAGGCTTCGACATCGTTAAGTACTATCCCTCAGCATTTGATCGAGCTAAGGCGATTGATACTCAACGTAAAGGTTCACGATTTTTGAAGCTATTGACCCTCTATGAAGTTGACTTGGTTTTAGATGTAGGAGCAAACATTGGGCAATATGCTCAGGGTCTTATTGAAATTGGGTATCAAGGTAAAATTGTTTCCTTTGAGCCTCTCTCATCTGCTTATGAGAAGCTAGTTATTGCAAGTAAGAACTATCCTAACTGGGAAGTTGCAGAACGTTGTGCGGTTGGCAATACAACTGGTGAAGCCACAATTAATATTTCTGGTAATTCTCAAAGTAGCTCAATACTGGGTATCTTACCTGCTCATGTAGACGCGGCCGGTAGATCAGCTTACATTGATTCTGAAGTAGTCAAGGTGAGGCGGTTAGATGAACTAGTGAGCCACTGCTTTTCCAATTTCCAAGCGCCGTTTCTCAAAATTGATACACAAGGGTATGAAGATAGAGTTCTCCAAGGTGCATCAGGAATTCTACCCTCAATTCAAGGAATGTTTTTAGAAATGTCCTTGGTTTCTCTATATGAAGACCAAGTGCTGTTTGAGGAGATGCTAAGCAATATTAATGAAATGGGGTTTTCCCTTTATAACTTGACTCCTGGATTTTATGATTATCGTACAGGAAGACTGCTTCAGGTAATGGGGACATTTTTTAGAGATAAGGAGCAGTTTTAGATGAGATCACTTTGAGTGCTTTCACCCACTAGCTATTGAGAAGCCAATAGATCACCGTAGTGCGATCGCCGATCTTGTAGGGTGCGTTCCCTAATGTGGCTCCTACTGGTCCAGCGATCGATTTTTGGGGAACGCACCATGCACATTGATTGAAGCGCCGATTCAAATTTGAAGTGCACCACTGGGGGGCTTGCGATGAGGCGGCTCATCAGTAGTAGAGCGGGAGCACCTCGTTAGAATAAATCAAAGTATAATTAAGGCAAAATACTGAGTTGAGGTCAACCAGATGGCAGTTCGTCAACGGCGTTATCCCAAAGATGAGTTAGCCGAGCGAGGGCAAAAACTCTACGAATCTGGCATTCGGCAGCAAGTCGAAGCCGGTAATGAAGGTAAGATTGTA
>VYKP01000114.1_pt1 | contig 18187 bp, 17 predicted proteins | sample 5114551 | NCBI WGS metagenome assembly VYKP01 (sample SAMN12291777, study PRJNA351875) | freshwater metagenome | isolation source: freshwater lake | place: USA: Michigan, Baseline Lake | collected 2013-08-09
CGCGTTGGCGGTCGTGATCCCGACATCCAAGTGAACGGCAACCCCCGCTCTTCCTCACGCGCCTTCGTCAAGAAAGCCACGGAATCCCACAGAGGCAGGTCCGAAAGGCAGGGGATTCTGGGCTATGCCCATGACTTGGTCCGGTTTGGACCAAGTCGGTGCGAAACACCCCAAGCGTCGGTTTCGAGGGAGCCCAACCACTGAAATCGCCTGAAGCGGTCGATCTGATTGGCACAGCAGGGAGCCACAACCATCCGGCTCCTCCGCATGGTCGCGGTGGAGCGTCCGATCGAGATCGGGCGCTGCTCGTGCGGTGAACGGTTCCTAGAGTCAACAAGCGGTTGATCGAGCGTGCAGCCCCAAACGCCAAATGAGGAGCAGTGACGCTCGACAACGAACGTCAGCCCGTCAAAGCACGATGCCCCTTCGAGGAACCACGTCTGGCACCCGGTGCCAAAGTCCCTTGGGAAATGCAAATTGAACAGAACCACCTACTTCAACGACGAGCTGGGAGTGCGATGTGCCTTGACTGAACGAGGTCTCGTCTATGACGTGGGTCATCCGTTGAGAACCTCAGACCGGATCGAAATTGAAACTGCTCTTGGGTGCACACTGCCAGAAGACTACTGGAGCTGGCTCATGGAGTTTAATGGAGGCTCACCGTCTTGGGGGGAGGATAAAGAGGTCTGGTACACCGAGACGAATTGTGATGATGGCAGTGCCGATACTCTCGACCGACTCTTTGGTTGGCGTCACCCTCGCTTTGATCTGCGAACAGAAAACACGAACTCAGCCACCTCGAGGCCGAAGGACTTCATCGCAATTGGATTCCCAAACCAAGACAATCGACAAAGATTGTTGTTGTTAGGGGTTCGAGGCACAGCCATCGGGTCAGTGTACGATTGGTACCGTCCGGCAAGTAAGAAGAAGAGTCCAAACGAGCTGCATCTCGTTTTTGGTTCATTTCATGAGTTCTGGACTTCACTTCTCGATCGTCATCCACATGCGGAAGAATAGCGAGAGACCTGTACAAGCATCTCGAACAACTCGCGCGAACGACACATCCACTACCACGCCACCAGCCGTCAGCCCTTGGCCGCCGCCTCCGGTGTCGCGGCCAGCAGCTTCACCAATTCGCGCCGCATGATCTTTCCTGTGGGGTTCCTCGGCAAAGCTTCGAGCACGCGGATGTCGCCCGGCACCTTGTATCCCGCAAGGCTGGCTCGGCAGTGGGCCTGGATCGACGCTTTATCGAACGTCTGCCCCTCGCGGAGCTCGATGAACGCCATGGGGAGTTCGCCGCGGATCGGATCCTTGATCCCCACCACGCCCGACGCGTTCACGCTGGGGTGTTGATTCAGCACTTCCTCGATCTCGCGTGGGAAGACGTTTTCGCCGCCGACGATGAGCATCTCTTTCAAGCGGCCCGTGATGTACAGAAAGCCGTCCGCGTCCTGCTTGCCGATGTCGCCCGTGCGAAGGAACCCATCCGGCGTGAGGGCTTTGGCGGTTTCTTCCACGAGGCCGTAGTAGCCCCGCATGACGTTCGGCCCCCGCATCCAGATCTCGCCCTCGTGCTCATAGGGCAGCCTCGCGCCCGTGTTGAGGTCGATGATCCGCTGCTCAAGTTCCGGCAACGCACGCCCCACGGAATGCGGCCTGTATTCGCTCGGCAGGCAGATGTTGGTCACCGGCGACGTCTCGGTCAGACCGTACCCCTCGTTGATCCGCACGCCGAACCGCTCGTAGAAGCGCGTCGCGATCGCGTCGCTGAGGGGCTCGCCGCCCGACACGGTGTAGCGCAAGCTCGCAAAGTCCTCTGCCGTGGCGTCCTTGGATGCCAGCAGCGCGCCGTACATCGACGGGATCGCGACAAAGATCGTGGGGCGATGCTCACGGAACAACTTGACGATCTTCTGAGGGATGAACCGTGCGGTGTAGACCGCGCGGATGCCCAGCGTCAGGGGGAGGAGCGTCAGCACGGTCAGGCCGAAGCTATGAAACTGGGGAAGAACCCCGAGCATGACATCGTCGGTGGTGAAGTGGGCGTGCTCGACGACCTGGCGGATGTTGGCGGAGATGTTGCCGTGCGTGAGCATCACGCCCTTGGGCTTGCCGCTGGTGCCGGAGGTGTAGAGGAGAACGGCGAGGTCTTCATCCGCCGCCCCGATGGGCCAGCGGGGCTCGGGCATGCCGGAGAACTTCATCTCGTCGATCTTGGCGAGGTTGGCGACGCGGGGGGAGAATCCCATGAACTCAAGCATGGGCCCGGCGGTGAGGACGGTGTCGGTGCCGCAGTCGTCGATCACGTACTGAAGCTCGTCGGGCTTTAGGAGGTAGTTCAGGGGGACGACGGTCTTGCCGAGGATCCACGCGGCGAGAGCGGCGACGGGCGTGCCAGCGCCGGTGGGAAGCATGACGCCCACGGTCTTGGTTTTGCACTTGGCGGCGAGGTAGTCGGCGAGGTAGAAGGCGCCGGCGAGAAGCTCGATCCCCTTGCGGGTGCCCCGATCGTCGATCGTGGCGATGCGGCGGGGCTGGAAGAGACAGCGGCGGATGATGGGCCAGTGAACGCTCACGCGGTTTCCTCGGAGTGGCGACGTCGAACGCGGGAAGGAGGCCGGGTATGCTACAGCCGACGATCGCCGGGCGACGCCCGGTGCGCCACAGATCCGGAGCTTTCGCATGCCGACGCCCACCCGCCCCGCCGCTCGCCTTGGCCCCGCCGCTCTTGTGCTCCTGACCGCCGCGTTCGCGGGGCCGGCCCTGCTGTGGTCGTCAGGATGCGAGTCGTCCTCCGGGACCAGAGCCGAAACACCGGCGGTCGACTACGAACTGCTCTACACCAAGGGCGATTACGTCAAAGCCCATCAGGCCGCGAGTTCGGCGTACGCCAAGTCCACGGGCGTCCTCCGCGAGCGGGCCGCGCTCACCGCGGGGCTTTCCGTCGCCGCGATGCAGCCCCCCAAGGAAGCCGAAGCCCAGCGCTGGCTCCGGCCGCTGGTCACCAGCGAAAACGCCGCGATCGCAGGGTCCGCCGCCGCCACGCTTGGCATGATGGCCCAGCGGAGCGGCAAGCACGCCGAAGCCGTCACCCTCCTGACCTCCGCTTCGGACAAGCTGAGCGGGAACGATCAGGCCCGAGCGAAGATGTTCGCGGGCGACTCGCTCCAGGCTCTGGGCAAGGGCCCGGAATCTCGTGAGATGTACGCCCAGGCCGCCGCCGTGGCGACCGAATCCCTCCTCAAAGTCCAGATCACCTCCCGGCAGAACACCCTGCCCGAAGCCGGGCCCGTCAAGGGCTCCTTCACCATCCAGGTAGGGGCGTTCAGCGACTCCAAGAAAGCCAAAGCCGCGGCCGACCGCCTCGCCGGGAAAACCGCCGCCGCCGGCATCCCCGCTCCCCGCGTCGTCCAGACCTCCTCCAAGAACGGCACCGTCCACGCCGTGCGCATCGGCCGGTTCGCCACCCGGGCCGAAGCCCAGGCCGCCCAGCAGAAGCTCACCGGCGAATCCACCGCGATGGTGATGGTCGCCACGGGCGAATAAAGACCGTACAAGCGGACGATCGGGCCGAATCTCGGAACCCGGCCCTGCGGAGTGCCGAAAGGACCAAGAAGCCCTGCCCCGCGGCTCCCGGAGATTCCCCCATGATGACCCGCTCCCGGTTTGCTTTGGCGCTCGTTGTCCTCGCCGGTGTTGCGAGCCAAGCCGCCGCCCAGTCGGGCACCCCTGTTCCGGAATGGATGAAGGGCAAGATCATCTCCCCCGATGATCCTCGCCTCAAGCCGTATCGCGATCTCCGCAAGAAGCAGGTCGCGCTCGAGAAAGAACTCAAGAAGCTCCGGGCCAAGCACTTCCGGGCTCAGCACAAACCCACTCGCGAAGCCGGCCTGAAGACGCTCGCCGAGTACAACCAGCCGTGGATGGTCCAGCCGCTCATCGAGGTCTTCCAAGAAGACCAGGGCGCGGATGTGCGCGAAGCGATCGTCACGATCCTGCGCACGCAGGCCAGCGATGAGGGCGACCGCGGCCTCGCGTGGCTCGCCTGCGGCAACGAGGACCCGGCGTGGAACCAAGCCGCGATCGACGGCCTCTCCGTGCGGCTGAAGGACCTCAAGCAGAAGCCGACGTCGGGAATGCTCGCGGTCTTCCAGGGTGGCGTGGCTTCCAAGACCCAGCGGATCGCGGACGCGAGCGCACGGGCGGTCGCGGGCCTTGATCTGTACGAGATGATCCCGTTCCTGATCCAGGCGCAGGCTCCGGCCCCGCCGGCGACCAGCCCGATCGGTCGCCCGCGGAACGGCCCGCTCGCGTGGGTCGCGATCGCGCAGCAGCAGGCGTACATCGCGGATCTTGAGCCGATCGTCGCGGACAACGCCGTCGCGTTCAACCCGGTGCCGGGCGTCGTGAGCTCGGGCGTGGTGCTTGTGATCAACGACGCCGCCGTCACCTTCTCGCCGGTGGTGATCCACCAGTCGCTGGTGAGGCTCGCGAACAAAGCCATGGCCGGAGCGGGCGGCCAGCCGACCGACGGCCTGCGTCTCAACACCGGGGCTTGGAAGGACTGGTACTTCGCGGCGGGCGAGAAAGCGATCGCCAAAGCGGTCGAGGAACGGACGGCATCCGAGAAACCGGCGGACAAGTCGGCGGCTCCGGCTGTTCCCTCCCCCACTTCCCCCACTTCCCCCGCTTCCCCTGCGGCGACCGCCCCGGCGGCTCCTGCGAAGTAAGGTCAGGGTTTCGCGGATCGTTTCGCGAGCGCCTGATCGATGGCTTTGGTGACGGCATCGCGCGGGCTTTCGAGGTTCGCGCCGGATTTGCGTCGCTGCCGGTCGCGGTCGCACATCATCCAGATTCCGACGACCTTGCGTTCCTGGTCAATCCACGGGATGAAGCCGAAAGCTCCCGGCGAGCTGTTCGCGGTGGCTTCGCCCTTGGAGTCGCGGGCGTCGACCCAGTTGCCGATGCCGTACCCGCTGCCATCGAGCATGCGCATGAGGGAAGCCCGGCTCTTCTTGGCGCCCTTGGTGCGGTCTTTGAGCATGGCCGCGACGGACGCTTCGCTGAGGACGCGCTTGCCCTTAAACGTGCCCTTGTTCGCGATCATCGTGAGAAAGTTGGCGTAGTCGCCGAGAGTTGAGCTTGCGCCGCCGGCGACCTGCGGGTTGGTGGTGGCGCCGAGGCGTCCGAACTGCGTGTTGGTCATCTCGCAGGGCTTGGCGATGCGTTCCTTGAAAAGGTCGTGCCAGCTCTTGCCGGTCACCTTGCAGGCGATGGCGGCGGCGAGCTGCATCGATGCGCCGCCGTAGCGGAACGCGGCGCCGGGCTCGGCGTCGAGCTTGGCTTCACCCGCGGCTTTGAAGACCTCGTCCGTGCTTGCGAACCACGTGGACACGCCGTCGATGTCGCTGGGCAGGCCGGAAGTGTGGGAGAAGAGCTGGGCGAGGGTGATGGGCTTCTTGTCGTCGGGGAGCGAGGGGACGTACTCGCCGATGGGCTTGTCGAGATCGAGAAGCTTGTCATCGACGAGGGACATGATGACCGCGCCCGAGAGCCATTTGCTCGCGGAAGCGATGGGGATCACGGTCTTGGCGTTGTAGTCGCCGAAGAACCGCTCGTGGAGCACCTTGCCGTCGTGCATGACATAGAGAGCGGCGCCCGGGAGCTTGACCTGTTTCACCCATTGCTCGGCGAGGGCGTCGGCAGGTCCGAAATCAACCTCGAGGGGCGCGGACGGCTTGGCCGGCACGGTCGCGGGTGACGAAGCGGGCGGTAACGCGCTCGGCGAAGCAGGCTGGCCCGTAGCCACACCGGCGGAGGTCGCGAGCACGAGCGCAAAAACGAGCTGGCAGATCGAGCGATGGCGCATGGTTGGTCCTTCGGCGTTCGCCGCGGAGCGGCATGAGCCTAACGCACCCACCACAGGCTGGATTGCTCGCCGGAGCCCCTGCTCAACATTCACGGACGCGGCCCTTGCCCTTGACGATCTCGCCGATGACATAAACGGACTCGCCGAGCTTTTCGAGGTGTTCCTTGACGGCGGCGGCGAAGGTCGGACGGACGATCACGCAGTACCCGATGCCGAGGTTGAAGACCTGCTTCATCTCGGCGTCGTCGATCGCTCCGTGCTTCTGGAGGAACGTGAAGACCGGGGGGACGGGCCACGACGAGCGGTCGATGACGGCGTCGCAGCCGGGGGGGATGGAGCGGACGAGGTTGTCGGCGAGGCCCGATCCGGTGATGTGGGCCATGCCGGAGATGACGTTCTTGACCTTGTACCCGCTCTGGAGCTTGACGATCGAGTTCGCGTAGATGCGGGTCGGGGTGAGGAGGACTTCGCCGAGGGTGGGCGTGCGGGAAGGCGATTTGCTGTTTCGCGAGCCAGTGCGTGTTCCCCCTCGCTTGCGCGTCGGGCTCTGAAGGGGCAGGACGTCGTCGTAGACGCGGCCGAGTTCGAGGTTCGCGTGCTTCACGACCTTGCGGACGAGGCTGTAGCCGTTGGAGTGAATCCCCGACGAAGCCAGGCCGAGGACGACGTCTCCGGGCGAGACGCGGGTGGGGTTCATCGCCCGCTTGAGCTCGACGACGCCGACGCAGAACCCCGCGAGGTCGAAATCGCCCTTGCCGTAGACATCGGGCATGTTGGCGGTCTCGCCGCCGAGCAGAGCACAGCCGGACTGCTTGCACCCTTCGGCGATCCCCTCGATGATGCTGCCGAGCATGGCTTTGTCGACGGTGGGGACCGCGATGTAGTCGAGGAAGAAGAGGGGCTCGGCGCCCTGCACGATCAGGTCGTTGACGTTCATCGCGACCAGGTCGATGCCGACGGTGTTGAAGATCCCCAGTTCGGCCGCGAGCTTGACCTTGGTCCCCACGCCGTCGGCGCACGCGACGAGGACCGGATCTTTGTAGTTGCGGGCGAAAAGCGACTTCTTGTAGTCCAAGCGGAAGAGCCCCGCGAACCCGCCCGGGTTGGGGATCACCCGCGGTCCGTACGTCCGCTTCATGACGGACGCGAGGGACTCGGTGAAGGAGTCCTTCTCATGGATGTCGACGCCGGAAGAGGCGTAGGTGAGGCCGTTGGATCGCGAAGCGGCTTTGGACATGCGGGGAGGATAGACCTCTCCGGGGCTATGCCGTCGTCACCCGAGGCGTGAGCCTGGATGACCGCGTCTTCGCAGGGAGGAACACCCAGAAGCCCGCCGCAAGCGTGAGTGCCAGGTTTCTCCAGATCGCGTTGCCAAGGTCTCCCGAGGTCACGCGCCCGAGGCAGCCGCAGTCCACGTTGCCTTGGTGGCGGTAGACCAAGGCGAGATAGATCGAGAACGATGTCAGGAGCCCGACGCCGGCCCAGCCGGCTGCCTTGGGAGGTTTGGGGAGCAGAAGCAGGACACCGACGACGATTTCGACTGCGAGAACGCCGATCGCCACGGTTGACGCCCAGGCTTTGGGAACGAGGCCGTGCGACCCGATGATAGCGATGAACCGATCAAGACCGGTTTCGCCCGCGACCGAATCGAAGAGCTTGGAAACCGCGGCGTAGAGAAGCACACTGCCGCAACCATAACGAAGGATGAACCCGATCCACTTCATCGGACCCTCCTATCCGGCACGCAGGCGGCGGATCGTGAAGAAGGCCCCGACCACGACGCCGATCCCGAGCGCGCCGAACGCCCAGGGGCGGAGCGTCTTCCACCATGATGAATCGTCGAGACTGGCCTCGAAGTCCTTTCGATTGTAGAGGAGTCGCCCGTCTGGAAACCTGACGTCACCGGTTTCTGGATCGTACTTCAACAGATCCATCGCCGCTGCGTCGAACTTCAAAGCGTTCTGCAGGTCAACCTTTGGCTTGTACTCGATCGTGGCCATGACATTCATCCGATACGGAGTCTGTCGCCCGGTCGCGAAGTAGAGGTCGTCGATACGGTTGCTTGGCAGTTCCGGTGCGCCGGGAATGATGGGCTTGAAGTTTGTGAACTCGTACTTTGCGTAGTCCTTTGAAAGGTCGCCGTACACGAGTCGTGTGACACGGTACGACGAATCCCATGAAAGCGAGAAACTTCCTTGATTCATCGAGGCAGTCGTCACCCCGTCTGCTTCAACAATCAGAAGGTCGCTCGCACTGCGGAACCACGCCACCATCTGTGGAACGACAGGTCCAGGGCAGTAGGCCCACTGGCGCGGGCCGGGTGCGTTCTTCGCAATCTCGGCGAACGGTATCTCTGTGTACTCGCGGCTTCCGCCAGACTCGGTCTGACGCAGGAGATCGCCGTCAAAGTACGCGATGTGCTTCGCATGCTTCTGCCATCCTTCACCGAACGGACTCTGGTGCTGAATGTAGTGCTTCTCGGCGTAGTTCCCGTCTGGAGAGAGTGTGAAATCCACATAGTGCCGGCGACCTTGAGGCTGGTTCGGCACTTCAAAGATAAAGCTGACACCGTGCATGGCGGTGTAGGCAGACGAAAGACGATCAAGCCGATCATCCGCGACGGAAACACATGAAATCCAAGACGCAACGCAAACTAGGGTGAGGTTTTTCACGGGCAAGTGCCCGGACAGGTTTGGCTCGATATCGTGACGGTGCAGACGCACGCCTGTGGAACGACAGGTGCCCCGCCAACGCAGAAAGTCGTGCCTGCGCATGTCCCGGCGGCTCCGATCCAATCCTCACAACAGACAGTAACCGCGACATACGGCGCAAGCGTGCGACCGCCCGTCGCTGCGGGTGCGCAGCGAATACGTCCGGGGCACTTGCACCAGGCTCCAGCGCAATTGGCACCCACCAAGGTGCACGTGTGGTTCTGCTCGGTCGGCACCCAGCACGGCAACGGCACCCCTCCTCCCGGTTGACCAGTCTGCGCGAGGATCCCAAAGGGCATTGCCGCACAACCCGCCAGAATAATCGCACCCATCACGTTTTTCATCGGTATACTCCTTCAATGGCAGAATACCCCCCCTAGTCTGTCTGTCAAGCGAAAAGTAGCACACATGCAAGTCGCGGCACAAAGCTATTCCGCATCGGCACGTCGGCACATTTGTGAGCTTCGGCATTCGGGATTTACATTGATCGAGGTGCTCATCTGTCTTGCAATTCTGACGATTCTGATCTCGCTGGCGATTCCGGCGTTCGGCAAGGCTCGGAGACTGACTATCAAGTTGTCCTGCGATGCGAATATAAGGAACGCGGGACTGATCCTGGAGACGTATTCGGCGTCGTTCCGCGGGGCACTCCCTTTCGGCCCGTACCAGCGGCAAGAGATGGAGTGGCCGGGGGTCGGGACCGTGGGTTGGGGCGGGCGGCCCGGGTTGCGTAGCGGCACGTGGGCGTTTCTCTTCCCCGATGAGTGGTCGAACGGTCAGTGGAACCAGTCGATGCGGTGCCCGCTCAAGCCCGAGTTTCAGCCTCAGGGCGGGCCGAGTATCTGGGACTCATGGCCAACGCCTGCGTACTTCATGACGGAAGGTGTCTGGATGGACGAGCGCGATCTGCAGGCCGAAAGCACCCCGGGCACCTACGCCCCCAAGCCACATCATGCCTCGGACGTTCGGTTCCCGAGCGCCAAAGCCTACCTGCTTGAGTTTCCGACGTTCTGTGCAACCGAGCCCGAGACCCGCTTTGGAATCGAGCTTGGCCAGACTCCGAACTCCAAGGCAAGCATGTACTTTTTCGACGGATCCGTCCAACGTCACGCCGTGAGCGATGGACTGCCGGGTTCTGGTGGGGCGTATGGATTTTTGTGGACCATCGACGGAGTCCGCGGGCGCGATCTGCGCTGACCTCCGCGCTCCTCAACGGCTCTGTGTTCAAATCCCGCTTTCCTAGGATCGTGCATGAAGCGCGTCCCCCACCCCGCCCCCCACTCCGCGCCAGAGATCTCGCTCCGTCGCACGACGCCCGAGGACCTGCCCCGCATGTTCGAGCTTCAGGCTGATCCGGCGTCCAACGCGATGGCCGGTGCCAAGCGGCCGACGGCTCCGCCGGTCGAGGGCTCGCCGCTGGCGGGGTGCGTCTGAGAACCGTGTGGTGCGTGCGGTCTGCAAGGCGTGTTCTCTCCGCACGGGACCCGCGGGCGTCATCGCCGATGTTCCGCCCCGCTTCCATGGCACGCGGGCTGTTGCATGGCACACTTTGGACAGGAGCCGATGAGGTCCGATGCGGACCCCGAGGCTTCAGAGAGAGTGCGGCCATGTTCCGCCGTCATTTCTACAACACCGTTGCCGCCAAGGCAGTGATGGGTTGGGTCGCATCCGTGGCCTTCACGGGTGGGTTCCACGACTCTTCCGGGGGTCCGGGCACCGCCAGAGCCGACTTTGTGATCAAGGATCCGTTGCGGGATGACCAAGGCTGGGTGGCCTGGGATTCCAAGTACTCGTTCAGCGAGAAGGGCATGAGTCCCTTCGGTGTCGTGACGCGCGACATCAAGGAGTTTCCCCTACCAGTTTGACGCTGCCGTCACCATCGACGCGAGCAAATCCATCATCTGGGGCTTCGGCGTCGCGGGGAGCTACTCGACGGAAACCGGGTACACCGGGATCGGCGTCACCGCGAACGCGGACCCCGAGTTCGGCGTCATGTTCGCCCGCTGGGATCGCAACACCATCGTCGACATGGTGCGGATCGATGCCGATCCCGGCAAACTGTTGAACGACGTGTACCGCATCCAGATCAGCGTGCGTGAGGATGTCGCTTACGCCGCGATCGACGACCGAATCGTCGCCAAGATCGCGTACAGCTCCAAGTTCAGCGGCTCGCAGATCGTCTTCGCATCGTTCTCTGACGACGTCACCTACTTCCGAGACTTGACGATGGTGAGCACGATACCCGCCCCCGGCGCGATCGCGATCGTCGGCATCGCCGCCACGGGGTTCGTGCGTGGACGGCGACGCTAGATCGGCTTCAAGCTGGTCTCACCACCGGAAATGTCAGCGGCCACGACCTGGGCGAACGCTCGGGTCGTGGCCGCTTGGGGTTCTTCACGCCGCCGTCCGCCGCGGTCTTCTCCGTGTGCCTCCGTAGCCCCGTGCTCTTTCCGTTCTTTCCTAGGATCGCGCATGAAGCGCGTCCCCCACCCCGCCCCCCACCCGGCCCCCGCGATCTCGCTCCGCCGCACCAAACCCGAGGACCTGCCCCGCATGTTCGAGCTTCAGGCTGATCCGGCGTCCAACGCGATGGCGGGGACCAAGCCTCGGACGCGGGAAGCGTTCTTCGCCACGTGGGACAAGATCTTCGCCAACCCGCGCGTGAACGGGTTTGTCATCGAGATGCCCGCCGAAGGGGGCGCGGGCCGCGAGCTGGTCGGCAGCATCGCGTGCTTCCAGGCGTCGGAGGTCCCCGGCGAGCCGGAGATCGACTGCGTCGGGTACTGGATCGCCCGGTCGCACTGGGGGAAGGGGATCGCCTCGGCCGCGCTGGCGGAGTTCCTCAAGCTCGAACGCCGGCGACCGCTTCACGCGACGGCGGACAAGAACAACGCGGCATCGCGGAAGATCCTGGAACGGTGCGGCTTCCGCCTGACGGGGTACCGCACGGGAGAAGAGACGGATCGATACATCCCGTGCGAGCTGGCGGATTTTGTGCTGGAGTGAGCGGACCCGATCGCTGACGGACGAGACGGAAAGGCGACCCGCTCGCTGGCGCTCGGGGCTCGTAGGATGTCGCATGGCCAAAGCCGCCAAAACTTCCGGTTCGCCCGGGCCCGAGCATCGGGTCGTGCTGCTTCACGGAGCCAACACCTTTCTCGCGGCCGAGTACACGACGCAGCTCAAGGACAAGCTCCAAGCCGCGCACGGGGCTTTGGATGTGCTCCACTTTGACGGCAAAGAGCACAAGCTCGCGGATGTGCTTGATGAGTGCCGGTCGTTTGGCCTGATGCAGCAGCACAAGATGGTCGTCGTCGATTCCGCCGAAGAGCTCGTGAAGGAGGACAACCGCCCCCTCGTCGAGCGCTACGCCGAGCAGCCGACGGAGGGCGCGACGCTCGTGCTCCGCGCGACCAAGTGGTACAAGGGCAAGCTCGACGACAAGATCGCCGCCGTCGGGATCATGGTCGAGTGCGGAGATATCGGCGAAGCGATGGCTCGCACGTGGGCGATCCGGCGGGCGGGCAAGCGGCACGGCGCGACGCTCGAGGAAGACGCCGCGAGCACGCTCATCGAGCGCTGCGGCGATGACCTGGGCCGGATCGACAGCGAGCTGGGCAAGCTCGCGGCGATGGCGGTCTCGGAAGCGGGCCCGGGCGGAACGGTCACGATCACCGGCGCAATGGTGAACGAGGTCGTCGGCCGCTCGCGCGAGGAATCCGCGTGGGACTGGCAAAGCACGCTGATCATGGGCCACACGGAGGGGGCGATCGAGCGGCAACGCTACCTCGTGAACGTGATGCGCGAGTCGCCGGTGCTGCTCTGGTGGGCGTGCATGGACCTCACCCGCAAGCTCCACGCGGCTTCCAACGCCCTCAAAGCCGGCGAGAACGAGCGGAACATCGCGACCGCCCTCCGCCTGTGGGGCCCGGCGCAGGGGGCTCTCTTGGCCAAAGCACGCGAACTCGGCCCTGCCGGCGCCCGGCGGGCGCTCAAGCTCGCGGTCGAAGCCGACGCGGGGGTCAAATCCGGGCTGGGCGATGCCGAGCGCACGCTGGAGGTCGTCGCGGTGCGGCTGACGGCGATGCTGAGGCCCCGGGCGGCCCGATAACGCCGCGGTTGACCTGGCCGGCACGGGTTTTGGGAGGGGTGGCGGAACTGGGCTTTCGGACGTGCGATGGTCGAAGGAACCGATCGCCAAGGAAGCGGCCGGAGGATCCGGCCCGGGCGAGAGCCCACCTTGCGTCGGAGACGCGCCCATGAAGATCGCCCGTCCGCTCGTCCTGCTTGCCGCCGCCGGCCTGCTCACGGGATTGCCCGCGTGCATGTCGAGCCCCGCGCCCGCGGGTGCTCCGACGGCCGCGATTCCCAAGGGTCGTCTGAAGACGCCGCTTCCCGCCGGAGCCAACGAGAACACGACCGCGAACGCCGCGCTGGAAGAGCTTGCGGCCACGCCGCCGGTTCAGTCGGAAGGCGAAGCCGTCACGAACGCCAAGCCGAGTTACGCGAAACTTGAAGAGCTGATCGCGGAGCAGACGCGTCTGCTCGAGGAGTACCGGAACCAGCAGGCCTTGAAGCAATCGCCGACGCAGCCTGCGAGCCCGGCAGTGAACCCGGCCATGAACCCGGCGCCGCCCGCGGCACCGGTGAACATGCCCGTGGTGAACGCTCCGGCGCTGAAGTCGCCAGCAGGCACGCCCGGGACGAACACTGCCGCAGCGCCGATCCCGGCTGTTGCGCCCCCGGCGAGCGCGGGGCTTGCGGCGCTTGCGGGCGAAACGACGGCACCTTCAACAACGACGACGCCCGGAGGAGCAACCGGATCGACGGGAGTGACTGGGACGGGTGAGCCGGTGGTGCTCGCGCCGGCGACGGCGCCGGTCGAGCAGCGTTTCACGATGGCGGCGGATGAGCTCGCACGAGCGCTGCGCGAGCGTGCGGCGTCGAGCCGCAATCCGGCGGCGGACTATGCGGCGCTGGCGTGGCTCGACACGATCCGGCCGGGCGTGCTTGGGTCGCTGGATGCGGTGCCCGCTTCGCGCCTTCTGGATCCGCGGCAGATCAAGTCGATCAACGTGCTTCGCGAGATGCTGAGTCGGACGGTCGCGGAGCCGGCGCTGCTCAGCGATCATGAGAAGCTCTGGCGTTCGCTTTCCGATGCGGCTTCGCCGATCACGACGGCCCGAGACGTTCGGATCACGACGACGGAGCTTTGCACGAAGGTGAACGGGTATGGGCAGTACGACACGATCCCGTCGCGGAACCTGCTTGCGGGGACCTCGCACACGCTGATCGTGTACGCGGAAGTGGACAGCTTCGCGCACCGTCGGACGATCGAGTCGGTGGGGAGCGGCGACAGCGAGCGTTACACGGTGGATCTCGGCCAGGCGGTTGAGATCTGGCAGGACGCGGACCGTCCGACGCTTCAGAAGCGCTGGGGCGAGACGCAGGTGAAGGATGTGTCGCGTCGGCCTCGGCGGGACTTCTACATCACGACGGTGATCGAGCTTCCGGCGAACCTGAGCGTGGGGGCGTACAACCTCAAGCTGATCGTGAAGGACCGGCAGCGCGGGGCTCAGGCGGAGCGGACGATCCCGTTCACGATCATCGCGGACGGCTCGCTCGCGACGGCGGGGAACTAGGGTTTAGACCCCCTGGTCGACGGCTTGCTTGGCTTCGGCCAGCCCCATGCCCGTGCGATCCCGGAGGAGCTTGATCGCTTCGATTTTCCGGCCCGCGTCGGCGAGGGCGCGGATGTCGTCCATCCCGTCGCTTGGGACTTGGACGTCGAGAGCGGCCATGAGCGCGTCGAGCTTGCGCTCGATTCGGGCGAGGCGGAGCATGAGGGCGGGGTCGGGGCTGTCAGAGAACCATCCCATGCTGAGACTCCAAATCGACCGCGAAATTCGGGCTCGCCGAGCGAACCGCAAGCGGTGCGGATCAATACTATCGGGGATGCGCACCCACCTGGCTTTCGGCTCTATCGCCGCGGTCATCCTCACAAGCTCGCTCGCGGCGTCGTTTCAGCCGCCGGCGAGACCGGCCGCGGAGGAGATCGCTCCGTCGCTCAAACTTGGCATGCGGGTCCGTCAGGTGCAGGCCAAGCTTGCGGTCGCGCCGGTGGTGGTCATCGTGCGTGACACGACGTCGTACGTCGAAGCGGTCGGGATGTGGAGACTGACGGTCCGATTCCCGGTGCTCATCGACGACGGCACGCCGAACGCGCGCGAGAACATCGCTCGGTTCGTGCGCGGGTTCAAGCCCGAGAAGGTTGTGAGGTACGCGTCCAAGACCCCCGACCGGAGCAACGGCGTCGCGGATCCCGCGGCGGTCGAATCGGCGGTCGGCCGCGCGTGGTCGATGGCTTCCGCGACCGAAACCAAGACGTTCGACCGCGCGGCGGTCATCGCGGAGTGGAAAGCTCTCCAGCTCACGCCGCCCGGCGTCGTTGTCGCGGCGGTAGACGATCCGGCCTGGACGGCGGCTCTGGCACTGAGCGCCGGCCGCGGTCAGCCGATCTTCTGGACCGCGTCAACGCGCCGGCTGGATGCGGCTTTCACGGTCGCGGAAGTCGAGAAGCTCGAAAAGAGCATCGAGACGTTCGCGGAGGGAACGGGATATTCGTGGAAGGGTCTGGGCGACGACCTGGAAGCGGTCACGCTCTGCACGGCGATGCAGCAGACCATCGCTGGCACGGCGGTGGGCGTGATGGCGACGACGGACCGCATCGGTCGGCAGGCTCCGGGCCCCAAGCGCTGGGCGTGGGGTTCGCAGATCTCGGGCTCGACGGCGGGCTCGGCGTACCGGGCGATGACGGCGCTGTTCCTTCCCACCACGGCGAAGGACGCTTGGATCTTTGACAGCTATCCCGACAGCCCCGGCTGGAACGCGTACGCCGGGAAAGCGACGGAGGATGCGCTCAAGGCGCTGGGGTGGAGCGTCAAGGGTGTGCGCACGCCGAGCGGCGGCATCGACGCGTGGCGCGAAGAGATCGCCAAGCCGATCGACGCGACGATGATCTTCGTCAACACCAAGGGGGAAAAGCACCAGTTCCATCTGGCTTCGGGCACGGGGACGCTTGCGGATGTTCCGTTCCTGAACGTTCCGTCGGTTGTGAACTTTGTGCACTCGTACTCGGCGCAGTTCGTGGGAACGCGGGAGACGCTGGCGGGGCGCTGGCTTGATCGCGGAGCGGCGGGGTATGTGGGTTCGGTCGATGAACCGCAGCTTTCGGGGTTTGTCCCGACGCCGGCGGTGGCGGCGCGGCTTGCCGCGGGGATCCCGCTGGCAGCGGCGGCGCGGTACGACGACGCGCCCCCTCACAAGATCACGATCATCGGCGATGCGCTCTGGACGCTTGGAGGGGTTGCGATCCCGAAAGCTCCTCCGGCGGCGATTCCGTCGATGGAGGGTGCCGTGGATCTGTCGGAAGAGGTCAAGGGGCTGATCCGGTCGGATCTGGCGGAGGGGGTGTGGCTGCTGGTGATGCTCGGACGGGATGCGGATGCGTCGCGCCTGGCGGCGGCGCTCGCGACGACGGAAGCAGGGCAGTGGAACGCCGCGGCAGCGGTCGCGGGAGCTTCGTCCCTCTTCCGCACGGGGCGGGCGAACGAGCTCCGCACCTTGGTCAAGCGGATCCCCAAGGACCAGCTCGCCAAGCATCCCGAGATCGTCGAGATGGCCCGGTAAGCGTCGAAGATCGGGGCGCCCGCTCCCTACGATGCTCACGTGCCGCGGTACAAGCTCACCATCGCGTACGAGGGGACGGATTTCTGCGGCTGGCAGAAGCAGGAGCCGCTCGCGCCGTGGGCGATCGCGCACGGAGCCGGTCCGCAGGGCGCGACCGAAGCCGCTCCGCCGGGCGACACGCGCGAGGTGGGCCTTGGACGCAAGATGATCGAGGAGCTTCCCGATCGCCCGGGCCGCGTCGCTCTCCGAACGGTGCAGCACGTGCTCGAACGGGCGGTTAGCGACGTGGTCCGCGAGCCGGTTGAACTCGTCGGCTCAAGCAGGACCGACAGCGGTGTGCACGCTCGCGGGCAGGTCGCGGCGTTCACCTGCAGCGGGGATGAAAGCGATGAGACCCACAAGCCCGGCACCGGGTGGCCTGTCTCGCGCGGCGTGGACCGGCTGATGATCGCGATCAACGGACGGTTGCCCGAGGACTGCCTGGTCACCGCGGCGGAGATCGTCCCGGCCGAGTTCAACCCCATCGGCGACACGGAGTCCAAGGGGTATTCGTACACCTTTCACTGCGCGAAGGTGCGGGCGCTCTTTGACCGCCGACGGGTGCATCACATCTGGGAGCCGCTGGACGTGGCCGCGATGCGGGACGCGGCGGCGCGGTTCGTCGGGGAGCACGACTTCGCGGCGTTCGCGGCGGCGGGGCACGGACGGCTTTCGACCGTGCGCACGGCCTTTTCGTGCGACATTTCGGAGCCCGAGCCTCAGCGGGTGCGTCTGGACATCAGCGGGAGCGGGTTCCTGTGGAACATGGTGCGGATCATCGCGGGCACGCTCGCCGAGGTCGGCCGGGGGCGGATGAAGCCCGAGCGGGTCTCGGAGGCGCTGGCGAATGGAGATCGGCGCAGCGCCGGACCGACGCTGCCTCCGACCGGGCTTTGTCTGGAGTGGATCAGGTTCGGCCCCCCGGGTTCGGGTCGGGCGAGGGCTTTACAAGCTGGGCCGGATGAGGGGTTTCCGGACTAGGACTGCGTGAATTCGGCGGGTTTCTCGGGTTGGAGGAGGGTTCCCTCGAGCTATGATCGGGCTCGGAGTCCCCGAGAAGGAGATTGGTTCATGGTGAAGGTGTCACTCGTCGCCGCTTTGGCCGCTGGTTGCGCGTTGTCCACATCCGCCATCGCGCAGATCCGCGTGGTCGCCTGGAACATCTCCAACTACAGCGGTGGACGCGTGGCGGACATCCAGACGGTCGTGTACGGCCAGTTCGAGGGTCGTTCGATGAGCCCGGACGTGATCGCGGCGCAGGAGATCCTGTCGAACGCGGGCGATGCGGCCTTTCTGGCGGCTTTGAACTCGGCACCGGGTTCGCCGGGTGACTGGGCCCGGGCTCCGTTCGTCGATGGGCCGGACACCGACGCGGGTCTGTACTACCGCACGAGCAAGCTCACGCTGATCGGCAACCGGACGTGGGTTGTCGCGGCGGGATCTTCGGACGCTGCGAATCAGCCGCGGAACACCTACCGGTACGACCTGGTGCCCGTCGGGTACGCGGCGGCTCCGGCGGCTATGTCGCTGTACTCCGTGCACATGAAAGCCGGCAACGCCAGCAGCGACAACTCCCGTCGCCTGGTCGAATCCACCCGCATCCGCAACAACGCCGCCGGCCAGGACACCAACGGCGCGGGCACGGCCAAGCCCGCGGGGTATCAGTTCATGGTGCTCGGCGACATGAACATGCAGTCCTCGAGCCAGTCCTCGTACGTCAAGTTCGTTGGGTCGGAAGCCAACAACCTGGGCCGGTTCTTCGACCCGATCCTCACTCCCGGCAGCTGGAACAACAACGGCGCCTTCCGGTTCGTGCACACGCAGGACCCCATCGGCGCCGGCGGCATGGACGACCGGCACGACCAGATCCTCGTGG
>VYKP01000196.1_pt1 | contig 18114 bp, 19 predicted proteins | sample 5114551 | NCBI WGS metagenome assembly VYKP01 (sample SAMN12291777, study PRJNA351875) | freshwater metagenome | isolation source: freshwater lake | place: USA: Michigan, Baseline Lake | collected 2013-08-09
GCCCGAGTTGCGTTGTATTCGGGAAGGTATCGACCAGCCTGACGCATCAGCCACAAAGGCGTGCGATCAGTTTTTTGGCCCAAACACGCTTTTAGGAAGCGATCGTTTGCTAACAATTAAATTACTTCTTACGACGCAATCGCGCAATGGCGGCTAACTGGGCAGCGGCAACAGCAAACTCGGATTGAACATGAGCAATATCAAAGTCGCCTGCACGATTTTGCATTGCTTCTTCAGCACGTTTTTTTGCCTCTAATGCTTTTGCCTCATCAAGATCATGACCGCGGATTGCAGTGTCAGCCAACACAATAATGCTGTCTGGCTGAACCTCCAAATAGCCGCCCGCCACAAATACAAACTCTTCATCGCCATCGGCTTTTCAATACGTACCGAACCGGGCCGAATGCGAGTAATTAAGGGCGTGTGGCCATGCAAAATTCCCAGCTCGCCCGATTCTCCAGGGAGTGCTACGAATTTAGCGTCGCCACTAAAAATCGACTGCTCTGCACTGACCACATCAACACGAATGGTTGCCATTACAGTTTCTTCGCTTTCTCAATTGCCTCATCAATCGAACCAACCATATAAAAAGCCTGCTCAGGCAAATGATCGAGCTCACCGCTAACAATCATCTTAAAGCCACGAATTGTCTCTTTCAATGGAACGTATTTGCCAGGCGAGCCAGTAAAAACTTCAGCAACGTGAAATGGCTGGGATAAGAAACGCTGAATTTTACGAGCTCGGGCTACAGCCAACTTATCCTCTGGAGAAAGTTCATCCATGCCCAAAATAGCAATGATGTCACGGAGTTCTTTATAGCGCTGTAATGTAATCTGCACACCACGAGCCACCTCATAATGCTCAGTGCCCACAATTTGCGGATCAAGCTGTCGACTCGTTGAGTCAAGCGGATCAACCGCGGGATAAATTCCAAGCGCAGCAACATCACGCGACAACACTACCGTTGAGTCTAAGTGTGCGAATGTTGTTGCTGGTGATGGGTCGGTTAAGTCGTCGGCAGGAACATAAACGGCCTGAATCGAAGTAATCGAGCCCTTTTTTGTGGAAGTGATTCGCTCTTGGAGTTTACCCATTTCCTCTGCCAGGGTAGGCTGATAACCAACGGAAGATGGCATACGACCCAATAAAGCAGAAACTTCTGTTCCTGCAAGGGTATAACGATAAATGTTATCTACGAAAAATAGGATGTCGCGACCCTCATCACGGAAAGCCTCTGCCATTGTCAATCCAGTAAGTGCAACTCGCAGGCGATTTCCAGGGGGTTCGTTCATTTGCCCAAAAACCATTGCAACCTTATCAACCACGTTGGACTCTTTCATCTCATGGTAGAAGTCATTACCCTCACGCGTCCGCTCGCCCACACCAGCAAACACAGATAATCCAGAGTGTTGCTTGGCGATATTGTTAATGAGTTCCATCATGTTTACGGTCTTGCCGACGCCGGCGCCACCAAACAATCCAACCTTTCCGCCCTTTGCAAAGGGACAAACAAGATCAATCACCTTAATTCCGGTTTCAAGCAAATCAACCGACGGAGATAGGTCATTAAATTCTGGAGCAAGTTGATGAATTGAGCGGCGCTCCTGGGTTGCTATTGGGCCGGCATCATCGATGGGCCGACCTAACACATCCATAATGCGCCCGAGAGTTGCAGGACCAACAGGGACAGAAATACCGGCCCCAGTAGCCTTTACTTCCATACCGCGACGCAAGCCGTCGCTTGCACCCATTGCAATTGCGCGAACGACACCATCGCCAATTTGTTGCTGAACCTCAAAGGTCAGTCCTTTTTCAGCAAAGCTGGCTTCCGAACTATCTATCAGCGTCAGAGCATCATAGATGCTGGGCATCTGATCCCTAGGAAACTGAATGTCTACTACTGCGCCGATACATTGAACAATATTTCCGGTACTCATCACATTTCTCCGCTATTTAATCTCTTAATCATTTAGACTGCCGCTGCGCCACCAACAATTTCTGACAACTCTTTTGTAATTGCTGCTTGACGCGTTTTGTTATAAGTCAGTTGCAACTCACCAATCACATTTTTGGCGTTATCGGACGCGGCTTTCATTGCAACCATCCTCGCCGATTGTTCGGACGCCATGTTTTCTGCCACTGCCTGGTAAATCAGCGCTTCAATGTAGCGCTTAAGTAAGCCATTTAATATCGACTCGGCATCGGGCTCATAGATATAATCCCAGCCAGCTTTGCCATTTGCATCTTGAGCTAATTCATCGCCTGAGAGAGGCAAAAGCTTCTCTAGCACTGGTTCCTGCTTCATCGTGTTGACAAATCGCGTATAGGCTAAGTAGACAGCATCAACCTCGCCGCGCTCAAATGCTTCTAATTGGGCAGTAATAGCCCCAATCAAAATATCCATGTGCGGGGTATCTCCCAAGTGCACCGATTGGGACAAAATTTTTGCCTTCGCTCGATTCAAAAACTGAAAACCCTTTGAGCCAATCGCAGTGAATTGGGTCGAAATATTTTTTTCTTTGAATTCTCGAATTTGATTTGTTAAAACCCGAAAAACGTTAGTGTTTAGGCCGCCACAAAGTCCCTTATCGGTACTAACAACGATTACTCCTGCAGCCTTCACATCGCGCTCAGCCATATACACTGGTCGATACTCGGGATTTGCATTTGCAAGGTGGGACGCGATAATTCGAATCTTTTCAGAATAAGGGCGCGCTGCACGCATTCGCTCTTGCGCACGACGCATCTTTGAAGCAGCAACCATCTCCATTGCCTTGGTAATCTTTCGCGTATTTTGTACGCTCTTGATTTTGCTTCGAATTTCTTTTGTGCTAGCCATAGTAAATTAGATTAAAAGGTTCCTGACCGCTTAAAGTCTTCGATAGCGGCCCTGAGAGCAGCCTCATCCTCTTTCGTTAAATCTTTCGTATCTTCAATCCGATTAACTAGACTTGCATATTTAGACTTAAGGTGCTCGTGTAGGCCCTTTTCGAAAGGCAACACTTGCTTAATATCCAGGTCATCAAAAAAGCCGTTGTTTACCGCATACAGTGATGCTGCCATTTGCCAAACCTGCATGGGCATGTACTGAGGCTGCTTTAACAATTCAGTAACACGTCGACCGCGCTCCAATTGCTTTAGGGTTGCCTCGTCAAGGTCGGAGGCAAATTGTGCAAAAGCTGCAAGCTCGCGATACTGTGCAAGGTCGGTACGAATTCCGCCAGATAATTTTTTAATAATTTTTGTTTGTGCTGCACCACCCACACGCGATACGGAAATACCCGCATTAATCGCAGGACGAACACCCGCATTAAACAAATCGGTTTCCAAGAAAATCTGGCCGTCCGTAATCGAAATAACGTTGGTTGGCACAAATGCGGAGACGTCACCAGCTTGGGTCTCAATCACGGGGAGCGCGGTGAGGGATCCAGTCTTTCCTTTTACTGCACCGTTGGTAAATTTTTCAACATAATCTGGATTGACCCGGGCAGCCCGCTCTAGTAAGCGAGAGTGTAAATAGAACACATCGCCAGGATAGGCTTCGCGACCAGGAGGGCGACGAAGGAGCAATGAGATTTGTCGATAAGCCACCGCTTGCTTTGAAAGGTCGTCGTAAATAATCAGCGCATCTTCGCCGCGATCACGGAAATACTCACCCATCGTGCAACCCGTATATGCGGATAAATACTGCATTGCTGCAGACTCTGATGCGCTTGCAGCAACCACAATGGTGTATTCCATGGCACCAAGTTCGGTGAGTTTGCGAACGACGTTCACAATAGTCGAGGCTTTTTGTCCGATTGCAACATAAATACAATAAAGGCCTTTGCCCTTTTGATTAATGATGGCGTCGATTGCTACAGCCGTTTTACCGGTTTGTCTATCTCCAATAATTAACTCGCGCTGACCCCGGCCAATTGGCACCATTGAGTCAATCGCCTTGAGTCCTGTTTGAACCGGCGTACTAACTGACTGACGCGCGATAACTCCGGGCGCAATCGGTAAGTTTTGTATTAATTGGGCCCTTACCATCAATTGGCTGTCCAAGTGCGTTTACTACGCGTCCCAATAACTCGGGTCCGATTGGGACTTCTAAAATACGCCCTGTGCATTTAACCGAATCACCTTCCTTAATATGCGTGTATTCGCCCAAAACAACGGCGCCCACAGAGTCTCGCTCTAAATTAAGTGCTAGGCCAATTGTGTTGTTCGGAAACTCCAACATCTCGCCTTGCATAACGCCAGAGAGTCCATAGATTCGACAAATACCATCGGTCACAGAAATAACCGTGCCTTGATTACGAATCTTTGAATCAACCCCTAATTCATTAATTCGGCTTTTGATCAGTTCGCTGATCTCGGAAGGGTTCAGTTGCATCAATTGCTCCTAAATATAAATCGAATAATCTCAATAACGATACGTTACGCGCTCAAGTTGGTTTGCATTTGTGCCAACCTTGCCTTAATGGAGCCGTCCAATACCTCGTCACCAACCTGAATATGAACACCACCAATCAAGTTGGGATCCACAATCACGGTAGGACGCAAATCTTTTCCACCAAAATGCTTTTTAAGGCTCTTCAGTAAGTCTGTAAGCGCGCTTCCCTCCAAAGGAAATGCGGAGGTAATGAGCGCTTCTGCTGCGCCCTCACTTTTGTTTTTCATGGCAGAGAACTGCTTAGAAATCTCAGGCAGTGCGACTAACCGATGGTTATTGGCCAATAGTTTTAAGAAATTCGCGAGCGCTTCAGAGGGTTTCGTTTTAAGCAAACCCTCGACCAAAGCGACCAAATCATTCGTGCTCAACTTAGGATTATTGGCTAATGCCAATAACTCTTTATTCTCAAAAAAAGCAGCCAGTTCCTCAAGCTGCTTTGACCAAACGTCAAGATCGCTCGGTTTTGCACTTGCAAATAATGCTTCTGCGTAAGGGCGCGCAATAGTGGCAATATCGGCCATTTATAGTTCTGCCTTTAGTTGCTCAAGTAAAGCGGCGTGGGATTTTGGATCAACCTCCCGTCGCAAAATTTGCTCGGCGCCCTTGACTGCCAATGCCGCAACTTGATTGCGTAACTCATCGCGGGCTTTGCCGATTTGCTGTTCAGCATCCAATTTTGCTTGTGCAATGATTCGAGCTGCCTCAGCTTGAGCGTTCGCCTTGATTTCTTCCGCCGTTAGTTGTGCTCGCTTCTCAGCCTCTGCAACACGCTGAACACCCTCTTGGCGCGCAGAGGCCATAGCCTCTTCTGCTTTCTTGGTGGCATTAGCTAAATCAATTTTGCCGCGCTCTGCTGCTGCAAGACCTTCGGCAACCTTTGTAGCACGCTCATCAAGAGCTTTAACAAGCGGCGGCCAAACAAAGCGCGCGACCACCCACCACAAGATGAAGAAGACAATCATTTGCGCGAATAATGTCGCGTTTAGATTCACGATATTCCTTTCAGTGCTCTCAAAGTATGGGTCAACGACCCAGCCTTAATTACTTAATAACAGCTAGCAATGGGTTAGCAAAAGCAAATAACATTGCAACACCAACACCGATCAAGAATGCAGCATCGATCAAGCCTGCCAATAAAAACATTTTGGTTTGGAGTTCATTCATCAGCTCTGGCTGACGAGCCGCGCCTTCAATAAATTTTCCACCCATTAGACCAATGCCCAAACAGGCGCCCAAAGCACCAAGGCCAATGATTAGACCAATACCAATTGCTGTAAGGCCCTGTATGTTTGCTAGAAATGCTTGCATGTCAACTCCTAAGTAATAAAAGTGCTGTTAAAAATAAAACGATTAATGATGGCTATGCGCCTGCCCGATGTAAACCAATGTCAACATCATAAAAATAAATGCTTGTAACAAAATGACAAGAATATGAAAGATTGCCCAAGCAGATCCTGCAATTACATGTCCAACCAAACCCAAAGCGCTGAAATCGAGGCTAAAGGTCCAGATGCTTCCCAAGAGAGCAATTAATAAGAAAATTAATTCTCCCGCGTACATATTGCCAAACAACCGCATACCCAAAGATACGCCTTTCGCAATATATTCAATAATGTTTAATATCAAATTGAAAGGAGCCAAATACCATTTGGCTCCAAAGGGGGCCGATAGAAGTTCATGAACGAATCCGCCGACGCCTTTTATTTTGAAACTGTAGAAGAAAACCAAAATAAGAACCGCAAAAGACATTCCAAGGGTTGCATTTAAATCGGTGGTTGGAACCAACTTGTGATGGGGAACATGGATTCCAAAATTTTCCAAGAAATGATTGACTCCGACGACCCAATCAACAGGAACCAAATCAAGGGTATTAAGTAAAACAATCCAGCAAAAAACAAAGAGGGCAAGTGGAGCAATGTAACTTCGATCGCCATGAACGATACTTTTTGATTGGGTCTCAACCATTTCAACTAGCATCTCAACTAGGGCCTGAAAGCGTCCGGGTACTCCCGGGGTGGCGCGTCTCGCAGCAAGCAACAAAAAACCCACCGCCAATAGACCCATCAAAATGGTCCAAAATAATGTGTCTAAATTAATAACACTGAAATCAATAATAGAGGCTTGTGCCCCACCAATATTGTTGAGATTTTGTAAATGCTCAGCAATGTATGCTGTGGGAGTTAACGGCTCGCTTGGAGCTCCGTGTGCTGCACTTGCCATGTTTAAGTAATTCCTTTGTACTTAATTAAAACCATTTACCGCCAAAACCACGCCAGCCAGTAACACTTAAGCGTCACAACATACGTGATTAGCAATGGTATCCACTGCAAATCTGGGTAACTCAATGCCACCCCGACAAATAGCGCAATTGTTACAGCGATTTTTAAAAATTCACCTGAAACAACTGCTGCCAAAAGACTCCCAGGGCTTTTGTTTTTTTGCTTATTTGCTAAGCCCATTCTCAGAGCAAACAAGGCCGCAGGGAAAAATCCAATAAAGCCACCCACAAAAGCTGAATAAGTATAAACGCTCAGCCCACGAGGGTTTGCAAAAGTTGACCAAGCAACTGCCATCACAAGCGTCATGATTACCTGTAAAAGGATGATGGCCCATGGTGACATGCTTGAAAAAGCACTACGGTTCGTCCCTTTAAGAACCTCCATCTCTTCTCTAGAGTAGGTTCTAAAAGAATCGGCCTCTTCATCAAGCTCTTGCCATGATGGTTTTGGCGCCAAATGCTCTTTTTTATGAATCAACTAAGCCTCAAAATTTTAGTGTTCGCTCTCGGGAAGGTCAATTAATATCCCTCGAGATGAATCAGTCATTGTCAATGCCTAACTTCTTAAGTAGGGCGTCCAGTTCATCAAAATGGCTGTAGTGAAAGCGTAGCTCCCCACCCTTTTTATTGGTCTTAAAGACTGCTTCTAGGCCCACTAGATCCGACAGGGTTTGTGCCAGGCGACTGTAATCTTGGCTTGTTGAGGCGCCTACTTTTCTTTTGAGAGGAGCTTTTCGAGCCAAATCGCCAGCGGCCAGGGCTACTGAACTCGCCAATCGCTCTGTCTCTCGCACCGAAAGCCCTTGGGCAATAATTTTTTGGGCCAAGGCAACCTGGCTTGAGCCTGGTAGGGTTAAAAGCGCTCTGGCATGACCCATATCTAAATCACCAGATAAAAGCATTGCTTGAACCGCTCCTGAAAGCTGCGATAAGCGAAGCAAATTAGTTATAGCGCTCCTGGATTTGCCCACAGCCTTCGCAGCCTGCTCATGGGTAAAACTAAACTCATTAATTAATCGTGATAGACCGCGCGACTCTTCCAGTGGGTTTAGATCTTCTCGCTGCATGTTCTCAATGAGCGCAATCGCTGCCGCAGCTTGATCGTCGGCCTCCAACACCCGAACGGGTACCTCATCAAGGCCAGCAAGCGTTGCTGCTCGAAAACGGCGTTCGCCAGCAATGATTTCGTAACGCCCATTGTCAATTTCACGAACCAAAAGAGGCTGCATCACACCGCGCTCCCGGATGCTGTCGGCCAGCTCTTTTAGAGGCTCGTCGGCCATGATGGTCCGTGGCTGATACTTACCTGCCTGCAAAAGTTTCAGCGGCAATGATTGCGATCCTTTTCCAGAGAGAGGGCTTACGTCGTCCCCCTTATTGCTGGCGCTTAATAATGCGTCGAGACCGCGCCCCAATCCCTTTTTCTTGCTTGCACTCATCGTTTGCCTACATGGTTTTAATTCGTTGAACCATTTCGCCCGCAAAATCAATATAAGCCTGGGCTCCTCGGGATGATCTGTCAAAGATGATTCCTGGCAAACCAAATGAGGGGGCCTCAGCTAAACGTACGTTACGAGGAATAATTGTTTTAAACACCTTGTCTCCAAAGTGAATATTGAGCTGTTCTGATACCTGCTGTTGCAAGGTGACCCTGGCATCAAACATAACCCGCAGAAGTCCAATGATTTTTAAATCCGGATTTAAATTTGCATGAACTTGCTTAATAGTGTTTACAAGGTCCGAGAGCCCCTCGAGTGCAAAGTATTCGCACTGCATCGGAACCACCACGCCATTTGCTGCACATAAGCCATTGAGGGTCAATAAAGACAGCGCAGGGGGGCAATCTATCAAAATGAAATCGTATTGGTCTGCAAGCTCGTTTAGTGCATTTTTTAGCCTTACTTCTCGCCCTTCCAGCTCAACCAATTCAACTTCGGCCCCAGCCAAATCGCGATTTGCAGGCAAAACGCTATAACCAGATTCCTTTGAAAACTGGATTGCCTCAGTCGCAGATGCAATCCCAATCAGTACGTGATACACACCACTTTTAATCGATGATTTATCAATCCCCGACCCCATGGTTGCGTTTCCCTGAGGATCTAAGTCCACCAAAAGAACTCGCTGTCTCTGGGCAACGAGCCCCGCAGCCAAGTTGACTGCCGTGGTTGTTTTTCCAACGCCACCTTTTTGATTTGCGATACAGAATGTTTTGGCCATAATTTTTTTACTGTTGGTATTGGAAAACTAATAATCGGCGATCAAGCTGTTGCCCAGGCAAAGACAGCTGGCACTCCTCCAGCAGCCTCCAGTCTTTACTCGATACTTCAGAAATTTCTTCTTTGCTTTGTTGGCTCTTCATTGCAAACACAAGGCCCGATGATTTTAATAAAGGCTCCGATAGCTCCAGGAGTTTATTTAGACGCGTAAATGCTCGTGCTGTTATGGCATCAAAAGACGCTGCATGAGACGTCGCTAGATTTTCAACTCGATTTGCCATTACTTGAAGATTGCCAAGCCCTAAACCGCCTCGCACATGCTGCAGAAAAGCGGCTTTTTTCTTACTTGTTTCAATCAGAGTAAATGACCAAGAGGGTTGAAGGACTGCCAACGGGATGCCGGGTAGGCCTCCCCCCGACCCTAAATCGGCAATGTGAGTCATTGATTGATTGGATTGCAAGTAACGTCGCAGAATTGGCAAAATAATAATTGAATCAATAAGATGCAAATGAAGCGCTGCTTCTGTTTCATTAATGGCGGTGAGATTGTGAACCCGATTCCAGCGCTGCAACTCGCCTAAAAAATATTGCATTGCAGCAGTCTCGCTTTGGCTAAGGCCAAACTCTTTTAGGCCCTTATCAACCACCAAGCTCATGTCATTTTTTGGGTCTTAGCGATACCCTTTTTTAGGTGGACCAAAAGCAAGGATATTGCTGCTGGCGTTACCCCAGAAATGCGCGATGCTTGGCCCAGAGTCTCTGGCTGATGCAGGTTTAATTTTTGCCAGGCCTCAACCGATAGGCCCTTAACAAGGGCATAGTCCAAGTCTTGCGGTAGGCGAAGGGTTTCATAATGCTCATGGCGCTCGATTTCAATTCGTTGGCGCTCAATATAACCCTCGTATTTGATTGAAACCTCCACCTGGTCAAAAATCTGTCGCTCGAGACAGGGGTCTTCAAGCCTTGGGGATTCTTCCGCAAAGGAGGGATCAACCTGAATCAGCGAACGATAATCAACTTCGGGACGCCTTAAAACCTCTGCAAGGCTACACTCGTGCGCCAAGGCTTGACGAAGAATGGTTTCTAACCGTTCGGCCGTGTGATGTTTCGGGCCAACCCGCACTGAACCAAGGCGCAATGTTTCACGTGAAACATGCTCCTGCTTTCTTAAAAAAAACTCCCATTGCTCATCGCCGACCAGACCAAGCCTTCTTCCTGCCTCTGTAAGTCGCGCATCTGCATTATCTTCACGTAAGCTTAGGCGGTACTCGGCACGGCTAGTAAACATTCGGTAGGGTTCTTGTACTCCCCGTGTAATTAAGTCATCAACCAAAACCCCAATGTAGGATTCGCTTCTTTTGGGTAGCCAAGGCTCTTTCTCGTCTGTGGCGAGGCTTGCATTAATGCCTGCCAGCAGCCCCTGAGCGGCAGCCTCTTCATATCCGGTTGTTCCATTAATCTGCCCAGCAAAATATAAGCCCTTAATCGCTTTGGTTTCCAGGCTGTGCTTGAGTTGTCGCGGATCAAAATAATCGTACTCAATGGCATATCCAGGGCGCACAATATCAGCGCTTTCAAGCCCACGAATGCTGTGGACAAGGGCCATTTGAATATCGAAGGGCAAACTGGTCGAAATCCCATTTGGATAAAACTCATTAGTCGTTAAGCCTTCTGGCTCCAGGAAGATTTGGTGACTCTCTTTCGTGGCAAAACGATGGATCTTGTCTTCGATTGAAGGGCAGTATCGTGGGCCGACCCCCTCAATGACCCCTGTATACATGGGCGAACGATCCAGCCCAGAACGAATAATGTCATGTGTCTGACTATTGGTATGGGTTATCCAGCACGGCACTTGGCGAGGGTGCTGCTCGGGCCTGCCCATAAATGAAAAACATGGAATGGGGTCCAGATCACCAGCCTGCTCTTGCATAACAGAGAAGTTAATCGTCTTGCCATCAATGCGGGGTGGGGTACCGGTTTTTAGGCGGCCCTGGGGTAGCTTAAGCTCTTTTAGACGAGCTGAAAGGGTGGTTGCTGCAGGATCTCCCGCACGACCACCGCTATGGTTTGCCAATCCAATATGGATTTTTCCATCCAAAAAAGTACCGGCCGTTAATACAACCCTTTTTCCCTCAAATTGAAGCCCGCTTTGGGTTTTAACCCCCCGAACCTGATCGCCATAAACAATCAGATCATCAACCGCGGCTTGAAATAAGGTTAAATTAGCTTGGTTCTCTAGGCGCCGACGAATTGCCGCCTTATATAAAATACGATCGCCCTGGGCTCGCGTCGCCCGAACTGCCGGACCTTTGCTGGAGTTTAAAATTCGAAATTGAATGCCAGCCTCATCCGTCGCTGAAGCCATCGCCCCGCCCAAAGCATCAATTTCTTTTACTAGATGGCCCTTACCAATACCTCCGATCGAGGGATTGCAGCTCATTGCCCCCAGGGTTTCAATACTATGCGTTATCAGGAGGGTTTTTGATCCCCTGCGAGCCGATGCGAGAGCGGCCTCAGTCCCGGCATGACCGCCACCGACCACAATCACATCAAATTTCTTGAAATAAAACATGGATTTGCCCAATTAGGGCGTAGATCATAGCATTTTTACTGTTTCACGTGAAACATCAAAATAATTAATGCATTATCTAAAATATAAACCTTTGATTTAATTAGAAAAAAATGCGGAATATGCTGATCGTACAATCAGCGCCAAAACCACAATCAAGAAAATTTTTCGGACAAATTGGCTTCCGTGTGTAATTGCCAAGACGCTGCCCACTTGGCTACCAATAATATTAGCAACCATAAGAGTCAAGCCAAGAGGCCAATCAATAAAACCAAGGCTTGTAAGCATCAGGATTGTAGCTAGATTGGTTGTAACATTTACGAGCTTGGTAGCGGCCGAAGCATGCAAAAAATCAAAGTGAAAAATTCGAACAAATGCAAATAGAAAAAAGCTTCCGGTTGCGGGCCCAAAAAAACCATCATAAAACCCAATAACCAGACCCATGGCCGCCGCCTTAACGGCTTCATGACGGCCTATTTTGTGGGTGGGGCGATTCTCAGCACCCATATTTGGAGCAAACCAAGTGTAAGCAAGCAAGGCTGCCAACATGAACGGCAAGGCTTTACGCAGAGGTTCTGGCGGAAAAACACTAACGGCTAGAGCACCCAAGAGCGCGCCGATGAATCCAGCAACAATCGCCGGGCCCAGAATATTCCACGGCAACTTTGCGTGACGTAAATACCGCCTAGCTGCATTAATTGTTCCGCCAATCGAAGAAACTTTATTGGCACTTAATAGGGTTGCGGGGTGGGTATCTGGATAAGCAGCGAATAAAGCGGGCACCTGAATCAATCCGCCGCCGCCAGCAATTGCGTCAACCAGGCCAGAGGCAAATGCGGCTACCAAAAGCAAAAGCCAAAGATACGAACTAAAGTCGACTACGGTTTCCAAAATTTAGCGCAATGAATAGTTGGCTAACGAGCTTGTGACTTCCAAGCCACAAACTTGGCAAGCGCCTCTTTACAAACTTCATCAAGCATATCAAGCGGTATGCGCTGCGCGCCCTGAATAATCATCAGTGCGTACGGCTTTGCTAAAGCGCCTGCTTCTTTGGATAAAACTAACTCATCGCCTTTAGAGGGTGATTGTGTGCGCCAATAATTTATGGCGGCCTCTAAATCTTGGATGGAAACAAACACCATATTGACAACAAATCAATCAATATCAAGCATTGTGCCTCGGCACTTTTTGTTGCCACAATAGCAAGCGTATTCCTTTAGCAACTTTTTTGTCGGCTTTTCGTCCAAATTGAGTGAGTAATCGTAAAAAAGCTCTTCTCCTGGAAGAAGTTTGCGCTTCGCAAATATAAAAACGCGACCCTCACCATCAACAGCAATTTCGTCCGCTTTGCAATTTGGCTTACAGGAGTGGTTAATCCAGCGAGCGGCGTTCCCACCAACATTTGCATCGATAACACGTCCGTCTTCTAGCGAAAAATAAAAAGTATGATTTGGCTGCTCTGGGTCATGTGGGTGACGACGCAAAGCCTCCTTCCAACTAATCCGCTCACCAATATATTCGATGATTGCTGACCCTTTAGGGATTTCTTTTTTTACAAAAACGCCGCGGCCATGAATTTTGGAATTTTTAACGGCAATAAATGACTTCGCCACGATTTTCGGGGCTTTGTTTTTTTTCATGGGATTAAATGTCTAGATTGCGCGCAATCAAAGCGTTCTTTTCAATAAAGGCACGCCGAGGATCAACTTCGTCGCCCATTAGGGTTGTAAAAACCTGATCGGCCATGATGGCGTCTTCAATTTGAACGCGCAATAACCTTCTGGTGCTTGCATCCATTGTTGTTTCCCAAAGCTGCTGGGGATTCATTTCGCCCAAACCTTTGTAACGCTGGCGACTGATGGAGCGCTCGGCTTCGGAGAGCAACCATTCAAACGCACCACGAAAATCAGCAACCACGCTCTCTTTGTTTGATTTCTCTGGGTCTCCGCGTCGCACACGACTACCCGACGGAACTTTGCCAGCAAGCGACGCAGCGGCACTCATAAGGCTTTGATAATCGTCGCTAGCAACAAAATCTGAGCTAATTACCGAGATTTTTAAATTACCGTGCACGCGCTTTGACAACAATAGTCGATAGCGCTCCGTTCTCTCCTCCTTTTGGACCACAATGTCGGTGGGTATAGATAAGGGGTTTGCATTTTGCAAGAATGCACTGCGCAAACGATCTGCCGAATCGCTAGCTGCTGCCTCTGTATCAAAATTCAAGGCTACGCCCGCCGCCACCGCGCGAAGAGCATCTTCATCCATTGTTCGTGATAGACGATCAACCACAGCCTGAATATTTTGATAGTGTTTTGCAAGACCCTCAAGTTCCTGCCCTGAAAGTCGCTCCCCCGCAGGGGTTTCGATTGAGGCTTGTTCAAGAGCAACCCTAAACAGCAGATGATTTAATTCGGCATCATCCTTGATGTATTGTTCGCTTTTACCAAACTTAACCTTGTAGAGCGGGGGCTGAGCAATGTAAACATGCCCGCGCTCAATTAGCTCCGGCATTTGGCGATAGAAAAAAGTTAAGAGCAATGTGCGGATATGGCTGCCATCCACATCGGCGTCGGTCATGATAATAATCCGGTGATAGCGCAACTTATCTGCTTTGTATTCCTCGGCACCAATGCCGGTTCCCAAAACCGTAATCAAGGTAACAACCTCTTGACTACTCAACATCTTGTCAAAGCGTGCTTTTTCAACATTTAAGATCTTGCCTTTAAGCGGCAAGATGGCCTGGAATTTTCGGTCGCGCCCTGCTTGGCGGAGCCGCCCGCCGAGTCTCCCTCAACAATGAACAGTTCGGATTTTGCCGGGTCTTTTTCCTGACAATCCGCAAGCTTGCCTGGTAGGCCAATGCCGTCAAGAGCCCCTTTGCGACGCGTCATTTCCCGTGCCTTACGCGCTGCCTCGCGAGCCTTGGCAGCATCAACAATCTTGCCACACAGAATTTTTGCATCTTGTGGCTTCTCAGCCAAATATTCTGCAAGCGCCTGGGCAACAACATCTTCGACCGGGCCCCGAACCTCGCTAGACACTAATTTATCTTTGGTTTGACTTGAAAACTTTGGTTCTGGGACCTTTACCGAAAGGACGCAGGTAAGCCCCTCGCGCATGTCGTCGCCCGAGATCTCAACTTTTGCTTTTTTTGCAATCTCATTTTCATCAATATATTTATTGATAACGCGGGTCATAGCGGCGCGCAGGCCCGTTAGATGCGTACCTCCATCGCGCTGAGGGATGTTATTTGTAAAACACAAAACTTGTTCGTTGTAACCATCGTTCCATTGCATGGCAACCTCAACGGTAATCTGACCGCCAAGATCAGAGGGCCGCTCAGCCAGGGCATGAAAAATGTTTGGGTGCAATACGGTTTTGGTTTGATTGATGTACTCAACAAACCCTCTCACCCCTCCGGAAAATGCAAAATCTTCCTCTTGCCCACTTCGCTGATCAACCAATCGAATGTGAACGCCATTATTGAGAAATGAAAGCTCACGAATTCGTTTTACAAGGATCTCGTAGTGATACTCAATGTTGCCAAAAATTTCTTCATCGGCCAGAAAATGAACTTCGGTGCCTCGTAAATCGGTTTCTCCAGTAACCGAAATTGGGGACACCTCAACACCATTTTCAATTTGAATGTTTCGGTTTTGAACAACCCCGCGACCAAACTCCATATGATGAACTTTGCCATCACGTCGTATCGTCAAACGCAACCACTTAGAAAGCGCGTTAACACAGCTAACTCCCACACCATGTAGGCCGCCAGAAACTTTATATGAGTTTTGGTCAAATTTACCCCCAGCATGAAGTTCGGTCATCACAATTTCCGCTGCACTTCGCTTGGGTTCATGTTTATCGTCAAACTTGATGCCGGTAGGTACTCCTCTTCCATTATCAATAATGGAAATGGAGTTATCCGTGTGAATTACGACTGATATTTCTGTGCAATACCCTGCTAGAGCCTCATCAATCGAATTATCAAGAACTTCGAATACCAAGTGATGTAAGCCGGTCCCGTCAGATGTATCCCCAATATACATTCCTGGACGCTTACGAACCGCTTCTAGTCCCTCTAATATTTGAATAGATGAGGCGCCATATTGCTCATTACTTTGGTTTTCTAAAGACATGAAATTTTCTAATTTGGACTTATGAGAACAACAAAACCTAAATACGCATCGGCATTACAACGTACTTAAATGCTTCTGATCCTGGTAATGTAATGACAGCGCTGCTATTGGCATCCCCAAGACTAATCTGAATCGCTTCATTTTTAATGTTTGCGAGGACATCAAGAAGGTAACTAACATTAAAACCGATCTCAACTGTGTCGCCACCATAAGTGGTCTCTATTTCCTCTTGGGCTTCTTCTTGTTCAGCATTAGTAGACTGTATAGTAATTTTGTTGCTTGTTAATGAAAAACGAACACCTTTGAATTTTTCAGTTGTCAGAATAGCTGCTCGCTGAAGGGCCGATTGCAGTGTCTCACGATTAACAGAAAGTGAATTTTTTTGACCCTTCGGAATTACACGTTGGTAGTCCGGGAACTTACCCTCAACCAGTTTCGAAATTAACTCAATATCACCGAAGTTAAACTTAATCTGGTTGTTGCTGATGCTAATTTCGACTGATTCATCTGTTTCTTGTAGTAAATGTTGACACTCAAGAATTGTTTTGCGCGGAATAATAATCTCTTGTTTTTGCCCATTTCCTGAAGGTGCGGTGTCAAGCTCAACATGGCTATAGGCTAACCGGTGGCCATCGGTTGCAACAGCAACCAGATCCTTTCCATCAACAACCAAAAGCATGCCATTTAAGTAATAACGAATATCTTGCTGAGCCATTGCAAAATAAACTTGACTAATGAGTTGGCGAAGCTTCTTTTGACTCATTGCCCAACTCGATTGAGCCTCTGAGTTGGTTTGCATGACCGGAAATTCGGTTGCCGCTAAGGTTTGGAGGGAAAACCGACTCTTACCGCTTTGCACGACCATCTTATTGTCTTTAAGATTAAGGCTTACGGGCCCCTCGGGCAAGGCGCGCAAAATATCCAATATCTTTCGAGCCCCCACTGTTGTTGTCACATCATCAGAACCAATCCCAAAGTTCGCTTTTGTTGTAATCTGAATTTCAATATCCGTAGAAACAAAGGAAATCGAAGGCCCTGTTTTTTTAAATAGTAAATTCGCCAGGATTGCCAACGTGTGGCGACGCTCAACAATGCCACTAACGACCTGTAGAGGCTTTAGTATTTCATCTCGGGTGGCATTGATCAGCTGCATTGTTTTTTTATTTCCTTTGTATGTTTATATCGTAGTAATAATAAGGGCTGTATTTTCTGTTTATAAGTTAAATTTTATAGTGAAATCAAGGCTTTTTCGAGAAAATTTGCTGTGCATAAGTGTCAAATAACTCATGAACAAATTGTGAATAACATCGTATTAGGATAATACAAATAACTTATTCAAAAAACTATTAAGCGTTTCTTAACGCGGTTATCCCACGATCTTTCCACAAGTTTATCCACAGGTTAATTTTTAAGACTTTGTTCGAGTACATGCAATTCGTGGTTAAGATGAGAATCGTGCTGGCGCTCCTCAGCAATTTTACGAACCGCATGCAAAACGGTAGTGTGATCTCTACCACCAAATAACTCGCCAATTTCAGGCAAACTCTTTTGGGTTAGTTCTTTAGCAATAAACATCGCAATTTGACGAGGGCGAGCAATGTTGGCGGGCCGTTTTTTTGAATACATGTCGGCAACCTTGATGTTATAGAAGTTGGCAACTGTTTTTTGGATACTTTCAACTGAAATTTGTCGATTTTGGATAGACAAAAGATCTTTAAGCGCGCTGCGCGCCACCTCAATATTGACTTCCTTGCCATGAAAGTGAACGTACGCCAAGATTTTTCTGAGTGCACCCTCAAGCTCACGAATGTTTGAACGCAGGTGCTTAGCCACAAAAAATGCGACATCTTCGCTCATCGGGATGCCTTCAATAGCAGCCTTTTTCATCAAAATAGCAACCCGCATTTCTAGCTCTGGCGGTTCAATGGCAACCGTTAGCCCAGAGTCGAAGCGTGAAATGAGGCGCTCATCAATACCCTCCATTTCCTTTGGATAGGTATCGCTGGTAATAATTACTTGTGCCCCATTACTAATCAGAGCTTCAAACGCATAAAAGAACTCTTCTTGAGTGCGGGATTTTCCACCAAAAAATTGAATATCATCAATTAACAATAGATCCAAGGAGTGGTAGTACCGCTTAAATCGATCAAATGCCTTTTGCTGATAGGCCCTCACAACATCAGATACATACTGTTCCGCGTGGATATATCGAATTTTGGCGTCAGGCTTTTCTTTAAGGAGGTGATTCCCAATAGCATGTATTAAGTGGGTTTTACCAAGGCCCACGCCGCCATACAAAAACATCGGGTTATACGATGCCCCCGGGTTGTGGGCAACCTGAATGGATGCCGCACGAGCCAACTGATTTGCTTTGCCTGTAACAAAACTCTCAAAAGTTAGCCCAGGATTAAGCTTTGAATGGTCGCGATCCTGGGGGGTCGATCCAATGCCGATCTCTAGAACCTCGCCCC
>VYKP01000116.1_pt1 | contig 17746 bp, 17 predicted proteins | sample 5114551 | NCBI WGS metagenome assembly VYKP01 (sample SAMN12291777, study PRJNA351875) | freshwater metagenome | isolation source: freshwater lake | place: USA: Michigan, Baseline Lake | collected 2013-08-09
CGTGTTCGAGCGCGAGCTGCGGGACAACCCCGCGCAGCAGCATGCGAGCCAGTACATGTTGCTTTTCAACACGCCCGACGCGGAGAAGGTGCTGGCCGACCAGGACTACGCCGGCCTGACGTGGCACGTGCTGAGCGACGGCCTCACCAAGGGCTATGCGTCCGAGGATGACAAGGCCAGGTACCTCGCGCTGTGGAAGGACGGCCGGACGATCACCGGTGGCCTTGCCTACTACCGCGCCGCACGCATCGGCCCGCCACCGGCTCCGGGCGACGCCTGGAGCGTGCGGAAGCACTTCGCCGCCGACTTTCCCACGATGACCGTGAAGGTGCCGACGCTGCTGATCTGGGGCATGCAGGACATGTATCTGCTCGCGGGCAACCTCAGCGGCCTCGCGCAGTACGTGCCGGACATGCAGGTGAAGCTGTTCCCGGACGCTCCCCATTGGATCAATCGTGCCAAGGCGGCGGAAGTGAACACGGCGATCCGCGAGTTCATCGCGGCACCGGCCAAGCGCTGATCGTGTCGATCGGGGGCCGGGAGGCGGATCAGCGCCGTCCGGCCCTGCCCCGCGGCGATCCCCCGGCGTCGCCGCTCTCCCCTCCCCGCCCTGCCGGTGCCGTGAAGTAACATCGCACCCTTCGCGAAGAACCCAGACGAAGCAGCGCCCGGAGATCACCGGCGCGCGCTCGCGGCCGCGAACTCACGGAAGGGGAACCCATTGCAGATCGATTTCCGCGGAAAGCGGGTCGTCGTATGCGGCGGCAGCCGCGGCATCGGCCGGTCCATCGCACTCGCCTTCGCGCAGTGCGGCGCGTCGGTGTCGACCTGCGCACGCGGTGCGGCGGCGCTCGATGCCGTCCGGGCCGACCTCGCGCTGCACGGCACGACGATCCACACGGCGGTCTGCGACCTCGCGAACGCCGCCGACATCGAGCGCTACATCGCAGCGGCCGCCGCAGCCCTCGGTGGCATCGACGTCCTCGTCAACAACACGTCCGGCTTCGGCCTGGGCAACAACGAGGACGCGTGGACCGCCAGCCTCGAGATCGATCTGATGGCCACCGTCCGCGCCTCGGCGGCAGCGGAGGCCGCGCTCATCGCATCGGGCACCGGGGCCATCGTGAATGTGTCCTCCATCTCCGGCTATCGTGCGTCCGCCCGCACGCCCGCCTACGCCGCAGTGAAGGCGGCGGTCATCCAGTACACCACGTCGCAGGCCGCCCTGCTCGCCCGCAAGGGCGTGCGCGTGAACTGCGTGGCGCCCGGGTCCATCGAGTTCCCCGGCGGCGTGTGGGACCAGCGGAAGACCTCCGCCCCGCAGCTGTACGACGCCGTGTTGAAGAGCCTCCCCTTCGGGCGCATGGGCGCACCGGAGGAGGTCGCCAACGCCGTCGTGTTCCTCGCCTCGCCGCTCGCCCACTGGATCACCGGGCAGACGCTCTGCGTCGACGGTGGCCAGTTGCTCGGCGCATGACCCGACCAACCTCCACGAGCATCAGGCAGATGCGGCCACGAGCCGCGTCCGCTTTCCGCAGACATCCCTCAACCCCGACGACACGGAAGAAACGATGAGCTTCGACCCCAGACACAAGAGCCGCGTCATGTTCGATGGCCCCGACCGCGCAGTGGCGCGCGCGATGATGAAGGCCGCAGGCTTCACCGACGACGATCTGAGGAAGCCGCAGATCGGCGTGGCCCACTGCTGGATCGGGACCATGCCCTGCAACCTCAACCATCGTGAACTCGCGCAGCGCGTGATGGACGGCATCCGCGCGGCCGGCGGGAACCCCGTCGAGATCAACACCGTCGCGATCAACGACGGGATGACGACCGGCCTGGAAGGCATGAAGACGTCCCTGGTAAGTCGCGAGGTGATCGTCGACTCCGTGGAACTGGTCGCGCGTGGTCACGTGCTCGATGCCATCGTGACCATCTCGGGTTGCGACAAGACCATCCCCGCGATGGCCATGGTGCTGGGCCGCCTCGACATCCCCGGCCTCACGCTCTACAGCGGCTCCATCGCGAGCGGGCGGTGCCACAAGCCCAACCGCGTGTTCGCGGACCGCAAGCTCACCATCCAGGATGCCTACGAGTCGATCGGCGCGTTCAACGCGGGCCGCATCGACGCCGAGGAGTTCAAGGATGTCGAGGATCACGCCTGCCCGGCGGCGGGCGCCTGCGGCGGCCAGTTCACGGCCAACACGATGGCGACCGCCTACGAGATGCTCGGCATCTCGCTGCGCGGCACGAACGATGTCCCGGCACTGCATCCCGCCAAGGTCGACACGGCCTACACCTGCGGCACCCGCGTGATGGAACTCCTGAGGGCCGGCATCACCCCGCGATCGCTGGTGACCCGGCGCAGCTTCGAGAACGCGATCACCGGCGTGATGGCCACAGGCGGGTCAACAAACGCGGTGCTGCATCTGCTGGCCACGGCACACGACTTCGGCGTCGAACTCGCCCTGGACGACTTCGATCGCATCTCGCGCAAGACCCCCGTGGTCGCCGACATGCGTCCCTGGGGCACCTACACCGCGCCCGAGATGTTCGAGGCCGGCGGTATGGCCGTCGTCGGCAAGCGCCTGCTCGAAGCGGGCCTTCTGAGCCCCGACGAGAAGACCGTGAGCGGGCGGACGATCGGCGAGGAGATCATCGCCGCCGTCGAGCCCGCCAACCAGGACGTCATCAAGCCGCTCGCCCAGGCGCTCAAGCCGGAGGGCGGCCTCGCGATCCTGCGCGGCACGCTCGCGCCCGGTGGCAGCGTCATCAAGGTCTCCGGCCAGAAGAAGGCCGTGCACCGCGGCCCGGCGCGCGTGTTCGAGAACGAGGAGGACGCTTTCCACGCGATCAAGGCCGGACGCATCCAGCCGAACGACGTGGTGGTGATCCGCTACGAGGGCCCGATCGGCGGCCCGGGCATGCGGGAGATGCAACTCGTCACCGGAGCCATCCAGGGTGCCGGTCTCGGCGAGACGGTGGCGCTCATCACCGACGGCCGTTTCTCCGGCGCCACGCGCGGCTTCGTCATCGGTCACATCGTGCCCGAGGCTGCCAAGCGTGGGCCGATCGCGGCCCTGCGCGACGGCGACACCGTCGTGATCGATGTCGAGAACCGTCGTCTGGATGTGGACCTCACCGACGCTCAGATTGCCGAACGTCTCTCGCAGTGGAAGGCCCCCACGCCGCGCTACACGACAGGCGTGCTGGCGAAGTACACCCGGCTGGTGTCGGACGCCTCCGTCGGCGCGGTGACGGATCTGCCGCCTGCGTGATCGAACGCGGGGCCGGCGCTCCAGGTGCCGGCCCCGCGCTATCGCGATTACGCGACGGCGCCCTGGCGTAGCCGGAGCACCTCCTCCGGGATGGCGTCCAGTGCCACGATGCGCTCTGCCGCACCCAGCTTTATCGCCTCCTTCGGCATCCCGAACACGACGCATGACGCCTCGTCCTGCTAGATCGTCGCCGCACCGGCGTCGCGCATCTCCTTCAGCCCGCGCGCGCCGTCGTCGCCCATCCCCGTCATGATGACGCCGAGCGCGTTGCGTCCTGCGGAGCGCGCGACGGAACGGAAGAGGACTTCCAGTGACGGCTGACGAGGGGACCATCCGCCACCTCCACGTGATAGTAGGCACCACTGCGCTTCACCATGGTGTGATGCCCGCCGGGGGCTTTCAGCGCGATACCCGCCACCTGCCGCAACGGCGCGGAATCGTCCACCACCAACACGGTCTTCGCCATGACCTTCACCTTGGTTGCCCAACACTGGATTGAAGTGCATTGCCTTCGCACTGCTCCCCCACCGCCCGACGTCCGGGAAGCGGGCCGGCCGAGCTGACTTCCGCATCGTGGTGTGCCGGAACGTCGACCGGCGGGAAGGAGAGCAGCGAGGAGAGACTTGGAAGAAGGCGGAGGCGACGGGTGATCCTCGCCAGCGGTTTCGACACCGTGGGTGGCATCATCGCCACGGCCGCAGTGGGGTCCGTGCGGGATAACCTGAACTATGTCTCTCGGATCCGTCGCCACCGAGGATCGGCGGCCGGAGGGTACGGCAGTCAGGGAAGCGACGATCGATCCGCGTGCGTCACGCGAGACCGCTTGGCCAGCGAGCAGGACGCCTGATATGCCCGGAATCGACACCGCCCAAGGCGAAGGGCAAGGCAGTTCCCGACCACGAAAGCTGACCTGCGCGCCCATCGGTACCACTGACAGCATGAGGTATCGATCTCGACAACTAGCTTGCGGGCCTGCCGGAACGCGGCCGCGATGAAACCTTTCGAGTCTTTTCCCGGACTCAGATGCACGCAGGACAACGTCAAATTCCCACCAGAGCCCGCTACGTCGGCAGGCGCCTCGGAGTCTCGAGCGAGTGATCCCTGCAGCTTTCAACGGCGGGGTTTTTTTGAGAGCTTGAGGCCGGCGCCGTGCCATAAGCGCTCCAACCAATCATGGACATCGTCCCATCGAGACGCCGTCTCCCAGGTGGACCCGCCCTCCCCATGGCGCGATCCGGCGGTTTCCGAGCCGTCCCGCCCCCCATCGACGAGAGGGACGCGCAGCCCGCTGATCCCTCCCCCGCGTGCGCCCTTGGAACCAGATCCCCGTATCCGTTCGCTCTGAGGCGCTGGGAAGCCCCTGGGACGGGGACCTGCGGCCGATGCCGGTATCGATACGCCTCTTTGTCGGGGTCACGTCTTGTCAATTCGATTCGGTTCGAGCATGCTTACGGCATGGCGCGCCCCCTCCGCATCGAGTTTCCAGACACCGTCTACCACGTGACCTCGCGCGGAGGCGGTGGCGAACCCGTGTTTCGGGACGACATTGACCGGGCGTCCTTTCTAGACGTTCTGGGCGCCGCGATGGATCGCTTCGACGCCCAGGTCCTGGCCTATTGCCTCATGAAGGATCACTACCACGTCGTGCTGCACACCCGTCGGGGGAACCTCTCGCGACTGATGCGGCACGTCAACGGTGTGTACACCCAGACCTTCAACCGGCGGCATTCGGCCGACGGCCCGCTGTTCCAGGGAAGATTCAAGGCGATCCTGGTCGATCGCGAGGTGTATCTGCTCCGCCTCTGCCGCTACGTGGAGCGCAATCCGGTGGCCACGAAACAGGTCAAAACGGCGGGCGCCTGGGAATGGTCGAGCTATCGGGCGCACGCCGGCGATGCGCCAACGCCCATCTGGTTGGATACGGACGGGCTCCACGGCTACGTACTCGGCCGCCCGGCGAAGACCGCGCGAGACCGGGCAACGGCCGCCCGCAGGTATGCGGGGATGGTGGTTCAGCAGGCCGCCTCGGATGCCGGCCTGTGGGATGAAGGGCTGCGCAAGCAGATCTTCCTGGGAGACGAGGCGTTCGCGGCACGCATGCTCGCAAAAGCAGCAGCGCCGGCTTTGAGAAGTCGCAGCACCTCCAAGTCGCAACGCCGCCGGGAAAGGAAGCTTCAGGACTGGATCGACGAGGCCGGAAGCCGCGAAGCAGGCTTGTGGCGTGCGTACCGCGAGGGAGGCATGACGATGACGGCGATGGCCGACGAGATGGGTTTGTCGGTATCGAGGATCAGTCGGCTGATCGCGGCCGCGGAACGCTCGCAAGCGGCCCGCTGACGGCACGCTGCCCCGCCGTCAGTAGGCAGCCGGTGTTGCCGCCGACAGATTCTGACCCGCTGTGCCGCCCGCAGCTTGACCCAAGCCAGTTTACAGCGTCGATCCCAGCGGCAACTGCTCAGAAATGCCGCAGGCTGCGTTGAACACCCGGGTCAGTACGGAATCGGCAAAGCCCACTCCAATGGGTCAATTCTCGGTCGGCGTCAACAGCCGCTGTCAACTGCTCATGTTCTGGTACGACCCGCGCAGTGGTGAAGATTGGTCGGTAAGGTCGATTAGCCGCGAAAGCCGGACAGGTTCGCTTTGCCCCCGAACGTGCACCTCGGCCCTGATCAATGAATAGCCGTTGGCGAGTTCCTTCAGCTCGAAATTGCTGGCAAGCGCTCCGCCTCGTCGCACGGGATCGGGATAGGCATCGGTCAGGTGATAGAGCACGTGATCGACACGCTGCAGGGCTTCGGGGGTGCCGAACAGGATGACGTGAATCTGGTGCATCGGTCGGCCGAACTCCGAGTCCCGGTGCGGGACACGCCAGCTTCGGTGAACCAGCGCGACATGATCGTCCGTTAGCAGACCGGCTTGCGGCGGCACCTTGAGGAGCCCGACCGACTGCCCGATGGTGATCAACCCGACCTTGATCTCGTCGCCGCGACTGACGCGAGCAACCGCGGTTTCAAGCAGCTGCGACACCACCTTGCGATTCGAGAGCACCACGTAGCCGACGAGGGCCGGCCAAGCCACATTGGCCAGACTGTTGGCCAGTTCGGCGATCATCTCCATTGCGGTCTCCCAAATCGTCGCGTGGCTGCGCGCTCATCACCTTACGCAGCCAACTTGTGGAAGCTACCACACGCCCCAGGCGGGACCGGTCCTGCGGCAGATGCGCGGGTCTGCGCGGAGTAGACTGAACGCGTGGGCAGGCAGCGAGGCCTAGGCCAGAACATATCGACGTTCGGACCTCACGGTAGGCACCCATCGCACCGATCGCAGCCAAGACGGCACAGCCATGACGCCGGACTCGCGTCCACGGACAAACGAGCCGTTGACCGCGTCGTCAGGCCAAGTTGCCGGATGGCAGAGCAGCATTGGTTGTGGTTTTGCACGGGCAGACAGGTGAGACCGAGAGGTCAACCTGTTAATTTGGAGGCGGGGGTCGGAATCGAACCGGCGTACACGGCTTTGCAGGCCGCTGCATGACCACTCTGCCACCCCGCCCGCGGGGGTACTGCGACGTCCTGCGCACTACGAAATGAAAAAGGGAAAACGACCGCTGGTGACGTTTTCCCTTCTCAAAATTTGGAGCGGGAGACGAGTCTCGAACTCGCGACCTCAACCTTGGCAAGGTTGCGCTCTACCAACTGAGCTACTCCCGCTTGGGAAGACCGGCATTATAGGAAGCCGAAAACTCGTGTCAAGGTTCACGCACGTTTCTCGGTTCGGTCACCGCCCTGACGGATCCCCCGCTCGCGCGATCGGCAGCGCGCGGCGCAGGTAGAAGACCATCGACCAGAGCGTGAGGAACGCCGCCGCATAGATGAGCAGCGTCCCGATCGTCGCCACCGGGATCGCCCCGAACAGCGGGTCGTGAAACAGCAGGAGCAGGAGGATGGCCACCATCTGGAAGGCGGTCTTCAGCTTGCCCACGAACGACACCGCGACAGACCGGCTCTGGCCGATCTTCGCCATCCATTCGCGGAGCGCGGAGATGGTGATCTCGCGGCCGATGATCACCACCGCCACGATCACGTCGACCCGGTTGAGCGACACCAGGACGATCAGCGCTGCGGACACCATCAGCTTGTCGGCCACGGGATCCAGGAAGGCACCGAACGCGGAGGTCTGATTGAGGCTCCGGGCGAGCCAGCCATCCAGCCAGTCGGTGATCGACCCGACGAGGAACAGCCCCGCTGCGCAGCCATTCTTCGCCACCGGCGAGAGCCACGCATCCGGCAGGTAGTAGATGGCGATGAACACGGGGATCAGCACGATCCGTGTCCAGGTGAGCAGGTTGGGCCAGTGGATAGCCATCGAGTGGATCTCAGTGAAGCTGCTGGTAGATGCGTTCGGCGAGCTGGCGGCTGATGCCGTCCACCTGCTGCAGTTCGTCGACGCTCGCTGCAATCACGCCCTTCAGCCCGCCGAAGCGGGCCAGAAGGCGCTGACGCCGCTTGGCGCCGATGCCGTCGATGGTCTCGAGGCTCGAAGTGTTGCGCGTCTTGGCGCGCCGCGCACGGTGGCCTGTGATCGCGAACCGGTGGGCTTCGTCCCGTACTTGCTGGATCAGGTGCAACGCGGGGGAATCAGGCGGCAACCGCACGATTTCCCCGGTCTCGGCGACGATCAGCTGTTCCATGCCCGCCTTGCGCTCCTCGCCCTTCGCCACGCCGATCACCGCGACGCCATCCATCCCGAGTGCCTCGAACACCGGCATTGCGCGCGACAACTGCCCCTTGCCACCGTCGATGAGGATGAGATCCGGCATCCGCCCTTCCCCTTCCACCACGCGCCGGTAGCGACGCTCCAGCACCTGTGCCATGGCGGCGAAGTCGTCGCCGGGCGTGATCCCTTCGATATTGAAGCGACGATACTCCCCGCTGCGCATCTGGCCCTGATCGTAGACGACGCACGACGCCACTGTCGCCTCGCCCATCGTGTGGCTGATGTCGAAGCACTCGATGCGCTGCGTGCTCTCCGGGAGACCCAACGCCTCCTGAAGCGCCGTGAGCCGCGCCTCCTGCGCCGCCTGCGTGGCAAGACGCTGGCTGATGGCGAGGCGCGCGTTCTGTTCCGCCATCTGAAGCCAGGCGCGCTTCTCGGTGTTCGCGCGGCTCTGGATCTGGAATCGCCGCCCACCCGACTGCTCGGCGAGCAAGGCACCGAGCGCCTCCCAGTCGGCCTCTCGATTGACGATGACCAGAGGCGGCGCGGCGTTCTCGAGGTAGTGCTGCACGAGAAAGGCCTCGACCGCCTCGCTCTCGTCGTCCTCGCGGGCGTTCTGCGGAAAGAACGTGCGGTCGCCGCGATGCATGCCGCCGCGGATCATTACGAGGTTCACGGCAGTGAGGCCGCCGTCGCGCGCCACGGCCACGACATCGGCATCGCGCGCCGTGCTGCTCGACACGTACTGCTGGCTGCGGATCGCCTTGAGCGACTTGATGCGGTCCCGGAACTGCGCCGCCTGCTCGTACTCGGTGGCCTCCGCAGCCTCGGCCATGCGAGCCTCCAGGGTCTCGAGCACCTCGTCCTCGCGACCATCGAGGAAGAGCGCCGCCTCCCGCACATCCGCCGCGTACGCGGCTTCGTCGATCAACCCGACGCACGGCGCGGTGCAACGATGGATCTGATGCAGGAGGCACGGTCGCGATCGATTGGAGAACACCGTATCGCGACACGTGCGAAGGCGGAACACCTTCTGCAACTGCTGGATGCTGTCGCGCACCGCAGATGCATTCGGGAACGGGCCGAAGTAGCGATGCTGACGATCGAGACTTCCGCGATGGAAGGCGAGTCTCGGAAAACGCTGCCCCGTCACGACGAGGTACGGATACGACTTGTCGTCGCGGAAGAGGATGTTGTAGCGCGGCGCGAGCGACTTGATGAGATTGTTCTCGAGCAGCAGCGCCTCGCTCTCGGACCGGGTGACGGTGGTCTCGATGTTCGCGACCTGCGCGACCATGTGGCGGATCCGTGGCGAATGTCCCGCGGTCTTCTGGAAGTACGACGAGACCCGCTTGCGGAGATCGAGCGCCTTGCCGACGTAGAGCACATCACCCTGCGCGCCCAGCATCCGGTACACGCCCGGACGATGCGGGAGATTCGAGAGCAACTCGTCGATGCGGGCGCGCGTCGGATCAGCGACGCCGGGATCGTCCTCGATCATGAATGGGCAGCAACACCAGGCTGGGCCCCCCGCGCGGGCCGATCAGCGTCGCGCGAGGCAGGAATCGATGGCGGTGAACACCGCCTCGAACATCGAGGGTGTGAGACGCCTCGTCTGGGTATTGTATCGGGAGCAGTGGTAGCTATCGAAGAGAGTGCGGCCACCGGGGAGGACATGCTGCGCGGCATGCTCGAATCGATGATCGGCCGCACGTTCGCCGAGCGCTCGCAGGACGGCACCGTGCGCGACGAGGCCCAGGGCGAGGATCGCGGTGCCCGACCGCATCGCCGCCACCTCACGGCTCAGATAGTCGTTGCAGGTGCGGATCTCCGAGGGCTCCGGCTTGTTCGCCGGCGGCCAGCACTTCACCGCATTGGTGATGCGGCAACCGTTCAGGCGGAGTGCGTCGTCGCTCGCCACCGACACCGGCGCGGTGGACCATCCGAAAGCATGCAGCGTGGCGTAGAGCAGTTCGCCAGCGTAGTCGCCGGTGAACGGGCGCCCCGACCGGTTGGCGCCGTGCATGCCGGGGGCGAGACCGACGATCAGCAATCGGGGCGATCGATCACCGAACGCAGGGACCGCTCGCGCGTGGTAGGCGGGGTGGCTCTCACGCACCGCCGCGAGCGCGCCCGCCAGCCGCGGACAACGCACGCACTCGGAGAGCGCGGGGAATTCGGGCTGGAGTGCTTCCGTCACTGTGCCTTCGGAAATCGCAACACCTCTGCAGACACCGGCGCAGGCCGCGGGTAGGTGGCGCGGTGCCCCTCGACCTCGCTCTTCAATTCGTCGAGTGCGCCGCGCAGGTTCGTGAACTGGTCCATCATCATCTTGTTGATGCGGATGCAGGCCGACAGCGGGTTCGACGCGCGCTGGCGTTCCATGTCGATGCGGAACTGCAGGCCGCGCAGCCGCTGCTGCTCTGCCTCCGGCACGCGCGCGATGTAGGCGTCGATGGCTTCGCGGCGCTTGCGCTCGAAGGCATCGGGGTCGTCCTTGGCCAGGGTGGCCCACTCGTGAAAATCGAAGTCCATGATCGCTCCAGAGGTCCCGGGACTCCTGCACTTATGGTCGCGGCGGGTCCCGACGATTCCATAGCTAGGATCACGCCAAAGGAAGATTTCCGGAAGGCGTCGCGAGGTGGGACACCTGATGCAGTGCGGCCGCGTACGCCGGATGCTCGCGCAGCGCCGTGAATCCGGCGGGTCGCGGATGCCCGTGGAGGCGTGCGAGTGCGGCCAGCGTCGCGGCGGAACACGGACGATCAAGGCCGTCGACCAACGTCCGCGCGGCACGAGAATCGTTGCAAACCAGGACCATATCGCAGCCGGCGTCCAACGCCGCCCGCGCGCGCTCGCGGATCCCGCCGACGCTGTGGGCCCCGGCCATCGAGAGATCGTCGCTGAAGATCACCCCACCGAATCCGAGACGCCCCCGGAGTTCCTCTCGCAACCAGCGCTTGGAAAAACCTGCGGGATTCGGATCGACAGCAGGGTAGATCACGTGCGCGGGCATGATGCCTGTCAAACCGTTCGACACCAGGCGGGCGAACGGAACGAGGTCGGTGGCCGAGATTTCTTCGAGGCTGCGATCGTCGACCGCCATGGCGGTATGCGTGTCGGCCTCCGCGAAACCATGGCCGGGAAAGTGTTTGCCGACTGCACCCATCCCGCCCTGCGCCAGCCCATCGACGAACGCAGACGCGAGTGCCGCCACGACGTCCGGTTGGCGATGGAAGGCACGATCGCCGATCACTCCGCTGCGCCCGTGATCGAGATCGAGCACGGGCGCGAACGTGAAGTCGATCCCGTGGGCGCGAAGTTCGAGCGCCAGCACTTCACCGACCGCACGGGCGGCGCGGATGGCCGCTGCTGGGTCGGTGTCGTGAAGGACACCCAGCGATCCCATCGGCGGGATGCGTGTGAAGCCTTCCCTGAAACGCTGCACGCGGCCACCCTCGTGATCGACGCCCACCAGCAGCGGCGGCGTTCGGAGCGAGTGGATCTCCGCGACGAGCGCGGCCACCTGCGCGGGCGACTCGTAGTTGCGCGCGAAGAGGATCACGCCACCCACCGCAGGATGCAGGAGAAGCTCGCGATCGTCGTCGGTCAGCACGGTGCCCGCGACGTCGAGCATCACTGGGCCCAACGGCATCGGTCGCGCGAGTGGATTGTTCATGCCCTCCCCTCCAGGACGACGAACGCGATCGCCGCCTGCCGCTCGTCGCTCAGCGAAAGATGATGGCGTATCACGCCCCGCGTCTCGAGCCATTGGGCGAGCGCAGCGTCGAAACCGAATCGCGGACACCCGAGTTCATCGTGCTCGACCCACATCGCACGGAGCGTGGCCGGTGCCCGGACGCCGGTACCCAGCGCTTTCCCGAAGGCTTCCTTCGCGGCAAACCGTTTGGCGACGAACGCTGCGGGGACTGCAGCAGCGCGAAAACCCGCCCATTCGCCCTCGGCGAGGATGCGGCGAGCAAAGTTCTCACCGTGAGAAGCGAGTCCCTGCTCCACCCGTGCAATCTCGACCATGTCGACGCCGATGCCGGCGATCACCCACGGGCTCCGTTGCCACGCTCGATGGCGGCGAGGTAGGCGCGCACAGCGCCGGCCATGCCGAGTTCGAGCGCATCGGCGGTCAGCGCATGACCGATGGACACCTCCAGCACGCCATGCACAGCCGCCAGGAACGGTGGAAGATTGTCGAGACTCAGATCGTGACCGGCGTTGATGCCGAGACCCGCGGCCGTGGCCGCCCGCGCTGTGGCTGCGTACGCGGCGAGCGACCCCTCGGCCTCGCCTGCCATCCACGCATTGGCGTACGGCTCCGTGTACAGCTCCACGCGATCTGCACCGACCGCTGCGGCGGCTGCCATCGCATCCGGATCAGGATCCATGAAGAGACTGACGCGCACTCCCCAGGCGTGCAGATCGGCGATGACCGGCCGCAGACGGTCGGCGTCGCGCGCGAGATTCCATCCGTGATCCGATGTCGCAGCACCGGGATCATCCGGCACGAGCGTGCATTGATGCGGCCGGACGGCGTGCACGAGTTCCATCACGTTGTGGAACGGATTGCCTTCGATGTTGAACTCGCGGTCCGGTCGCAGCGCCAGCAACTTCGCGAGGGCGAAGACATCGTCGGCCCGGATGTGGCGGCTGTCGGGGCGGGGATGCACCGTGATGCCGTGCGCGCCGGCATCCAGCGCGAGGGTCGCCATGCGCGTGACGCTCGGGATGTCGAGTGGCCGCGCGTTGCGCACCAGCGCAATCTTGTTCAGGTTCACCGAAAGTCTTGTCATGGCGTCAGAGCTGCTGGAGATCCTTCAGGAGCTGGCGGGTGTGGAGTTCGGCATGCCCGAGATACGCGCCGAGGAGGCTGCGCATGAGCCGCTTGCTTTCGGCGGCGGTGACCGGATCGGCATAGTCGTCACGCCCCATGTCGAGCAGCGTCTTGCCGCGCACGGCGAAGGCTTCGGCCTCCTGGTCGCCGACGAGTCGCTGCGGTCCCCGGTCGGGAAGATAGCGGTAGCGAGCCTCCGCGATCAAGGCTTCTCCGGTGTCGGCCTCCGCTTCGAACTGCAGGGCGTATCCGAGTTCGGAAAGAAGCGCTCGCTCGAAGACCCGCAACACCGTCGAATGCGAGTTCGCCACGGCAAGCCGCGTGACCGCATTGGCATACGCATCGAACAACGCTTCGTGGGGATCCTCCCGGGCGAGCGCCGCGCGCAGCAACTCGTTCAGGTAGAAGCCGCACATCAATGCCACGCCACCCAGCTGCGGAATGCCACCCCGCCATTCCACCGAGTGGATCACGCGCAGTTCGGAGCGGCCTGACCACGTCGCCAACACCGGCTGGAACGGCAACAGGAGGGACCTGAGCTGGGACTGCGGCCTCCGGGCGCCCTTGGCGACTGCAGAGATACGCCCGTGGGTGCGGGTGAAGAGATCGAGGACCAGGCTCGTCTCCTTCCACGGCAGGGTGTGCAGCACGAAAGACGCCTCGTTCTGGACCCGCTGACGCCCGCCTGCGGCGACAGCGCCGGTGTCGGCGCCGCCGTCAGACATACCCGTATTTGCGCAACCGCCGGGGATCCTCGATCCAGTTCGCGTCCACGCGGACGTGCAGTTCGAGAAAGATGGTGCCGCCGAACGTGCGCTCCATGTCGAGCCGCGCCTCGGTGGCGACGCGCTTCAGGTTCTCGCCCCCCGCCCCGATCACCATGCCCTTGTGGCTGTCGCGCGAGACGATGACGTTGCAGCGGATGCGGCGCAGGTTGCCTTCGGTCTCGAACTGGTCGACGACCACGTTGATGCCGTAGGGCAGTTCGTCGCCGGTGAACCGGAAGAGCTTCTCGCGAACGAGTTCCGACGCGATGAAGCGTTCGCTGCGATCGGTCACCTGCTCCTCGTCATACAGCGCAGGGCCTTCAGGCAGCATCGGGACGATCGCTGCGAGCAGATCGTCCACCTGGACACCCTTCTCTGCGCTCACGGGCACCACCGCCGCGAAATCGCGCCACTGCCGTAGGCCGTCGATGAACGGCAGGATGAGATCACGCTTCGCGAGCAGATCCACCTTGTTGACCACCGCGATGACCGGCACCGAGACCGGGATGAGATCGAGCACCTGGCGATCGCGATCGCCGAGACGCGTGGCCTCGACCACGAAGAGGACGACGTCGACATCCGCGAGACTGTCCGTCACGGCGCGATTGAGCGCCTTGTTGAGCTGACCGCCGTGCTTCGTCTGGAATCCGGGGGTGTCGACGAGGACCACCTGCGCTTCCTCGGTCGAGATGATCCCGATGACGGCATGGCGCGTCGTCTGCGCCTTGCGTGACGTGATGCTGACCTTCTGGCCGACCAGCCGGTTCAGGAGCGTCGACTTGCCGACGTTCGGTCGCCCGACAACCGCGACGAATCCGCAGCGATGGGTCATGCCTGATTGCCCCGCGATTCGAGGATGTCGAGCGCCGCCCGCGCGGCGGCCTGCTCGGCGATGCGGCGGTTGCCACCGGCGCCGGTCGTGCGAATGTCGAGTCCGTTCACGATGCACTCCACGAGAAACTGTTGTCTGTGTGCCGCGCCGCTGGTGTTCAGCAACCGGTATTCGGGGAGCGGCCGGCGATTGCCCTGCAACCACTCCTGCAGGGCCGTCTTGGCATCCTTGCCGAAGGTGACGGGATCGATGGTGTCGAGCGCCTCGCCGAAGAGCTTCAGGATCGCCGCTCGGGCTTCGTCGTAACCGCCGTCGAGGAACACGGCGCCGATCAGTGCCTCCAGGGCATCCGCCAGCATCGACGGGCGCTGATCACCACCGCTGTTGATCTCACCGGCACCGAGCCGGATATGGGTACTGAGGGAGATGGACTGCGCACGCTCGGCCAGGCTGGACTGGTTGACGAGTGCTGCGCGGAGTCGAGAGAGATCCCCTTCCGGCACGCCCCCGAAGCGGCCGAACAGCTCGGTGGCAATCACGCAGTTGAGCACCGCATCGCCCACGAACTCCAGCCGCTCGTTGTGCGGCTGGCCGAAGCTGCGATGGGTCAGCGCCTGCTGCAGCAGGGCCGTGTCGCGGAATCCATGGCCCAGCGCGTGGGCGGAGCCCGCATTGATCATCGACTACCGGCTCGCGGTGAGCTCGAAATCGAACAGGAGGCTCACGTGGCCCACCAGGGGGACCTTCTTCGAATAGTTCAGCGCGATGTCGTAGCCGTCGCCGTTCTTCGAGAACTCGAGCTCGCTGCCGTCGACGGACGTGATGTCGTCGATGGTTGCCCGCTTGCCGAACGTGCCCTTCATCTCGGCAGGCGTGCTGCCGGAGCTGCTGTGGGCGATTTCGTTCAGATGGCGCTTGATCGTGAAGTACTCGAGATACGTGGGGACCATCTTCATCCCCACGAGCGCCACGAAGAAGAGGACTCCGCCTCCGAGGATGAGGCCGATGAGACTCAGGCCGTGCTGACGACGCTTCAAGTTCATGCAGTTCCCGCCTATTCGATGGGCGTGCCGATGCGCCCGAACTGACCGAAGTTCCACCAGATCAGGAAGGCCTTGCCCACGATGTTCTCGTCCGGGACGAAGCCCCAGTAGCGGCTGTCGCTGCTGGAATCCCGGTTGTCGCCCATCATGAAGTAGTGGCCCGGCGGAACCTTGCACGTGAACCCTTCCTCATTGTATTCGCAGTTTTCTCGGTAGGGAAAAGCCTGGACCGTGGCCAGCTGCACCGGCGGCGCGTCGACGTTGATGATGGTCGAATGCCCGGTGGCCGACAGCTTCTCGCGGAACCGCTTGGTCGTGATGAAGTTGAGTCCGCCCGACTCGAGGTAGCTGTAGTCGGCCTCGCTCTGGGAATCCACCGGCTGACCATTCACCGTGAGTCGCTTGTTCCGGTATTGGACGGTGTCCCCAGGCGTCCCGACGACGCGCTTGATGTAGTCGAGCGACGGGTTCTGCGGGTACCGGAACACCATGACGTCGCCGCGCTTGGGATCGTTCATCGCGAGGATCTTCTTGTTCGCGACCGGCAGACGCACCCCGTACGTGTACTTGTTCACCAGGATGTAGTCGCCGACGAGCAGCGTCGGGATCATCGACCCGGACGGGATCTTGAAGGGCTCCACCAGGAACGACCGCAGGAAGAACACGACGAGGATCACCGGGAAGAAACTCACCGGATATTCGATCCACCAGGGCACCCTCGCCTCCGGCGACCGCCCTTTCCGGAACACCAGGACATCCAGCAGCCAGACACTGCCCGTGATGATAAGCAGCACCAACATGATGAGTGCGAAATTCATGATCGGAACCGGTTCTCCGGTGACTACTTGTTGTCGACCTGCAGGATGGCGAGGAAGGCTTCCTGGGGAATCTCGACGTTCCCCACCTGCTTCATGCGGCGCTTGCCGGCCTTCTGCTTCTCGAGGAGCTTCTTCTTGCGGGAGATGTCGCCGCCGTAGCACTTCGCCAGCACGTTCTTGCGCAGGGCTTTCACGTTCTCACGCGCGATGATGTGGGCGCCGATCGCCGCCTGGACCGCGACGTCGAACATCTGGCGAGGAATCAGCTCGCGCATCTTCGACGCGAGTTCGCGACCGCGGTACTGCGCCGTGCCCCGATGGACGATGAGCGAAAGCGCATCCACCTTCTCGGTGTTGATGAGGACGTCGAGCTTCACGAGGTCGCCCGCACGGAACTCCTTGAACTCGTAGTCGAGCGAGGCATAGCCCCGGCTCGTGGACTTCAGCTTGTCGAAGAAGTCCATCACCACTTCGTTCAGAGGCATGTCGTAGGTCAGCATGACCTGACGCCCGAGATACTGCAGGTTCTTCTGGGAGCCGCGCTTCTGGTTGCAGAGCGTGATGACGGAACCCACGTAGTCCTGCGGCACGAGGATCGTCGCGCTGATGATCGGCTCGCGGATCTCCTCGATCTTCGAGGCGTCCGGCAGTCGCGACGGATTCTCGACCTTCAGCACGGTGCCGTCCCGCATCACCACCTCGTAGACCACGGTGGGCGCCGTGGTGATGAGGTTCATGTCGTACTCGCGTTCGAGGCGCTCCTGCACGATGTCCATGTGCAGGAGACCGAGGAAACCGCAGCGGAACCCGAATCCCAGTGCCTGCGAGGTCTCCGGCTCGTACTGCAGCGACGAGTCGTTCAGCTTGAGCTTCTCCAGGGCGTCGCGCAGGGCCTCGTACTCGTTGGATTCCACGGGATACAGACCCGCGAACACCTGGGGCTTGATCTCCTTGAACCCGGGAAGCGGCTCCGTGGCCGGCCGATCGACCGTCGTGATGGTGTCGCCGACGCGCGCGTTGCCGAGTTCCTTGATGCCGGCGATGACGAATCCCACCTCACCAGCCTCCAGGGCGTCGCGACCCACGGACTTCGGGGTGAACACGCCGACCTGCTCGCAGAGATGGACCACGCCGTTGGCCATGAACTTGATGCGATCCTTCGGCGCGAGGCGACCATCGACCACCCGCACCAGCATCACGACACCCACGTAGTTGTCGAACCAGGAGTCGATGACCAGCGCCTTCAGCGGCCCGGTCGGATCGCCCTTCGGCGGCGGGATCCGCGTGATGACCGCTTCCAGGATGTCCTGGATGCCCACGCCGGTCTTGGCACTGCAGCGGATGGCGTCCTCGGCGGGGATGCCGACGATGTCCTCGATCTCCGTGATCACGCGCTCGGGTTCAGCGGAGGGAAGATCGATCTTGTTGAGAACCGGCACCACCTCG
>VYKP01000117.1_pt1 | contig 17640 bp, 19 predicted proteins | sample 5114551 | NCBI WGS metagenome assembly VYKP01 (sample SAMN12291777, study PRJNA351875) | freshwater metagenome | isolation source: freshwater lake | place: USA: Michigan, Baseline Lake | collected 2013-08-09
CACTGAACCGCGGTTCACGAAGGCCGCGCCGGTAGAATCGGGCCTTCGCCATCCCGGCGCGCCCATGCGCTGCCGGACGATGACGGCCGCGATGGCGACGAGGAGCACGACGACGACGAGGACGACAGCGCGCGAGGGACGGCGGAGCGTGGAACGGGCCGACTGCAGCGACATACGAGGTGACCGGGGCGCGCCGGGATGGCGAAGGCCCGATTCTACCGGCGCGGCCTTCGTGAACCGCGGTTCAGTGCGTCACGCGCCGACGAATCTCCGCGTGCGGATCAGGCGTGCCGCAGGGAATGCTTCGCGATGGCGGCCTTCAACTCGGGCCGGATGTGCGATTCGTCGTAGCCGTTGAAGATGTGGCCGATCAGGCCGCGGTCGAGATCGCTCGTGCCCATCAGCCAGTCGGCGATCGGGAACGTGAGGTTCATGTTCCGATCCATCATGATCCCGTGGTTGTGGTGTGCCGTATGGTGCCGGCGGATCGTGTTCACGAACGGCATGGTCCGCACGAAGGCGTTCTCGTGCACGTGGCAGCAGTAGTGGAAGCTCTCGTAGATGAGGTACTGCCCGACGATCGTCACCATCAGCACGTAGCCGGCGTTCGGGCCGAGCAGCCAGGCGAGCAGCAGCGCGAACGGTGTGCCCATCCCGATGAAGGTGGCGAGCGCGCGCCACGGAAAGAAGATGATCCGGAACTCGCGGGTGGAGTCGACCGTCATCTCGTTGTCGGTGAAGTACTGGTGATGCTGGCGGGTGTGGCGGTCATAGATCGCGCGGAGCGCCCACACGTCGATGAGCCGGTGCATCACGTACTTGTGGATCCACCACTCGAACAGGTTCGAGAAGAAGAACACCGGCACCACCAGCAGCCACTCCCAGGTGGGGCCCTGCATGCGTGACAGCGAGAACCCGATCACCGCGAGCCCGACGGCGTACATCACACCCACGTGGACGAGGCCGTTGTAGGCGGGGCTGATCCCGGCCTGGTACTCCTGTCGGAATCGACGCTGGCGTTCGGACATCATGATGCGGTTCCCCCTGGGCTCGCCGCCCCCGTACACGGCTGATATGTTAGTTGCCGTCCCCCGACGCCGTCAAACACCAGCCACCGGTCGGTGCCGCATCAGGCGTCGGCCGAGACCGTGGCCCGCGTGAACGATTCGATGTTGTCGAGCAGCGCATCGAGCGCCGCCGCGGCGCCGCGTTCGTCTGCGGCAGCGATCGCACGGGCGAGGGCGGCGTGGAGTCGCGCGGCCTCGGGCATGTCGGCGGCCTGGCGATAGTGGTGATACCAGAACCGCCGCGCGAGCGACTGCATCGTCACCATGGCGTCGGCCGCGAACTCGTTCCGCGCGGCGGTCAGTGTCAGGCCGTTGAACTCGCGGTCGACCCGCATGAAGTGCAGATCGTCGTTGCTGTCCGCCGCCGCCTCGAATTCGATGGCGAGCGTCGAGAAGCGCTCCCGTTCGGCCGGGGCCGCACGGCGTGCGGCGCAGCGGGCCACGAGGCGTTCCACTTCCCGCCGCAACTCCAGGAGCCGCAGCTGGGCGCGCACGTCGATGGTCGAGACGATCACGCCACGCCTCGGCAGGATCTGCACGAGTCGTTCGCGGGCGAGGCGCTGCAGGGCTTCGCGGATGGGGGTCCGGCCGATCCCCAGGCGTTCGGAAAGCATGGTCTCCGACACCACGCTGCCGGGGGCCAGCTCCAGGCGGACGATGAGTTCCTCGAGGGCCACATAGGCGCGTTCGGTGAGGGTCTCACCGCTGGAGGGATCCGCCGCGGTCGCGTCGGCGTTCGATGTCATGGGCATGCCCCTGTCGTCACAGGAAACGGGTCCAATGGCCGGTCCCGCGATTGCCGTGCGGGGCCGGTCAGGGTCCGCCGCGTCGTGAGGCGCGCGGCGGCTTGCAGCGTCCGGTGGTCGGGACGCCCTACTTCTTCTTGCCGTGCATGCGGCTCTTCATGAAGCCGTGGATCTCGTCGAGGGACACCGTGCCGTCCTTGTCGCCGTCGATCTCGTCGAAGTGCTCGGCGACATGCTTCATCCCCTTCGCTTCTTCCTTGTCGAGCGTCCCGTCGGCATCCTTGTCGGCGGTGGCGAACTTGGCACCCGCCAAGTCGTGCATCTTGCCCGTCTTCTTGCCCATCGCGCCCATCATGCCGGCGGCGATCTCTTTCAGGTCGACCGTGCCGTCCTTGTCGGCGTCGATCTTGTCGAAGTTCTTCGCGACCCGCGGCATGGCCTTCGCCTCTTCCTTGTCGAGCGTGCCGTCGCCGTCCTTGTCGGCGGCCTTGAAGGCTGCCTCGAGCTTGGCGGCATGGTCGCCATGGTGATCGGCGTATGCCGCGCCTGCGCCGAGGGTGGCTGCGATGGCGGCGATGATCGTGATGTGCTTCATGAAGTACTCCTTGCCGTGATGCTGCTGGAAAAAGCGCGGATCCCGCGGACCGGTGCCGCGCACATCCGGGTGCCGGCACAGGGTGCCGATCTGACCCGATTGTAGTGCACTGCAATGAACCGATCTCGTCATCGGATGACAGGCATCCGCGGGGCCGGGTAGCCGGCCATGATGCTGCAACGCGACATCCGCCGGCCTCGGTGGTCGCCGATGACGCCACGCCGTGAAGGCGCCCCGGACCGTCGTTGACAGTGCTCTCCACGGCCACATAGCATTCGCCGCGCTTCAAGATTTGGCACGGTGCATCGACCTGCGACCGATACGCGGGCATCCAGGCAACCGTAGCTTCGGGAACATCGAGGGGGACAGCATTTGGGTATCCGCATTCACCGCGCTCTCGCGGGCATCGCCGTCGCCGCGGTCGCCTTCGGTGTGCAGGCGCAAGGCACGATCAAGATCGGCCTCGTGAACGAGGCCACCGGCCCGAATGCGGAGGCGGGGGTCTACACCGTCAATGGTGCGCGGCTCGCCCTCGAGGAAGTGAACGCGGCCGGCGGCATTCTCGGCAAGAAGGCGGAGCTGGAGCTCGAAGACAACCAGAGCACGAATCCCGGCACGGTGCTCGCGTTCTCGAAGCTCTTCGCACAGAAGGACATCGTCGCGATCATCGGCCCGATCCGTTCCACGCAGACCCAGGCCGCCTCCCCTACCATCGCGAAGTCCGGCATCCCGGTGATGATCGGCGGCACGGACCCGTCGCTCACGAAGGTCAACAACCGCTGGCTGTTCCGCGGCCGTCCCAGCGACTCGTACTCCTCCCGCGTGATCGCCGACTTCGGCGTGAACACGCTGAAGAAATCGAAGTGGGCCATCATCCATTCGACCGACGCGTTCGGCTCCGGCGGCATGAATGCGCTGGTCGCCGCACTGAAGACGCTCGGGGTCAACCCGGTGCTGGTGCAGGGCTACACCAACAACTCGCAGGACTTCACGCCGGTCGTCCTGGCGATCAAGAAGTCCGGGGCCGACATCATCGGTTCCTACATGACCAACTCGCCGGACGTCGGCATCTTCGCCAAGCAGCTCCGCCAGCTCGGGCTGAATGCCGAATGGGTGGGCTCCTCCTCGGTGGTCACCGACACTGCCATGAAGCTCGCCGGTCCCGCGCTGCACGGCGTGTACAGCATCGCGGACTTCACGCCCGACGCGAACGACGAATCGAAGGCCTACACCGCGAAGTATCGGGCCCGCTACAAGCTCGATCCCGACGTCTATTCCAGCTGGGCCTATGACGCGATGAAGGTGCTGGCGCTCGCGATCAACACGGCCAAGGCCACCGATCCGGAATCGATCCGCAAGGGCATCGTCGGGATCAAGGGCTGGAAGGGTGTGGAAGGGACGTACAGCTTCGACGACAAGGGCGACGGCCTGCGCGGCTACAACGTCGTGAAGAACGAAGGCGGCCGCGTCACCTTCATCAAGCACATCGATTTCAAGGACTGAGCCTGCCGCGCCGGCCTGGGGGACTCCGATCGATCCGTACGGATCAGCTGAGTCACCGTAACGCCGACGCGCAGCGACACGCGAACGAGAGGGGGAGGAGGGCCCGCCACCGGACCGGCAGCACAGGATCCGGTGGCGGAGTGTCCTTCGCGCGTGGTCCAACTCAACGAGGCACCTGCCGTGCAGATACTGTTCGACAACCTGCAGGTGCTGTTCCAGGGCCTGGCCCTGGGCAGCATCTACTCGCTGGTGGCGCTCGGCTTCGTGCTGATCATCCGGGCCACGAACGTCGTGAACTTCGCGCAGGGCGACTTCGCGATGCTCGGCGCCTACGCGATGGTGATGTTCTTCACGGGCCTCGAGTGGCCCTACTGGCTCGCGTTCATCGCGTCGCTCGTGGCCATGGCGATCTTCGGCGTGATCTTCAACTACGGCGTCTACTATCCGCTGCGGCACCGGTCCTTCCTGCCGGTGATCATCAGCACGCTGGGCGCCTCGATCTTCCTGCAGAACACGGTGCTTGCCCTCTTCGGGCCCCAGCCGCGGCCGATGGACAAGGTCCTCGCCGCCGACGGCATCACGGTGGGCGGCATCTTCCTCGACAGCCAGTACCTCGTGATCCTCGCCGTGACCATGGCGATGGTGCTCTTCACCTACGTGTTCTTCGAGCACACGCTGCTCGGCAAGAAGCTGCAGGCGACGAGCCAGGACAAGGACATGGCGCGGCTGCTGGGCATCCCCGTCGCGCTGATGATCTCGATCACGTTCATCTATAGCGCAGTGCTCGGCGGCCTCGCCGGTGTGCTGGTGGGTCCGATCCTCTTCGTGTCGATCGGCATGGGGTCGATCATCGCGCTGAAGGCCTTCGCGGCCACGATCATCGGCGGCTTCGGTGACGTCACCGGCGCGATCGTCGGCGGCCTGCTCCTCGGCGTGATCGAGAGCCTCGCGGCGTACCACATCTCGGTGCCCTACAAGGACGCCTACGCGTTCCTCGCCCTGTTCATCTTTCTGCTCATCCGTCCGTCGGGAATCTTCGGCGAGAAGGTTTCCGAGAAGGCCTGACGATGCAGCGACTCCACCTGCCCACCCTCCTCTTCATCGCGATGCTCGCCCTCGCGGCGGCGATCGTCCCCTATCTCTTTCCGGTCAGCTCGTACGTCGTGCAGATGTTCATGCAGGCGGTGACCTACGCGGTCGCCGTGCTCGGCATGGTCGTCGTGCTCGGCTATACCGGCCAGATCAACCTGGCCCAGGCGGCGTTCTTCGGCTTCGGTGCGTACGGCGTCGCGCTCGGCACGGTCTCCGGCGGGCTGGGGTTCTGGATCTCGCTCGGTCTGGGCGTCGGCGTCGCGACCCTTGCCGGGTTCCTGCTCGGTGCGACCACCATCCGGCTGGGCGGCCACTACCTCGCGATGATCACGATCAGCTTCCAGCAGATCTTCGATCTCGTGCTGGTGAACTGGATCGAGGTCACGCACGGGCCGGACGGCATCGCCGGGATCGAGCGGCCATCGCTGTTCGGTTACGTCCTGTCCGATGACCGCGCCTACCTGCTCTTCTGCGCCATCGTCCTGTACGCGCTGGTCTTCGCCGTCTGGTGGCTGCCGAACACGCGGCTCGGGCGCGCGATGCGGTCGGTGCGCGAGAACCAGCTCGCGGCCGAGGTCGTCGGCGTGCACACGTTGCGCACGAAGGTCGTCGCCTTTGCGCTCTCGGCACTGCTCGGCGCCATCGGTGGCGGGCTCTACGCGGGCGGTTTCGCGTACATCAGCCCGGACAACTTCAACTTCGCCCGCTCGGTGGAATTCCTAACCGCCGTGCTTCTGGGCGGCGTGCAGTCACCGTTCGGTGGCGTCATCGGCACGGTGCTGATCGTGCAGATGCCGGAGTGGCTGAAGCAGCTCCCCGAGGCGATGCGCTTCATCAAGGACGTCTACCTCGCGGTCTACGGCATCGGCGTCATCCTGATCATGGTGTTCCTGCCGGAAGGCATCTGGGGCCTCATCAAGATCTGGCGCGCGAAGTTCGCGAAGCCCATCGTCACCGACACCTCCGGCATCGCACCGCTCGACTTCGATGTGTCCGGAAAGAACGGCGGCGTGCTGCTGAAGCTCGCGGGCCTCGCGAAGCACTTCGGTGGCCTGAAGGCGGTGGACGGCATCGACCTCGAGGTGCAGCGCGGCACGGTGCACGCGCTCATCGGTCCGAACGGGTCCGGCAAGACGACCTCGCTCAACGTCGTGAGCGGCATCTACAAGCCGACGCTCGGCAGCGTCATGCTCGACGGCGAGGATGTCTCGCAGACCCAGCCGCACCAGCGCGCCGGTCGCGGTGTCGGCCGCACGTTCCAGAACATCCGGTTGTTCGCCACGCTGTCCGCGCTCGAGAACGTGAAGGTCGGTGCCCAGCGCGATCGCAATCCGATCCCGTCCGGCAACCGCGCGCTTCGCGCCCGCGCCATGTCGGCACTGCAGTTCGTGGGTCTTGCCGATCGCGCGCACGTGATCGTCCGCAACCTGCCGTACGGGCATCAGCGGCTCGTCGAGATCGCGCGCGTGCTCGCCGGCCATCCGAAGCTGCTGCTGCTCGACGAACCCGCGGCCGGTCTCAACCAGACCGAGAAGATGGAGCTCGTGGAACTCCTGAAGCGGCTGCGCGGCCACGGGCTCACCGTGTTCCTCATCGACCACGACATGGGCCTGGTGGAAAAGGTGTCCGACCGCATCAGCGTGCTCAACTTCGGCCGCAAGATCGCCGAGGGATCCCCGCAGGAGGTGCTGCGCAATCCGGACGTGATCGCCGCGTATCTCGGCACCGAAGGCAAGGTGAACTGACATGGCCCTGCTCGAACTGCGCGGCATCTCCAGCTACTACGGCAACGTCCAGGCCCTGAAGGGCGTCAGCCTGCACGTGAACGAAGGGGAACTCGTCACCCTCCTCGGCGCGAACGGCGCCGGCAAGAGCACGACGCTGAAGACCATCTCCGGACTGCTCGTGCCGACGGAAGGCGAGGTCCTCTTCGAGGGCAAGCCGATCCACCGTGCAGGGCCCGAGGCGATCGCCCGCATCGGCATCAGCCACGTTCCCGAGGGGCGCCGGATCTTCCCGGGTCTCACGGTGCGCGAAAACATCCTGCTCGGCGCGTCGAACCGCAAGGGCGTGCCGCGCAAGCAGCTCGAGAAGGAAGCCGACGAGAAGTTCGACATCTTCCCCGAGATCCGGCGCTTCGAGAACGCGCTCGGCTGGACGCTCTCGGGCGGTCAGCAGCAGATGCTCGCCGTCGCGCGCGGCCTGATGGCGGAACCCAAGCTCCTGCTCCTCGACGAACCGTCGCTGGGTCTCGCGCCGCTCATCGTGCAGAACCTCTTCGCGACGATTCGCGACATCCGCAAGCGCGGCGTCACGATCCTGCTGGTGGAGCAGAACGCCAACATGGCGTTGTCCGTCGCCGATCGCGGCTACGTGCTCGAGACCGGGACGCTCACGGTCGAGGGCACACCGAAGGAACTCCTCGGCAACGAGCAGGTGCGCGCCGCGTATCTGGGCGGACACCACGCCTGACAGGGTGCAGTGGCGTGACGCCGCCGCACCCGTGAGCTGCCATCAGCCGGTCAGCTTGCCCAGCAGTCCACCGAGCTGCGCCTCCAGCCCGCCCGCGGGTTCCGCTTCGACCCGCCCGTTCGGCGTGAGCTGGTTCACGACATCGGGAAGCATCTTCGCCAGGCCGTCCATCGTCTCGGGGCTGTCCATGCCGAAGCTCTTCAGCAGGTCGCCGATGCCACCGCCCTGCAGTGCCGAGGCCAGCTGCCCGCCGGAGACGGGCAGGTTCTCGCCCTGGCTCACCCAGGAGGCCACCTGCGCGCCGAGGCCGCCCTTCGTCAGGCTCTCCACCAGGCCCTGCAAGCCGCCCGGCTGCTGACGGATGAATTGCATCGCCATCTGCAGCAGCGGGTTCTCGCCGCCTCCGGACGTGCCACCCGTTGCACCACTGATGGCGCCCGCGATCTGATCCAGCAAACCCATGGTCCATCTCCTCGTTGTCGCGACCGGTCGCCGCCAGCGCACGATACCCCGATCAACGTGCCGCGCGAATGACGACGCTCGCCGTGGACGGCCGCGATTGTGCGAGGATGCCGCCCAGTTTCCACGGCACCCCGTCCCATGCTGATCAACTGCGTTGCGTATCGCGAAGGCCGCCGCCTCGCCGACCTGTCCGTCGCGGACATCTCGGACTACCTCGAGAGCCCCGACTGCTTCGTCTGGGTCGCCCTGCGTGATGCGACCGACGACGAGATCACCCAGATGGCCGAGGAGTTCTCCCTGCACGAACTGGCGGTCGAGGATGCCCGCAAGGGGCATCAGCGGCCGAAGGTCGAGGAATACGGGGACATGGTGTTCGCGGTGATGCAGCTGCCGGAACTCGAGGGCGGGGAGCTGCGGGTGGGCGAGGTCGCCGTCTTCGTCGGACGCAACTTCGTGCTCTCCGTCCGCAATGGCAGCCAGCACGATTTTCTCGGGGTGCGACAGCGCTGCGAGAGCGAACCGCACCTGCTGACCCACGGCGCCGGCTTCGTCTTCTACGCGCTCATGGACGCCGTGGTCGACCGCTACTTCCCGCTGCTCGATACGCTCGAGACCGAACTGGAGACCATCGAGGGCCGCATCTTCGACCGCGGTTCCGCGCGCGCCAACATCGAGCGCCTCTACGAGCTGAAGCGGAAGAGCACCGTCCTGCGGCACGCTGTGGCGCCGCTGCTCGAGGCGGTCGGGAAGTTGTACGGTGGCCGGGTGCCCCATGTCTGTCGGGACACCGGCGAGTACTTCCGCGACGTCTACGACCACCTCGGCCGGATCAACGCCTCGATCGACACGATGCGGGAAACCATCGCCACCGCCATCCAGGTGAACCTCTCCATGGTCACCATCGAGGAGTCCGAGACCACGAAGCGCCTCGCCGCCTGGGCAGGCATCTTCGCCGTCGCCACGGCGTTCGCCGGCATCTGGGGCATGAACTTCGACGGCATGCCCGAGCTTCACTGGCGTTATGGCTACCCCGCCGCACTCCTCGTCATCGCGACGGCCTGCGTTTTCCTGTATCGCCGGTTCAAGCGCGCCGGCTGGCTGTGACCTGACTCGGTGGCGGAGGGCGCGGAGCGCGAGGCGATGGACTCGGTTCCAGGGCTCGGGCAACCTTCGCCAGCGATCCCGGCCCGCATCGATGCATGCGCCTCCGCGTGTCGCACCCCAGGCTCCCAGCCGCCCCGGAGTGTCCATGTCCTGCTTCCACCGCGCCTGTTCCTTCGCCCTGTGCGCCCTGCTCGGCCTTTTGGCGATCTCGATGCCCGCCGCCGCCGATGGGCCTGTCGGTCCGCCGCCGGGCTCGGGCCCCGCGGGCGGCAACTTCGAGGGGCAGGTCTACAACGGCGACGACATGGATCCCGTTCTGACCGTGTTCTCGCGCAGCAGTGGAGGCGCCTGGACCGGGAGCTACGTCCTGGGCGAGGAGGAGGACCTCGAAGTCGGTCAGCTGGACGCCTGCTCCTGGGAGACCACGCTGCTGATCACCTGTCGCTGGACCGATCGCCACGGCGTCGGCTTCGCGCGCCTCCTGTTCTCGTCCGATTACCGGTCCTTCCGCGGCTTCTGGGGCAACACGATGGATGCGCTCACGCTGCCCTGGGACGGCGCCCGGGAGTAGTCGCCGCGCCGGGTCACGGCGATCCGCCGAAGAGGTCCGTCCGGGCACGCTCGGCGATGGCGACGACCACCGGGTGGGTGAGTCGTCGCTGGATCGAGATCGCGTAGAACTGTTCCCGCACCTCGGCGGCCTCCCCGATCTTCACCACGCCATACTGGTGCACCACCTCGTCGGCGATGGCCGTGGGCGACGCGAAGAACCCGGCCGACGCGCGACCGAAGGCCTTCATGAGCGCGCCATCGTCGAACTCGCCCACGATCCGCGGTCGCACCCCGTGATCCGCGAACCAACGCATCAGGCGCCCGCGGATGACCGCGCCCTCGCTCTGCACCAGGAGCGGCGCGCCGTCGAGGCAAGCCGGGAAGGGTGCTGGGTGGCGCACCACGAGCCCTGGTGATCCGAAGAACGACATGCCGCTCTCTCCCAGCAGGTGGTTGAAGGCCCGCACTGCGGTGGATGGCGGCATCGGGCTGTCGGCCAGCACGAGTTCCAGCCGGTGGGCGGCGAGATCGCCGAGGAGGTCCTCGAGGTCGGCCTCCCGGCAGACCAGGCGGACCGGGCGGTCCATGAGCAGCGCCGGTTCGAGGAGGTGATAGGCGATGGTCTTCGGCATCGCGTTCGCGACGCCGACCCGCAGCCGCAGCGGCGCTTCCGTGACCTCCTCCGACAGCGCCTCGTGGAGCTGCTGGCCGATGGCGAACATCTCGTCCGCGTAGCCGAGCACCAGGCGCCCCTGTTCCGTCAGCGTGAGTCCGCGTCCCTCACGGGTGAACAGGCTGCTGCCCAGCGCGGTTTCGAGCATGCGGATCTGCTCGCTGATGGTCTGGGCCGTGACGCCCAGCACATCGGATGCAGCGCCGATCCCGCCTCGCGTCGCGACCGCCCAGAAAACGTGCAAATGCCGGTAATTGATGTGCTTCACTGGTATCTCCTTCGTGTTTGCCGAACCGACAGTCAGGATCGCAACGAGGTTCCCGAAGGAATGGAAGTGCGATCACCGGGTCACTGATCTCGTGGACGCCTTGCAGCCAGTTCGGCCCGCAGTGTCCGCGCGTGGCGGGGCTGGTCCTCGCCGCGCATCGGAGGAAGGAGAAGTGTGATGCGCGCAGCGATGGTCGGGGTTGTGGTCGTGACGGGTGTGTGGTTCGAGGTGGCGACGGCGGAGGTCCTGCCGCCGGTCGGGGGTCCCGCGCAGGTGCGCGCCGAGGATGCCGGCGCCGAGCGCATTCTTTCCAGGCTTCGCGTCCTCCCGGGGCTCGGTCAGTGGCGCGAGAAGGGGCGGGCCGACGAGCCGCGCCTGACGGATCGGGGTGACGAGAACACGCCGACGCCGGCATTCTTGGATCCCGCGGAGCCCCCTCGTGGTTTCGAGATCCTGACGACGCGACGGCTCGGCACCCCAGCCTGGATGGTCCGGGACCGCAGCACGTTCACCGTCCTGTGGGAAGGCCGCGTCCGTTGGCGCAGCGGGCAGCAGTGGGGTCTCGAGCTCACGTCGATCCGGGAAGCCGACGTGTTCGACAGGACGGCGGTCACACCATGGCCCTTCTGATCGTAGCCCTTCGGACGGGACGCTCGCCGGCCGGTGCCGGGGCAGCTGTCACCTCGCGCCTTCGCGATGCGTCCGTGGCGTGACCCCGATGGATGGGGACGGTGGCACGTGCGGGATGGCGGTGTCGGGACGCGCCTTCGCATGGCCCGACGCCTGGTTCGGGGAGCAGCGGTCCGAAAGGCGACCGGCGCGCAGCGGATCGACCGATCCCGCCGTCGACGCCATCGTGCATGGCCGACGCATCCGTGTGAGGCGGGTGCAGGGCTGGCGGGAATCCGTCGATGCGCCGGGTCGCCCCGGAAGCGGTGAAGGCTTCACCCGCCGCGCGATCGCCTGTCCACCCTGCGAGGCGCGCGAGCGGGCCGAGTCAGTCGAGCGGATCCGCGTGGCGCTGGACATCCTCCCCGGCCACTACCGGCAGGCCCTGTTCCTCGTCTATGTGGACGGGTGCACGCACGGCGAGACGGCGACCCGACTCGCCATCCCCCTAGGCACCGCCCACGCATGGGTCCGGCGGGGGTTGAGTGCGTTGCGCCAGGTGCATGCTTCCCTGGCGTCGACACCTGCGCTCGCCGTCACCAACGCGGGTCGCCTACGCCTCCGCCAGAGACGGCCAACGCGACTGGCAGCGGGGGCCGTTCAGGTGGTCAGTCAGACGATCGGGTGAGCGCCAGTGTCGATCTTGGTGTCAGCGGGCGCTCACGTTCACGATGCTCACGACGAGAAGCACCACGTAGGGAAACGCGACGGTGGGGCGCAGGGAATGGCCGAGGTACTCGGCCAGGAGTCCCGCGATCCCCGGTCGGCTTGCCTGCCATTCGGTGTGCAACCGGAAGGCGTCGGACCCGCCCGACTCGATGCGAAGCAGTCTCGCACCGAGCCGCGCCTGGGACGTCCGGAGGATGCCCTCCTGCAGCCAGAGGATGGGGAGCGGCAGGATCAACGCCAGAGCGGGCCACGACAGCGCAATGCCCAGTGTCGCGAGCACGACCGCGACGAGCTTGATGAGAAGTGCCGACGCCTCGTAGCGCTCGTGATCCTGCTGGAGGGCGATCCATTCCGATCCGAGGGGGCTGACGTCCATCGCGATTCCGATCTCCGGTCCGAGCGTCCCGACCACCGGAACGGTGGAGGCGGCACGGTGGCAAGGATACGTTTGCATGCGCCTAGCAAGAAGCTAGGCGCTCTTCACTGCCCAGGCTGCCCTCACGGATTCGGTGTCAGGCGCGCTGGCGGCTCCGTATCCTGGCGATCCCAGCCGCAGCGCAGACCGCGGCGAGCAGAGCGACACTGCCAGGTTCGGGCACCCGTGCCACCTGTACCTCGAGGCCCAACGGAAACCGGTTGACCATGGGCCCTGTGCAGTTGGCGCTGTCGCAGACGGGCGTCGACAGGAAGCGATCGTTGACACTGTAGATCGACGGAACGCCGTCGATCGTCGTGCCGCCCACGATCGGCGATCCCGTAGTGCTGTCGGCGACGGAGACGTAACTGATCGTGACGTGCTCCAAGAGCTGATCGATTCTGAGGTATGCGGTGGCGTCGCCCGTGCCGGGTGCCAGGAAGTTGTAGATGCCGGTATCCGCGTTGGTGAAGCCGGTCGATGGGTCCAGCGGATCCTTGAACAGGTCGAAGTCGATCGTGACGGTGTTCAAGCCCTGATGACTCACGCTGTAGTTGAGGAAGTACGATTCGAAGAATGTGTCGAGACCCGGATCGTTGTCGATCCAAGGACCGGAGCCGCCCCACGATTGCCGGACGACCTCGATGTTCTGCTGGCTTGCGTCAGGGTGTTCGACGAGCAGGAACCGTATCCAAGTCGCCTCGGCCGTCTCGAGATGGAGCGTGAGTCCCAGTCCCAGGAACATGGACAACATTGCTGCAAGCTTGCGCATGGCTCGATCCCCCAAGTTTGGTCGTCGGTGCCGCATTGATCTGAGCAACAGAACCGTTGCTTACGAAGCGCGGCATGCCGATGGAGGCAGGATGCCTCCCATGCCTTGATCATCCATCCCATCGAACGGAGACCAATTGATGCGCGTCAATGCTGACGAACGCGGGTGCGCGTCGGAGGGACGCGACTCGGAGATCGATCCGGGAAGAATCTTCGTTCGAGGCGGCAGCCCGGCGGGCCGTTGCCGCTGGGGAAACATGACGACTGCAGAACCTCCGATATGGAATCGGGTTAGCCAGCAACGCAGGCGCGGCGTCGGCCCGCCCAGCCTACCAGCCCGAGGCCGCCGGCCAGCAGGGCCCAGGTCTGCGGCTCCGGAACGGCGGGCGTCATGCCGACGCCGTCGATGAACGCAAAGTACTGGTTGGCATTCTGGTCGTTCCAGAAGCGCACCGTGGTCTGTGCCTGCGTCGCGACGAACTCGAACGAGATCTGCTTCCACGTGGTGGTGCCCGTGGTCGCGACCGCCGTGTCGAAAGCCTGCGTGACGCCGTCGATCGTGACCTTCACCACGCCGGTACCGGTGCGGCCGAAGCCGAGATAGTTGCCGGCAGAGAAGGCGATCTCGTAGGTGTTGCCGACGATCGTGTCGACCGTCTGCTCGATACCGCCGGCGGAGTAAACGTAGTGAGCGAGGTCCACGATCATCACGCCGTCGGCCGCGCCACCGTAGCCCGTGGCGTTGAAGTACTCCACACCGTTCAGCACGGTAGTCCAGCCGGTCACGTACGTGCTGCCACCGGACAGGATGGAGTTGCCGCCGCCGCCCGGGGATTCGAAGCTGCCGTTCTCGAACAGGTTGGCAGCGTGGGCGCCGCCCGCGGAAACCATCAGGGCAGAGGCGGCGGAGAGAAGTTGGCGCTTCATGAAGACCTCGAGGGACATGTCCGGAGCGCCCCTTACAGCAAATCGTCGGCCACTGAATGGAATCAGGTGCTTGCGGCGGGTCGCAGGCTCGTGTAAAAACCTTTTCGACAAACGGGGCTAGGGAGAATCAGGGGCTAGGGGCTAGGGAAAATCACTGCTTCGCACCGAGGTCGATACTCCACTGGTCTGCTGAACGCGGTTGTTCAAGCGCAGCCCACTGAGCGCAACACTCGTGGCATGCGATGGTTTCCCCTAGTCCCTAGTCCCTAGTCCCTAGTCCCTGTACTCCCCGCAACACCCTCAGCGCCGCGCAGGCCGCGCCGAACCCGTTGTCGATATTCGTGACGACGAGGCCCGCGGCGCAGCTGGACAGCATCGAGTGCAGGGCGGAGTGCCCGCCTGCCGCGACGCCGTAGCCCACCGAGGTCGGCACGCCGATCACGATGCCCGGCAGCAGGCCGCCCACGACGGTCGGCAGTGCGGCATCCATCCCCGCGACGGCGACGACGACCGGCAGCCGTTGCAGCTCCTCGACGCGCTCCATCAGGCGCCACAGTCCCGCGACACCGACATCCGTGATCTCCAGCGCGGGTTCGCCGTACCACGCCAGGGTCCGGGTGACTTCGCGCACCACGGAGACGTCGGAGGTTCCCGCGGCGACGACGCCCACGCGGATCTGCACCCGCAGCGGCTCCGGCGCGCCGAACCACGCCGTGCGGGACAGCGGGTCGTAGTCGAGCCTCGCCCGGTGGGCCTCGGGCAGAGCATCGAACTGGGCCTGATCGAGGCGCGTGAACAGGAAGCGGGCATTGCGTGCGGCGGCCTGGTCGAGGATCGCCGCGAGGTGTGGGACGCTCTTCGAGCCGGCGAGGATCGCCTCTTCCAGGCCCATGCGATTGCGGCGATCGAAGTCCAGGCGGATGTCTTGGGACGGATTCATCGGCGCGACCTCCATCAAGCCTGGCGTGAGGCCGGGGCGCGGAGCTGGTGGATCAGGAAGGCGCTGCCGGTGCGATAGGGCGCGAAGCTGACCGCGAGCGTGAAGCCGCGGGCGGCGAAGAGGCCGGCGACCTCGTCGGACAGGCCAGACCGGCGGCTGTCGTCCAGGGCGGCGAGGCTCGCAGCATCCAGTTCGATCACGGCGCCCGTGGCCCGGACGCGGCATCGCACGGTCGAGGGATTCAGGCGTTCCTTCACGAGCTGCTCGGAGGCGTGAACAGCCGCGAGCATCCCGGGGTCGATCCCGATGCCGGTCTCGATCCGGCTCGACAGGCACGGCGCGGACGGCAGTTCGGCGATGTCCCCCAGACCCAGCTCGCGGGCGAGCGCGCGGACCGTCGACTTGTCGATGGCGGCTTCCACGAAGGGGTGCCGCACCGAATGCTCCGCGGCGGCGTCCAGTCCCGGCCGGTACTCGCCGAGATCGTCGAGGTTCGTGCCCGAGACGATCTGCGCCGACGTGGCAGGGCGGATCGCTCCGTACAGGCTCGTCTTGCAGAAGTAGCACCGGTTCACCGGGTTCGCGCGGTACTGGGCCACGGCGAACTCGCCGGCGTCGATCAGGGTGAGCGACCAGCCTTCGCTTTCGGCCAGCGCCTGCGTGCGCCGGGTGGCCTCGTCCGGCACGGCCGGCGAGACGGCATGGAACATCGTGACGCGCCCGGCGAAGCGCCGGTGCGCGAAGGTCGCGAGCGTGAGGCTGTCGACGCCACCGCTCACCGCACAGGCGATGGCGGGCAGTGTCGAGAGCACGGTCTCGAGACGCTCGAGAGGGGCGGCGACGGCATTCAAGCGGAAGGTTCCTCGTCCTGATTCGCGAGCCCGGCGTCTTCCGCCGCGCGCCGCAGCCGGCTGCGGGTGTCGCTGCCGGCAAGGGGTTGCATGTCGTCGGCCTCGGCCTTGGCGGTCCGGGTGTCGGAGCGCTGCGCGACCTTCACCCTGACGGCGTGATTGCCCACCTGGACCACGCGCAGGTCGCGCGGCAGGCGACGGCGACGCACCAGGCCGTGACGTAACCCGATGGTCGTGGTCTCGAGGAAGCACGCGTCGATCACGCCTTCCGTCGCGCCGGGCTCGGCGAGCACCTGGATGTGCGCGGTGAGGCGCCCCTTCTTGCCGAAGGCCGGTGTCTGCAGCACGTCGAGCACCCCGGGGAACGCGCGGATCCGGTCGAGGCCGATCGCGAGGTCCTCGGGCGTCTGGTCGTCCACCTCGAACGAGAGCACGGCGACCTCGCCGCCTTCGCCGTCGTCCCCGTCATCGCCCAGCTCCGCGGGTTCGAAGGCGCAGACGCGCAGCACGTTCGAGAGGTTCGGGAAGACCCGGGTGCCGAAGCCGTAGCCGATCTGGCGCAGCACGCGCGGCTGGCGATCGCCGGTGGACTGGCGGACACCGAGGTGACGCAGGATCGCCGCGCCGGTGGGCGTGATCCGCTCGCCCATGAGGCCGTCGTCCACGAAGGCGTATCCCTGCAGGATCTCCGCGGTGGCGGGTACCGGCACCGGCAATCGGCCGTGGGCGGTCTGCACGAAACCGGCACCGAGAGGTAGCGTGCCGACCGTCCAGCCGTCGGCACCCAGCGCATCGATCAGCCAGGCGGCGCCGACGATGTCGGCGATGGAATCCCACTCGCCCAGTTCGTGGAACGAGACGTCGTCGGGCGCCATGCCGTGGACCTTGCCCTCGGCGGTCGCGAGCACCGTGAAGATGCCGACCACGTGCGCCTTGACCCCGGGCGTCAGCGTCGATGCGAGCAGGTGCGCGCGCAGGTCCGCGAAATTCCGGTGGGTGTGCAGTGACTGCGGATGCCGGTGGATGCCGTGCGGGGCGGGTTCGACCGGGATGTTGACGATGAAGCGGCTGCCGGTCAGCGCATGGTCGCGATGGGGTTCGAAGCGGCAGTCGATGCGGTCGGGGACGCCGGCCGCGCGGACGGCCGCCAGCATGCCTTCACGCAGGTGCGGGAACGCATCGGTGACCGCCGCGATGAACATATCGCCGGCGACACCGCCGACGGCATCGAGGTGGATCCGCATGCGATCCCTGAGCTGGCCTGCAACCTACGCGTGCGCGTGGTCGTGGTGCTTGCCGAGCATCGGGTAGATCGTGCCCTTCGCGTCGAACTTGAAGGGAGCGGGCTCACCGACGATCTCGAACATCGAAGGGTTCGCCTTGATGAACGGCAGCATCCCCTCCGACACGTGGATATCCAGCACTTCCAGCGTGTTCGCGATGCGGACGATCTTGGTGTCCTGCGGCTTCACGCGCACCACGGTCTTCACGGCGAGGCGGATGGCGTCCTCGTCGGTGTTCATGATGATCGGGATCGCGGCGCCGTCGAGGTACGTGGACGTGATCACGTTCGCGTACGTCTTCGCGATGTCGAGGTCCTTGTAGAGCCGCATCGTGATGACGTCCGCTCCGCCGATGCCCGTCGCGTTGCCGTGGGTCTCGGGCGTGAGGCCCAGCACGGCGATCTTCTTCACGAACGGCTTCATGTTCCATTCGGTGTGGCGGCAGTTGCGACCCGTGATGTTGGGGTCCATGCCGGAACCGGAGATGTTCTTGCCGATGCGCTCGACGACCAGCACGTCGATCTCGTCGAACTGCAGCCGCGCCATCATCGCCTTCGCCTGCGCCTGAAGCTCGGGTTCGC
>VYKP01000118.1_pt1 | contig 17609 bp, 14 predicted proteins | sample 5114551 | NCBI WGS metagenome assembly VYKP01 (sample SAMN12291777, study PRJNA351875) | freshwater metagenome | isolation source: freshwater lake | place: USA: Michigan, Baseline Lake | collected 2013-08-09
ACGGCCGCGGAGCGCGCCGCGGCGGCCCCGCCCCCGCCGCCACCGCCCCAGGCGCCGCCGCTGCCGTTCCGGTACGTCGGGATGCTCGGTGACGACGGCCGGACCACGCTGTTCCTCACGAACGGCGACCGCGATGTCGCGGCGAAGCCCGGTGATGTGATCGATGGTGTCTGGCGCCTCGAACTGGTGAACGAGCAGCGCGCGCTGTTCGTCTATGTCCCCCTTCAGCAGTCCCGCACGCTCACTCTCGGAGCGCGATGATGCGATTCCTGTTTCCACTGCTGGCCGTGCTCGTCCTGGCCGCCTGCGCTTCCAATCAAGCCTACGAGGACGCCAACCGCCTCGCCGAGTCGGGTCAGCCCGAGGAGGCCGTGGCGCGCCTCGAACAGCTCGTGAAGGACAACCCGCGCAACGCGCAGTACCGCGCCTCGCTCCTGCGTGAGCGCGATCGTGCCGTGGCGGTGCGCATGAATGCCGGGGATGCCCAGTTGCGCGCGGGTCGCTACGACGAGGCGGAGCGGGAGTACCAGGCTGCGGCGGCGCTCGATGCCGATGCGGTGAGAAGCACGGTGCGCCTCGCGGACGTTGCGCGGGCCCGGCGGCACCAGGCCATCCTCCGCGAGGCCGAGGCGAGCCTGAAGGCGGGCCGCCTCGACGTGGCCGAGACGCGCGTGCGCGAGGTGCTCGGCGACACCCCGAACCACGCGCCGGCACGGGACCTCCTGCGGCGCGTGCTGGAGGCCGGCATGGCGGCGGACCCCACCCCGCGCCTGAAGGCGCCGTTCCGCAAGCCGGTGACGCTGGAGTTCCGCGACGCGCAGATCCGCACGGTGTTCGACATGTTGTCGCGCACGTCGGGCATCAATTTCGTGTTCGACCGCGATGTGAAGCAGGACCAGAAGCTGACGGTGTTCCTGCGCAACACCTCGCTGGAGGACGCGCTCGAACTCATCCTCACCACGCACGGCCTCGACCGGAAGGTGCTGAACGAGAACTCCGTGCTCATCTATCCGAACACGCCGGCCAAGCAGAAGGACTATCGCGAACTCGTCGTGCGCAGCTTCTATCTGTCGAACGCCGACGTGAAGCAGGCGGCCGTGATGGTGAAGACGCTCACGCGCGCGCAGGACGTCTTCATCGACGAGAAGTTGAACCTGATGGTGATGCGCGACACACCGGAAGTGGTGCGGATGGCGGACCAGCTCGTGCGCACGCTCGACCTTGCCGAGCCGGAGGTGATGCTCGAGGTGGAGGTGCTGGAGCTTACGCGTACGCGACTGCAGGATCTCGGCGTCGCGTGGCCGGGCAGCGTGACGCTCGGGGCGCGCGCCGCGACCGGAGCGGCGACGACGACTCAGCTCATCGACGGGCCGATGGTGTTCAGCATCGCCAACCCCGCACTCACGGCGAACCTGCGGGCGACGGTGGGGCGGTCGACGCTGCTCGCCAACCCGCGCATCCGGGTGAAGAACCGGGAAAAGGCGAAGATCCACATCGGCGACAAGGTGCCGGTCTTCACGAGCACGGCGGTCGCGAACGCCGGTGTGGCGTCGTCGGTGACGTACCTCGACGTCGGTCTCAAGCTCGACGTCGAACCTCAGGTGTATCTGAACGACGATGTGTCGATCAAGATGGGCCTCGAGGTGAGCAACATCGTGAAGGAGGTGACGGCGAACGCCGGGACCACGGTGGCCTACCAGATCGGCACCCGCAACACGACCACGGTTCTCCAGTTGCGCGACGGCGAGACGCAGATCCTCGCCGGCCTCATCAACGACAACGACCGCCGGACCTCCGTGCGCATCCCGGGCCTCGGCGACGTGCCGATCCTGGGCCGCCTCTTCGGCAGCACGAACGAGAACAAGGAGAAGACGGAGATCGTGCTGCTCATCACGCCTCGGGTGGTGCGCAACATCGTGCGGCCCGAGGGCGTGATGGCGGAACTGCCGGTGGGTACCGACACCACGCCGGGGCGCCCGCCGCTGCGGATGTCGAAGACTGCCCCGGGATCGGTGGCCGTGGTGCCTGGCGGTGGCGGCGGGGCCGCCGGTGCCGGACGAGCGATCCCCGAGGCGCGACAGGCAAACGACGCCCCTTTCCAGATCGGTCTCTCCGCACCGCCTTCCGTGCGCGCCAACGAGCAGTTTCCCCTCGTGGTGACGCTGCCGGACGTCATCGAGATCATGAACGGCTTCGTGGAGATCGCTTTCGATCCCGCCGTGTTGAAGGTCGTGGGCGGCACGACGCCCGAGCCCGGTCGCATCCGCGCGCCGTTGGCGGGTGGCGGGCAGTCGATCGAGGTCACGTTCCAGGCGATCAAGGAAGCGGTGACCACGCAACTCACGGTGTCGAACGCGGAAATCATCGACGCGTCCGGTTTCGCGGTGGGTGTCGCACCGCCACCGCCGATCACCATCGCCGTCCGGAAGTAGAGGCCACCGGCGATGCCATCCGCCCAGCCCGCCATCGTGCCGCGCAGCGCGCCGGGGGGCTTCACGCTGATCGAGTTGATGATCGTCGTTGCGATCCTCGCCGTGCTGGCAGTGGGGGCGGTGCCGCTGGGTGAGCTCGCCGTGCAGCGCACGCGCGAGCAGGACCTCCGTCTCGCGCTCCGGCAGATCCGCACCGCGATCGATGCCTACAAGAAGGCGGCGGACGACGGCCGCGTGGAGCGCAAGGCCGACGAGAGCGGTTACCCGCGCCGGCTCGTCGATCTCGTGAACGGCATGCCGGACATCAAGACGCCCGACAAGAAGCTGATCCGCTTCCTGCGCCGCATTCCCCGCGATCCCTTTGCACCGGCCGAACTCGCCGCCGAGGAGACCTGGGGGCTGCGCAGCTACGCGAGCCCGCCATCGTCCCCCGCGCCCGGGGCGGATGTGTACGACGTCTATTCCCGCCGGGAGGGTGTGGGCTTGAACGGCGTGCCGTACCGACAATGGTGAGCCTGCCCCTGCCTGCCGCTCGGCGCCCGCGCGGCTTCACGCTCATCGAACTGCTGGTCGTCCTGGCCGTGATCGCGCTGCTGCTCGCGCTCGCGGCGCCGCGCTACTTCGATCACATCCAGCGGTCGCGGGAGGCGGTGCTGCGCGAGAACCTGAACGTCATGCGCGACGCCATCGACAAGTTCCACGCCGATCGCGGCCGCTATCCGGACGCGCTGGCCGATCTCGTGACTCGACGTTACCTGCGCGCCGTGCCTGTGGATCCCGTGACGGACAGCAACGAGACGTGGATCGTCGTCCCGCCGCCGACGGGGGCGACGGCCGGGGCGACGGTCGCCGGCAGCGTGTACGACGTGAAGAGCAGTGCGCCCGGCAACGGCGCCGACGGGACACCCTACGAGAGCTGGTGATGCGCATCGACGTCCGGACGGATCACGAGGCTGGTCCCGCCGATATCGCGGTTGCGGCGCGCATCGAAGTGGGGGCGCACGGCCATGTTCCTGTAACACATGGCCGGGATACTGCCGATGTCTCATTCCCCCCGGATCCCGCGTCCGCCGCCCTGACCGCGCCACTCCGCGCTGCCGGACGGTCGGACCCGCCTCGCCAAGATGTCAGCGCTGCCCCTTGCCAACGACCCCTTCGCGACGCTCGACGCCCGTCAGACGGAGCGTTTGCACGACGTCCTGCGGGCGGGGCTCGAGGTGCGTCGGCGGAACCAGTTCTACCTGTGGGTCCAGGGCGCGCTCCAGGGGTTCATCCCCCACGAGTTGCTGGTGTGCGTGCACGGAGACCTCGCCCGGCGCAATGCGATGGTGGAGTGTTTCTCGAGCTACCCGTTGTCCGATCCGGACGAGCGCCTGCTGGTGCACCGGGAGACGGGCCTAGCGGTGCAACTGGTCCAGGCGTGGGCGGAGGCGGGCGAGCGGCCGTTCGTGATCGGCGCAGACCGGAGCGATGCCACGCTGCACCGCCGTTTCGAACATGCGATCACCGAACTGGCGCTGGGGCGGATCGCGGTCCACGGTCTCTCGGCGTACGCAGGGTTTCCCGCGAGCTATTTCCTCTTTGCACGGTTGCCGGCGCTGCCCCATGCGACTCTCGCGCATGCGCTCGACCTGATGGTGCCGTGTCTCCATGCGTCCTATGTCAGGATGCTCGCCTCGGAGGCCCCGTCCTCGGACGAGCCGCTGAACCGGGGGCAGCAGGTCATCACGGCGCGCGAGATCGAGATCCTGCAGTGGGTGCGCGACGGCAAGAGCAACCAGGAGATCGGGCTCATCCTCGGCATCAGCCCGCTCACCGTGAAAAACCACGTGCAGAAGATCCTCCGCAAGCTGGTCGTGCAGAACCGGGCGCAGGCAGTGGCCAAGGGCATCGCCCTGCGGATCATCAAGAGCGGGGCGTCCTGAATGCGCGGCGCTGCGGTGGGTTCACGTATCTTCTGCTGCTCTTTTTCATTGCGGCGTCCGGCGTCGCGCTAGGCGGGATCGGACTGATGTGGCATCAGGAGTCAGTGCGTGCTCGCGACGCTGACCACCGGCTTCGTACAGATCGCCTTCTACGCCACCGTTCGGCAGATCCTGGGTGGCGCGCTCGCCGAACCGGGCCGCGTGCGAATTCCACTGACGGGCGCTGGCCAGTCGATCGATGTCACCTTCCTGACGATCAAGGAATCCATGGGCACTCAGCTCGCGTTGGCGAACGCTGAACTCATCGATGCATCCGGCTTCACCGTGGGCGTCGTGCCGCCGCTGCCCGTCACGATCGCTGTCCGGAAGTAGAGGCGCCAGCGATGGACTCCGCCCAGCGCGCCGTCGTGCCCCGCATCGCGCCGCGGGGTTTCACGCTCATCGAACTGCTGGTTGGTCCTGGCCGTGATCGCGCTGCTGCGCGCGGTGGCGGCGCCACGTTACTTCGACCACATCCAGCGTTCGCGGGCGGTGGTGCTGCGCGAGAACCCGAACGTCATGCGCGACGCCATCGACAAGTTCCACGCCGACCGCGGCCGCTATCCTGATGCGCTGGGGGGCCTCGCGACGCGGCGCTATCTGCGCTCGGTGCCCGTGGATCCGGTGACCGACAGCAAGGAGACGTGGATCGTCGTGCCGCCAGCGGCGGTTGCGAGCGCCGCCGTGACGGCGTCCGGCGGCGTGTACGACGTGAAGAGCGGTGCGCCCGGCAGGGGGGCCGACGGGACGCCCTACGAGAGCTGGTGATGGAGAACGATCGATGAAGACGCAAGTGTGGTTTGGAAGGAGGCCTGCCATGGTCTCGATGTTCTACGCCTCGCTGGTGCTGGTGATTCCGCAGGCGTTGCCGCGCGAGCCTGGCACCTGGGACGACGGCGCGTTCCGGAAGCGCGGCGTGTCACAGCCGGCAACGCAGACTGCGCTCGCGACGCTACGTCGAGGGCCAGCCGACGTCCAGTCGGCACGGTTCGGAGATGCAGAGTTGTCTGACCTGGTTGCTGATCGGCGCCTGGATGCTGTGCGGAAGCGGTTGGGGCGGGCTGTAGTCCTGAACGTTCCCGATGCTGACGGACGACTTCCGCTGGTGCTCGCTGCGGAGGGGGGCGAGTTCGAGATCGTCCGCGCCCTGGTCGACGCTGGCGCCCTTGCGTACCTGAAGGATCGTTCCGGGCGATCGCCGCTTTCCGTGGCGTCGCTGCGCGGGCATACACGGATCGCCGCATACCTTCTGGACCATGGTGCTCACATCGACGCGCGGGCGGACAACGGGGCAACCCCGCTCCTGCTCGCGGCCGGCGCTGGGCGCGTGGACACCGTACGAGCTCTTCTTGACCGCGGTGCGGACTGGCGCCTGCGCGGACGGGAGGGCTGGCCAGCCATCGTGATTGCCACGCGCGCGGGCCATGGAGAGGTCGTGCGAGCGCTGCTCGAGGCTGGTGTTCCAGCCGATAGCGCTGGTCGGGACAGATTTCCCGCACTGTACTTTGCGGTCCTGCGCCGGGATCGAGCCATCGCCACGATGCTCGTGGCCGCTGGTGCAAACCAGGGTGCCTACGATCTCGATGGCTTGGAATGAGCGAGTCGTCAGCCACGGTCGATCTGACGCACTATGGCCATGCGGCTGTAACTCAAGTGCTCGATAACCCCGGCTCGCAGTTGATCCTTGGCCATATCCCGGACTCTGGTCCGGATGGTGCACGCGGGCCCGCAAGTGTCGATCCGCTCCTTGAAGAGCATAGTGCTGCCTGCTACCAACAAATCGTTCGGATCGCTCGACAAGCGCCAGACGTAGCGCTTGCACCATGTGCTGCGTGCCTCGCTCGAAGTGCGTCGGCGAAATCAGTACTACCTGTGGCTCCAGGGTCAAGTCCAGAGCGTGATCCCGCACGAGCTGATGGTCTGCGTGCACGGGTATCTCGCCACGCACGCTCTGGTGACCGATCTGTTCTCGAGTTACCCGATTCCGGATCTGGACGTGGCGCTGCCGACGCACCCGCAGACAGGGTTGGCGGTCCAGGCAGTGAGAGCCTAGGCCGAAGCCGGAGAGCGCTCGATGTACGTGGGGCGTGGTGGGAGCGATCCCGCGCTGCATCAACGCTTCGAGGCGCAACTCGACCGCCCGTCGCCAAGCAGTTTCGCGGTCCACGGAACGGTCGGCTACCGTGGTTTCGCTGGAACCGGTTTCTTGTTCGCACGCCCACCGGATCCCAGTGTCGGGTATGCGACGGAGTTGCCGGTGCCGCATCTGCACCTGTCTTTCATGCGGATGCTCAGGGCGGAGTCGGTGGAGGAGCCCGTGGGCATGGGCATCGTGAACCGGAACCAGTTGATCGCGCTGCGGGACGTCGAGATTCTGCAGTGGGTCCGCGATTGCAGGAGCAACCAGGAGATCGGACAAATTCTCGGCATCAGCCCGCTCACCGTGAAGAACCACGTTCAGAAGATTCTCCGGAAGCTCAATGTGCGGAATCGCGCCCAGGCAGTGGCCAAAGGCATCGCACTGACGCTGATCGGCGACGACGGTTAGCGACTACCCGGAGCGGCGGGTTCACCTACCTGTTCGTCCTGTTCCTGCTGGTGGCCATGGGAGCGGGGCTCGCGGCGATCGGGACCTGGTGGGCCTCCGTGGCGCAGCGCGAACGAGAGGAGGAACTGCTGTTCGTGGGCGAGCAGTTCCGAAAGGCGATCCGCAGCTACTACGATCAGTCTCCGGAAGCCACCCGCGTGTTCCCTTCGCGGATCGAAGATCTCCTTGAGGACAGGCGCCTGCCGACGATACGTCGACATCTTCGCAGGGTGTATGCGGATCCGTTCACGGGCCGGCCCGACTGGGAACTCATCCGCATGCCCGACGGGCGGATCCAGGGCGTGAGCAGTCGCTCCAACCGTGTTCCGTATCGTCGAAACAATCTTCCCGATGGTCTGGACCCGGAGGCTGCGACCTACGCCGAATGGCGCTTCATTGCACAACCTGGTGCCGCGGCAGCGGCACCGGGAGCAACTGGTGCAGTGACGCCCGGCGGTTCACCGGGACCCGCCAGCATCGAGGGGGGGCGGCCATCGTCAGGTGGGATTCCGCCGGAACCGACGCCGGCCGCACCGACACCGGCGCCGCGTCCTCGTCCGAATCAGCAGTGTTACGACCAGCGCGAAGCCGATAACGCGGTGTGCTACCAACTACGATCGACCGCGCCTGCCATGGCCGCTGCCTGCACTCTGTCGGCGAACATCCGCTTCGGTATCTGTCTGAGGGGAGGGGTAGCGCCGCCTCTTGCAGGTGTTCCCCCACGTTAGTGTCTCGAACGAAGGGCAATTCAACATTGGACACCGCGTCACCTGTTGAACGCGTGCGTAGACGGGCTGCTGCCTTCGTGAAGCCTGCGCTGGTCGGCGGGACCTCCTGATCCTGCCATTCCCCCAGCGCCAGTGCAGCGGTAGGCAGGCTCGCCAGCACGGGCCGTCGTCGCGGGGGCGGTTCAGCGCAGGGCGCCGTCCGACGCCCATGCCATGCACGGTGCCGGTCCAGCGCCGATGCAACGTCCTGAACGTCTGCGCCTTGACGCGACAACGGGTGCGAGCGCCATGCCCAGCCTGCCTGGCTGATCGGTGTCGGTCTGCAGTCGGGTAGGTTGCCGTTCTCGGATCGCCATCTTTGCATCCGCGTTCTGTCATGAAGAGTGAGCCGATCGGCACATCTACGACGTCCATGTGGATCAAGAATCTCTCCCTATGCCATATGAGCCGTTTGGATATGAGCCATTTCGATCATTACTTCCGGACTCTAATGTCATGTGCTCGCAACGATGCAACCTTATCTTGTAGAAGCCCGAAAGCGCGTGCCGGAGCGGCCCGATGGGTCGAGCGGACTAGAAATGGATGCGCCTCGGCGAGACGCCATGTCACGGGGCTCTGCCAACCTCCTGGTAACGGGAAGAGCGGGTGCCCGACGGCCTAGGCCGACTCGCCATCGGCCCGCTGTTCGCGACCGCCATCTCAAGGTGGGGGTCGGAACTTTACAGATTCGCAAAGGAGACTCATCACATGCATTTCTCACTCAAGGCAGTTGCCGCAGCCGCGGCTTTCGCCGTCGTCGGATCCGCCTCGGCGGCCATCGACGGTTTCACGACCGGAAATGGCGAACTGTTCTTCAATATCTACGACAAGGACAAGGCAGTGTCCTTCGTCTTCGACCTGACGCCGACCAGCGATGCGTCGATGGGCTCGTTCAACCTGAACAGCTTCCTGCCCAACTACTACCGCAGCGATGCGGCGTATCGCTCGAACCTCACGTCGGCCGCCATCGCGGGTGCACCGCTCGGTGCCAGCTATGTCGAGACGCAGGGTCGCAGCTTCGGCTGGAAGGTCAGCGATCTTTCCGACTGGGACGCCTTCGTTGCCGCCTCGCCCGACTCCGCCAACTGGCGTTGGAACGTGGTCGCCGGCGACAGCACCGGCTCGCAGGGCGCGAACCACAGCCTCCGTTACATCTCGACGTCGAAGGATCCGCTCGGCACGGTGGACAACTTGGCCACTGCGGCCGGTGGCCTCCTGAGCCTGTCGAACATCAGCGCCAACTACATCGCCCCGCTGAACACGAAGACGGGCAACGAAGCCGCTGATTTCAACGACTTCAACGACAAGCTCGTCGCGACGGATATCTACTTCGCGGACAAAGTGGAAGAGAAGCTTCTGACGACGGGTTCGTTCAACACGATGGCGAACGTCGGCGAATCGCAGAGCTTCTATTACATCACCGGGCGGCCCTCGTCGACGATCGCCGCTGCGCAGTTCGGCAACGCCTTCGGCGCGGCCAAGTGGTCTTTCGCGGCCGACGGCAAAGGCGGCTTCGATCTCTCCTACACGGCGCCCGTCCCGGAACCCGGTACGTGGGCAATGATGGCAGCTGGCCTCGTGGGCCTCGGCGCCTTCGCCCGTCGTCGCAAGCAGGCCTGATCGCCTCTTCGTACCGAACTCAATTCAAGGAATCACCTCATGAAACTCAAGACTCTCTCTCTGGCGGTCGGCGTTGCCGCCGCCTCGTGGGGCACGTCCGCGTTCGCCGTGGATGTGCACCTGTCCTCCGCCAGCGCCCTGCGCGATACGATGTCGCGCGCCATCAGCCAGTACTGCGCTCCCGGCGGAACGATCTACGAACGCAGCGCGACCAAGGGCATCGCGAACCCCGGCTCCAACCCGTCCGACCGCGACTTCCGCATGTATGAGTGCACGACCAAGGTGGGCAATGCCGACCTCGACAGCGTGGGACTCTCCGGCACCGCACTGCGGATCTTCCACACGGTGAAGGTCAACGCCGCCCTCGGTGGTTCGATCGTCGGCGTGGCGCCGATCTACAAGGCGATCGACATGGAATTCGTCGACCCCGCGTCGACCTGCGGGACGCCCGGAGGCGCGTCTGCCACCACGGTGATCGCGGGCTACACGTGGAACGTGAAGCGTTGCAACGGCTCGTTCGGCAAGAGGCCCGACATCGGCGTGTCCGACACGGAGCCGGCCAGCTTCACCGGTGTGAACCTTCCTGGTGACGAAGTCGTGCTGGATGCGTCCAGCCCCTCACTCGACACGGCGGCCGAAGTCGCGGGCTGGAAGAGCGGGATCGTTGCCGATGCGAACATCATTCCGCAGCAGATGTTCGCGGTGGGTTTCGGTTTCGCCGCGACGAAGACCCTGATCAACGCTGGTCTCACGAATGCGAGGCTGTCTCAGCTGCAGAGCCTGCTGGCTGGCGGTATTGACGACTGGGGTGTGGTCTCGTCGGCGCTGGCGGGCAATGCTGTCAAGATCTGCCGTCGGACGAAGGGTTCGGGCACGCAGGCGTCCTTCAACGCGTTCATCAACAACAACCCCTGCCTGACGGCGCCCGGCATCGGCGGTGCGCTCCCGGTTGCCGATGCTTCGGCGACGGGCCCGCTGGGGACCCTCACGGTGGTCGAGAACGCGGCGACGAGCGGCGTGAAGACCTGTCTCGAAAACGCGAACACGGCCGGTGAGTATGCGATCGGCTTGCTCTCGCTCGAGAACAACGAAGTGGCCACCGGCTGGCAGTTCTTGGCCGTGGACGGTGTTGCGCCCTTCCAGAATCCGGAAACTGTTGCGGACGGCGTGAGCGACCGCATCAAGGAAGACGCGCTGATGAACGGCTCCTATCCGCTCTATCAGGAACCCACCATCCAGTGGAATGCAGCCACCATCGGGGCGGATCAGGCCAAGTTCGCCGCCCTGGCGCGTGACTTCTTCGGTACACCGGAAATCGCCTCCGCCCTGCCGGGTATCGTGGCGCTGCCGAAGTTCTGGAGCATCAAGAACGCCACGGACGCCGTGGCCTACCCGCTGCCCAAGACCTTCCCGCTCGACACGACGAAGCACATCATGCACTACAGCCGTGGTGGCAACAGCTGCCAGCCGTCCTCGTACAACGCATTCTGATCTTCGATCTCGGCTTGCAGGAACCACGTAGCAGGTAATGGCGGCGCCCTCCTCAGGGGGGGCGCCGTTCTCACGCAGGGAATACACACGGCATGGCCCGTTCTTGCTCGTATTGCGGCGCCATCCTCTGGCTCGCTCTTATCGCGTTTTGCAACATTGCGGGACATGCGATTGCGGACGATGTGTCGTCCGCGCCCGTCGATGGACCGACATTCGATATTCTCGAGTTTGCGGTGGAGGGCAATACCGTCCTCACGCCATTGCAGATCGAAAGGGCAGTCTATCCGTCGCTCGGCCCGAAGCGGACGATCCGCTCGGTGGAAGAAGCAAGGCAGCGACTCGAGGCGACCTACCGTGAAGCCGGATACCTCACGGTGTTCGTCGATACGCCGGAGCAAAGTGTCGACTCCGGGATTGTCAGGATCGTGGTCACGGAGAGTCGTGTTTCGCGGCTCAGTGTGCTGGGCGCGAAGTACTTCTCGCAGGGCTGGATACGGAACCGGGTTGCCGCGGCAGCCGAAGGCGAAGTGCCATACTTTCCCGATCTTCAGACCGGGCTCGCGTCCGTGAACCGTAGCGCGGACCGTCAGGTGGCCCCGGTGCTCAAGCCCGGGCGTACCCCCGGATCGATCGAAGTCGATCTCAACGTCACAGACCGGTCGCCGCTCCACGGGAGCATCGAGCTCAACAACCGCCAGAGCCCGAACACGGACGAGCTTCGACTTGTTGGCTCGCTCCGCTACGACAACCTGTGGCAGCGCGAGCATTCGATCGGGGTGACCTGGCTCACCACACCCCAGGATACGCAGCAGGTCAGCGTGTTCGCAGCCAACTATCTCGCCCGGTTCCCGGACACTCCGTGGCTCTTTGCGTTCTACGCCGTGCGCTCTCGAAGCGACGTCGCGGCGGTGGGCGATCTCAAGGTGCTTGGCAACGCCAACATTGCGGGCGCGCGTGCCATCCGGCCGCTGCGGCAGGTCGCCGGCGTGACCCAAAGCGTCAGCGTCGGTCTTGACTACAAGGACTTCCTCGAGACACTGACTCAAGGCAGCGCGGCATTGCGTACGCCCATTCGCTACTCCCCCGTGACGCTGGCGTACCAGGCCAATCGCGAGGGGCAGCGCGGCAACACCCGCATCTCACTTTCCACGACATTCGCGCTGCGCGGCCCGCTCCTGAACAACGACGACAGTGCCTTCGCCGCCAAGCGTGCCGGAGCCCATGCGAATTTCTTCCTGGCGCGAGGCGAAGTGCAGCGCGAGCAGAAGCTCCCACGCGACATGTCCGTCCTGGTCCGTGTCGGCGGTCAGATGGCGAGCCAGCCGCTCATCAACACGGAACAGTTCCTGGGTGGCGGCGCCGACAGCGTCCGCGGCTATCTCGAAGTCGAGGCCCTCGGCGACGAAGCGGTCAACGGCGGCATCGAGTTGCGTGTGCCCACGGCCCACAAGACACCGTGGTTGGGCGTCGACAAGACCACCATTCTCGCGTTCTACGACTTCGCCCGCCTGCGCAGCCAATCGGTGCTGCCGCCGACGCCAACCCGTACCGATCTCTCCAGCGCGGGACTCGGCTTGCGTTTGCAGTCGGGTCGCGCATTCTCGGCGAGCATGGATCTGGGGTGGCCGCTGGAGGATGCGCAGTCCACGCGGCGAGGTAACCCCCGCCTGCACATGCGCGTCGCTTACGATTTCTGAGGAATACCGGTCATGAACCGATTTTCATTCCGACTGGTGCGCGATCGACTGCGCGGCGTGCTGGTCCCGGTCGCCGAGACGAGCCGCGCGCGGCATGGTTGTGGTCGCGCCGTGCGCACCGTACTGGCGACGTCGATCGCTGCCGTGGTCGTGCCATCGTCGGTGCTGGCTGCGGATCCCCTTCCTGTCGGAACACTCCCTGTCGCCGCGGCGAACTGGGCTGGGAGCGCAGGCACGCAAGCCACGCTCTCGGTCGACGGCAGCACGATGCGCATCGACCAGATCAGCGGCAAAGCCATCCTCAACTGGGACAGCTTCAATGTGGCCGCAGGAAGCACCGTCCGATTCGTGCAACCGGACGCGAATGCGACTGCCCTGAATCGGATCTTCGATGCGAACGCGAGCGTGATCCAGGGACAAATCAACGCCAACGGACAGGTGTTCCTGATCAACCAGAATGGCATCCTGTTCGATCGCGGCAGCCAGATCAACGTCCATACGCTCGTTGCTTCGAGCCTGAACATCAGCGACGCGGACTTCGCGAACGGTCTGCTCGCCCCTGGGCGTGAAGCGGTTGCCAGGCCTGCTTTCACCGCATTCCCGACGGGTGCCACAGGCAGCATCCTGATCGAGGCCCAGGCCACACTCCAGAGTGCGAAGGCGGGCAAGGTCATGATCTTCGCACCGGCGATCGAGAACCGCGGCGTCATTCGGTCGCCCGATGGTCAGGTGATGCTGGCCGCGGGCAGCAAGGTGTATCTCATGGCCAGCGAGGATGCGAATCTGCGCGGCTTGCTGGTCGAAGTGGACGTGCCCGAATCCGGTAGCACCGTGACGAACCTTGGCGAGATCATGGCCGACCGCGGCAACGCGACGTTGATCGGACTTGCCGTGAATCAGGGCAACCGCGTGACGGCAACCACTGCCGTCAATGCCAATGGGTCCATCCGTCTGCTCGCTCGCGCCGCACCTGCGGCCAACAGTGATCTGAGCATCAGCCCCCAACGTGTCGTCGCGACGCGTACCGGGACCGTGACCCTCGCGGCAGGCAGTCGCACCGAGGTCGCACTCGACACGACCGACGCAACCACAGTGGAGCGGTCTGCGGCCTTCGACGCCACCGGGGCCGCAACAACGCCGTCCCGCGTGGAGGTGATGGGCAAGGTCGTGTCGCTGGAAACCGGCAGCAGAATTCTCGCTCCGGGTGGAATCGTACGCGTGACTGCGCTGGACAACCCATTCGAGTTCGGTGACACGTCGGGTACCTTCATCACCACCGCCATCAGTCCGACGGCCCGGGTGCATATGGCACCGGGGGCGATCATCGATGTTTCCGGCGCCGACGCTTCGGTGGCGCTGTCGCGGTACCAGTTGCGCGTCGATCTGCGCAACCAGTTGCGCGATTCCCCGCTGCAACGCAGTGGCGTTCTGCGCGGCACCACAGTCAACATCGATGCAACGCGGGGAACGACGGTGGCCGACATTGGCGCCGACCTCGCCAATCTTCAGGTGGGCCTCGCGCAGAAGTTTGCCGCGGGAGGGCAGGTCATCCTCAAGTCGCAGGGCGACGTCGTCCTTCGGGAGGGCGCCACCATCGACGTGTCCGGTGGGGTGGTGTCCGTGGCCGGAGGCACCTTGTTGACGACACAGTTGATGTCCAATGGGCGGCTATACGACATTTCCACGGCCCCCAAGGATATCGTCTACAGCGCCGTCTCCCCGGTGGATCGCGTCCGTGTCGTTCAGCCCTATTCCGAAGGTCGCGACGCGGGCACGATCACCATCGTCGGTAGTGGCATCGTGGCGCAGTCGACGCTCGTCGGCCGCACATTCGCAGGGGAGTATCAGCGCACGGCGGCAACCCTGCCCCGGAGCGGATCCCTGGTCCTGGGTGAGTCCGCGCAGGTGACTGCAGCCGATCCCGATTTCCGTCTAGGCAGCGTGCGGTTCGATGGGGTTGTCAGCAGAACCGAAGTCGGACTTGCCGATCCCCTCCCGGCGGATTACGTGACCACATTTTCCGCGCAGAGCCTGGACGAAGGCGGGATCGATCGGTTGGGCGTGTATGCGAACGGACGCGTGACGTTTGCAACCCCTGGCGGTCTGCAGCTGGGTTCCTTCGGCCAGCTCACTGTCGTCGCCGGTGCCGTCGACCTGCTGACGAATGTCGTCGCTCCCGGCGGCAACGTATCGGTGGAGAGCATACTCACCACCGGGAATGGCGCGGTCTACGGCCCCGTGACGCTCGGTGCGGGCGCGACCCTGGATGTGTCGGGGCGATGGGTGAACGAGAATCCGGTGTTCGGCGCTGTCGCCAACGCCGGCACCGTGGTGAACGACGGCGGGTCGGTCCGGCTGCGTTCCGCGGGCGACCTCCGGTTGCTCGCGGGCAGCCGCATCGACGTGGGCGGCGGTGCTCGTCGGCTCGCCAATGGAACGATCGTAGCCGGCAACGCCGGAAGCATCGAACTCGCTGTTCATCAGGTGGCGCCGGGCCGGCAGCTCCAGAGTGTCGCCGCTCTGGAGATCGCGTCGGACGCGGTCCTGAACGGTCTCGCCATGGGCAAGGGCGGCACGTTGCGACTGACGGCCAACGCGATCACGGTTGGCAGCGCTCGGCTCGGCACGGACGCTGCCGAACTTCTGCTGCCCACGAGCCTGTTCGCCAATCATGGTTTCGCGAGCTTCGCGCTCACCGCCAACAGTGGTGACTTCACTGTTCGGGACGGTGTGCAACTCGCGCCATCCATCCTGCACTGGACGCCGGGTCGTACCGTCACCACGGCAGGTACGCCGTCTGGCCGCCGGTTCGAGGAGTTCGCGTACCTCGCGTTACGGCAGCCCGGCGAACGGGATGCCGCGACGTTTTCCGCGACGGTGAATCCGCTCTTCGCGCCCGACTTTGCGCGCGCCGGTCGACTCGTCGTCGAAGCCGGCGCCAGCATAACGACGGACGTCGGTGGACAGCTCTCGTTCTTGTCCGGGACGTCGATGCAGATCGACGGCCGCTTGTCCGCGCAGGCGGGAGTGATCAGTCTCCAACTGGCCGCGCCTCCCGAGCGCATCGATCCGGGCTACAGCCCGACGCAGATCATCGCCTTCGGCGCCGGCGCCGAAGTGGTTGCTCGCGGCGCTGTCGTCCTCGACCCGTCTGTCGGCTCCGCGGTGACGGGGGTGGTTCGGTCCGGTGGCAGCATCGATGTGCGAGCCACGCGCGGGTTCATCGTTGCGGCGCCGACGGCTCGTTTCGACGTCTCCGGCACCGTCGGCGAGATCGATGTGCAGGATGCTGCTGGCAGCCTGAGCCGAATGTCCGTCCCGTCGGCGGCAGGGAGCTTGCGCATGGCCGCGGCGGAAGGCATCCAGGCCGACGCCGTATTTCTCGGCGGCGCGGGCGGTGCCGGTGTGGCAGGCGGAACCTTCGAGGTGGTTCTGGCACGTGGCGCGAACATCATCGGTGCACCGGGCACCGACCGGATCGTCACGCTCGACCGCGGAGACGCGATCCGTGGCAGCTTGGCCAGTGGTGACGCGAAGATCAATCTCGATCGGGTGATGGCCGGGGGCTTCGATGCCCTCGACATTCGTGCGGAGACCCGGATCGAGCTTGCTTCGATGGGACGCCCGTTGGACGTGGCCTTCGCCCGTCGGATCTCGTTGGACGCGCCGATCATCGAACTGACGGGCGACGGCGCGGGTACGGCGCTGCGTACTGCGTACGCATCTCTCGGCAATGCGGAAAGAACTCTCCAGACTGTGGCCACCACTGCGACAGGCGGAGAGCGCACTCTTGCGATCGAGGCCTCTCTGATCGATTTCGTTGGGGCAGTGGCCGTGCGTGGCGCTGACCGTGTGGAGGCTGTGAGCCGAGGTGAAGTCCGGTTGCGTGGTGTCGTGGAGAACGTGACAGCGCCGACAGCTGTTCCTGGGCGTCTGGCAGTGGCGGGGACCCTCGATGTTTCGGCAAGTCAGGTCTATCCGACCACGTTGAGCCGTTACACATTGGAGGCAGGCCGTGCCATCGTGATCCGTGGCAATGGCAGCGACGCCGCCGTGCCGCTGTCGGCCGGCGGCAACGTGACGATGGTTGCGCCCGGGATCGAGATCGCCGGGACCGTCCGGGCGCCACTTGGCACCATCGAACTTCGGGCCACCGGTCCAGCCGATCCCCTGAAGGCGAACCTCACCGTGGGCCCCACCGGGCGGCTGTCCGTGTCTGCAGAAGGCGCGACGATCCCGTTCGGTCTGGTACAGAATGGAATCGACTGGATCTATGACCTCGGTCCGCGCGATCTTGCGATCGTTGCACCGCCGGCCAAACAGATCCGGTTGACCGGGGCGGGGCTTTCGCTGGATTCAGGTGCGATCCTGGATGTCACCGGTGGCGGAGATCTCCTCGCCTACGAGTTTCTTCCTGGTCCGAACGGGACCGTCGATGTACTCGCGCCCGGCGGAGGCTGGTACGCCGTCCTGCCGTCATTGCGCTCGGACACGGCCGCGAGCGATCGTTTCGGTCCACACGATCTCCAATACCACGCCGACACCGACCTATCCCCAGGGGATGCCGTTTGGCTGTCGGGCGTGCCTTCCGAGGTCGGCAGGCCGGGCCTTGCGGCAGGGCGCTATGTCCTGCTGCCCGCGCGCTACGCACTCTTGGACGGTGCCTGGCTTGTGCGACCGACGACCGGCTACACCGATCTCGCGCCATCGATGGCGTTGCGCGCGCCGGACGGCACCTCGGTCATTGCCGGACGTGCGGTGGCTGCGGGGACCGATCTCGGCAGCGCGCGGTACGAGGGCTTCGAGGTGCGGCCCGGGACGCTCGCCCGAAACGATGCCCAATACGATCTCTATCACGCTGCCACCTTCTTCGCACCCGTGGCCGGTCGGACGCAGACCATCACGCCACGCCTTCCCATCGATGCAGGCCTGCTGTCCGTGAGTGCGCTGGCCTCGCTGAGGCTGGACGCCGAACTCAGAGGATCGGCCGGCACGATGACTGTCACGGACCCCGCGACAGGCTCGAGGAGTACGCGTACCGAACACGGTGC
>VYKP01000197.1_pt1 | contig 17544 bp, 17 predicted proteins | sample 5114551 | NCBI WGS metagenome assembly VYKP01 (sample SAMN12291777, study PRJNA351875) | freshwater metagenome | isolation source: freshwater lake | place: USA: Michigan, Baseline Lake | collected 2013-08-09
GCGCGCGAAGAGCCAGCCGATGTTGGTCGCGGCCTTGGGGTCGGACTTCTCCATCAACTTGGACAACTTCGGCTGGCTCTTCGCGCGCGGGGAAGGTGGGGTGAAGCAGAGCTTCAAGGAGGCGATGCTGTGGTGGAAGTTCGCGGCGAGCCGCGGGTTCACGCCGGCGATGAACAACGTCGGGTTGCTGTACGCCAACGGCGACGGCGTTCCCCAGGACTTCGACGAAGCCTTCAAGTGGTGGATGCGCGCGGCCGAGCGTGGCGATGCGTGGGCGATGAATGCGGTGGGCGATCTCTACGAGAACGGACAGGGCGTCCAGAAGAGCTACGAGCTCGCCATGACCTGGTACCGCGAGGCGGCTCGCGAGGGTGACGGCCTCGCCATGTGGAACGTGGCGCACCTGCATCAGGGCGGCCTCGGTGTCGAAGCGAGCCCCAAGGTCGCGCTCGAGTGGTACGCGAAGGCGGCGGCCAGCGGATACGCCCCGGCGTTCACCAGCGTGGGGCGGATGCACCAGGATGGCTCTGCCGGAGCCGCCGATCCCGTCGAAGCATTCGCCTGGTTCACGGTCGCGGCCCGACGCCTCACCACTGAACATGCTGCCGAGCAGGCCGAGAACGAGGGGGTGCTGAAAAGCCTCTCGTCCACGCTCGATGCCGGGCAGCGAGCCAAGGGAGCGGAGCGTGCGGACGCGCTCGACCGCGAGTATCCCAAGCCCGTGAAGAAGAAGCCCAACGACGGTTCCTCCGTCTGATCTTACATGTCGTATCCATCCCACCGGGACGACTCGATGGCGACCAACTTCACCTTGTGCGCGACGCGGCAGCGGGTGCCTTCATTGCCGTGGCCCGCTTCGTGCAATTCGGTTTCCATGGCGCCGTACTCCGGTGGGTGGTCAGTGCCGGGAAGGCAGCGCTGCACGGGCGACGAAGGGCATCCTGAAGATTCGCCTTCAGGAGTGTGCGAGGTGGTCCGTTACGAAAGACACGATCCTGTCATTGCCTTCGGGCGGTCGGAGGATTCCCCGGTAGCTGCCAATGGGCTCGGCCCCGAAGCGGCGTCGGGGGACGATCAGGCTGGACAGATGCGTTTCGTCCATGTCGCGGTGGAGGGCCGGGTTGGCTATCCTCTGCGTCGGGGAAATGCGAGCGAGTCCGAGGCGGCGCGCTCGGGTGCCGGTGCCGGAATCACGGGGCTGGCAGTCGCGCAAGCCACCGCTGTGCGGGCGGACGGGATCTACCGATGGATCGGTGGTGTGCTCCAGCGCACGGATGCGCGGGTGCCGCGCACCGACGATCGGGTGATTTGTTCGAATCGGGCGGCAGATCCGGTCTCGTCAATCATCGGTCGGGAGGGGAGAAGGAGGTCATCATGAGGCTCGTCCCCTGGAGTGCCGTCGCATCCCTTGCCTGGTTGGCACTGGTCATCGTTCACGCCGGTCCGGCGCAGGCCGGCAACGGCGAGCCCGGTCGGAAGGCTCGCACGGCGCAGGCCTACAGCACCTACCACGAGGAGGAAGGCGTCCCGTCGCAGTTCGACAATCACGATGACGCGGCCCGGTACGAGACGCTCGAGGAACTGACGCGCCACCTGATCCGCACAGCCGCATCCATCTCCAAGTACCGGTATCCGGACGCGATGCCGATGGTGACCCGCATCGAGCGATCCGAACTGGAACAGCGCGGCTGCCCCACCAACGCGCCGCACTGCCAGGTCTCCGCGCTCTACGAACCTGCGCGCGGCATCATGATTGCCGCGGATCTGAAGCCCGAGTCCAATCTCTTCCATCGGTCGATCCTGTTGCACGAACTCGTGCACTACCTCCAGGACGTCGGCCAGGAACTCGCCACCGCCTCTCCTTGCGACCGCTGGTATCAGCGCGAGATCGAGGCCTACACCCTGCAGAACCGTTTCCTGTCGAGCGTCTCCAGTCCGGAACGCGTCTCCTACGCGGGGGCCCGCCCCACCTGCGAAGGTGCGGTCACGACGCAGACCCATCGCGCCCGCGAAGTGAAGGTGCCGGACGTCACGAGCCAGTGATCCCACGGGCGTGCCCCATGACGCATCGCCATGAAAAAGGCCCCGATCATCGATCGGGGCCTTTTTCGTTCCTGTCGCCGACGCCGTGGTGCCGGCGTCGGCAGATCGAACTACCGCGACATCACATCTTCTTCCAGTCTCCCGACTGTTCGAACGCGTAGCCGGCCTTGTAGAGCGTCGCTTCGTCGAAGTGCTTGCCGACGAACATCAGGCCGATCGGCAGGCCGTCCACCATGCCGCAGGGTACGGTGAGCGCCGGGTGGTGGGTGATGTCGAAGGTGCAGGTGTTGCCGATCATCTCGAGGGCGCGCTGGACGTACAGCTCGCGAGGCGCATCCGCCGGCGGCAGCGGCGTGGGCTTCATCGGCATCGTCGGCAGCACCAGCACGTCGTACTTGGCAAGTGCCTTGTCGAAGGCCGCCGCGATCATCCGCGAGAGATTGACCGACTTCCCGTAGAACCGGCTGCCGTAGTGCTTCTTGATGTGCACGCCGAGCATCGTCAGGATCTTCGTCGTCTCGGACAGCTGAGCGGAGCGCAGCTCCCAGCCGTGCATCTTGTCCATCAGGCTGGTGACGTAGAGGTCCTGGCGCGACTGGCCGTAGCCGTCGCCGCCGATCATGGTCTGGGCAATGCCTTCGGTGCCGATGGGCGTCCACACCGCCGGGCCGAGCAGGTGCTCGGGGATGGAGACTTCCTCGACCACCGCGCCGAGCGCTTCCAGCTTCTTGATGGCTTCGCGCACCTTGGCATCCGAGGCAGCTTCCGACTCGGGGCGACCGAAGCCCTCCTTCAGCACGCCGATCTTCATGCCCTTGATGCCGGCGGTGATGCCCGAGGTGTAGTCCAGCGTGCCGTGCTGCTTCGGCGTGAACTGGCGCGGATCGATGCCGTCGCTGCCCGCGATCACTTCCAGCAGCAGCGCGTTGTCCTTCACAGTGGCCGTCATCGGGCCGGTGTGATCCACGTAGATCTCGATCGGCATGATCCCCGTGTAGGGCACCAGGCCGTGCGTGCCCTTCATGCCCACGATGCCGCACCACGCGGCCGGCATGCGGATCGACCCGCCCTGGTCGCCGCCGATAGCCATGTCGGCCTCGCCGAGGGCCACGACCACACCGCTGCCTGACGACGAACCGCCGGCCGAGAAGCCCATCTTGTGCGGGTTGTGCACCGGGCCTTTCGCGCCGGTGTGGCTGCCGCCGGAGATGCAGAAGTCCTCGCAGTGCGTCTTGCCGTTGATCTCGCCGCCGGCATCGAGGATGCGGGTGACGATGGTGGCGTCGATTTCCGGCACGTAGCCTTCGAGGATCGCGCTGCCGTTCATCATCGGGACGCCCGCGACCATCACGTTGTCCTTGATCGCGATCTTCTTGCCGGCCAGCTTGCCCGTGGGCGCGCCCTTCACGGACGTCTTCACGTACCAGGCGTTGCGCGGGTTCTCCGCGGGCGCGGGGAACTGGCCGGGCGTGCGCGGGTACTTCACGACAGGCAGGTTGTCGGGCAGCGAATCGACCAGGTTGTAGGCATCGACGTAGCCCTTCATGAGGCCGAGATAGGACTGCACATCGGCATCGCTCAGCGACAGTCCGATGGTGTCAGCGGCCTCGAGCAGCTGTTCCGGAGTGAGTGCGGGTACCGACATGAGTCTCTCCTTGGTGTGGTTGGTTGTATGGGACGGTTGATACGGGAACCTGCACGGATCAGGGCGCGAGCAGCCGGGTGAGTTCCGGATCGTCACGGATCTGATCGGACGGACCTTCGAGCGCGATGCGCCCGCGATCCATCACGTAGCAGTACTGCGAGACGCGCAAGGCGAGCTTCACGTGTTGCTCCACGATCAGCACGGCCATCTCCTTGCTGAGTTCTTCGAGGCGCACGGCGATCTCCTCGATCACGCCGTGCCACACGCCTTCCGTGGGTTCGTCCAGCATCAGCAGATGCGGACGCCCCAGCAGCGCACGGCTGATGGCGAGCATCTTCCGCTCGCCGCCCGACAGGGTCCCCGCCTTCTGCGGCAGCCGCTGGCCGAGCCGCGGGAACAACTGGATGACTTCGTCGATGTGGTCGCGGCCGGTGCGATTGCCCATCGCACCGATCAGCAGGTTCTCCTTCACGGTCATGCCCGCGAAGATGCCGTGTTCCTGCGGCACGTGGCCGAGTCCGCGGCGCACGCGATTCTCGACCGCAGCCCGCGTGCAGTCGGTGCCGTCGAACGAGATGCGTCCGCGTGCGGGGGAGAGTTCGCCCGCGAGCGTCTTCAGCAGCGTCGTCTTGCCGGCGCCGTTGCGGCCGAGGATGGCCACACCGCCGCGCGACGGCACCTTGATGCCGACGTCGAACAGGGCCTGGCTCGTGCCGTAGTACGTGCAGAGGCCTTCGGATTCCAGCAGCGGGTTGTCAGCCATGGGACAGATAGGCCTCCTTCACCCGCTCGTCCTTCTGCACCTGGGCCGTGGGCCCGCTCGCGACGATCTTCCCCTGGTCGAGCACCGTGAGGGAGTCGCAGATGTCCTTGATGAAGTCGAGATCGTGCTCGACGATGAGCAGCGAGCAGCGCGTCTTGATGGGGGCGATCAGGTCACCGGTCACGCGGCGCTCCTGCGGACTCATGCCCGCGGTCGGTTCGTCCAGCAGCAGCAGCCTCGGCTCGCGCGAGAGCGCCATCGCGATCTCCAGCCACTGCTGCTGCCCGTGGGAGAGCGTCCCGGCGATGTCGTCGCGGCGGTCGGCCAGACGGAACTGTCCGAGGAGATCCATCACCTTGTCGTCCAGCGCGCGCCGGCTGCGCGAGAGCAGCAGGCTCAGCATCGGCTGGTGCGCCTGCACGGCGAGCAGGAGGTTGTCGTAGACCGAGAGATCCGGCAGCACGGCCGTGATCTGGAACTTGAGGCTCATCCCGGCACGCGACCGCTCCGGCGGCGTGGCACCCGTGATGTCCTTGCCGGCCAGCATCACCGTGCCGGAGGTCGGGATCTCGGCGCCGGCGATGCACTTCAGCATCGTGCTCTTGCCGGAGCCGTTGGGGCCGATGAGGCCGTGGAACTCGTTCTCGGCGACGGTCAGCGATGCGCCGTCGAGCGCCGTGAGCGTGCCGAACACCTTCGTGACATCGCGGGCCTCGAGCAGACTCATGGCGCCTCGCGTTTCGCGTCGGCGCCGCGCATGCGCCGACCGAAGGTGCCGATGCGTTCCCGGTCGCCGACGACGAGACCGATGAGCCCGGTGGGCCGGAACATCACCGTGGCGAGCAGCAGGACGCCCAGCACGATCGGCCAGCCGGTCTCGAGGAATTCCTGGATGGCGGTGCCGAGGGCGTCGATCTGCGGCAGCGCGTAGCTGATCATCTCGATCACGCCCACGCCCAGCACCGCGCCGATCAACGTGCCCACGCCGCCGAACAGCACGTAGAGCACGGCCTGCGTCGACAGCACGGGACCGAGCTGTCCCGGGCCGACGAAGCCCTCGTGGAACGCGAAGAGGCCACCGGACAGCCCGGCGATGAAGCCGGCGAGCGAGAACACCACGCCCTTGTAGCTCTGCACCTGGTAGCCGAAGAAGCCGAGCCGGCCTTCCTGCTGGCGGATCCCGGCAAGCACCAGCCCGAACTGGGAACGCACGAGGAAGCGTACCGCGAGGTAGACGACCACGAGGATGGCGAGCGCCATGTAGAAGAAGACGATGCCTTCCTCGATCTCGAGCGTGCCGGCGGTGAGCCGGGGGAGCGACGAGATGCCGTTCTGGCCACCGACCCAGGACCAGCCGCGGGCGAGTCGTTCGACGGCGTAGGAGCCGGTCATCGTGCCGAGCGCGACGAACACGACCGACGGGATGCGTTTGCCGAAGATCACGATGGCGGCCACGATGAACGCGAGCACCAGACCCACCAGCCCCGACAGCGGCAGCAGGATGAAGATCGACGTGACCTCGGACTTCGTGGCGAGCAGTGCCGCCGTGTAGCCGGCGACACCGAAGAAGAGGGCCTGGCCGAAGCTCATGATGCCCGCGTATCCCCAGACGAGATCGAAGGAGATCGCGAGGAGCGCGAGGATGATCATCTTGGTCGCGAACACGACCCAGAAATCATCGAGCATCCAGGGCAGCGGCAGGGCGAGGACCAGCAGCGCGATCTCGACGACGGGGAGAACGCGGCGCAGCGGACCGGTGTTGGAAACTTGGTTCATGGTGGAGGCGCGAGTGCGGCCACCGGCGGCCGGCGGGAGACTGCCCGCGGCCGCCGGTGCCGGACATCGATCAGGCCTTCAGGCACTCCTGCGGGGCGACCATGCCGTTGCTCTTCTCGATGATCTCGTACTTGCCGTTCTTCGCCACGGCGATGTACATGTTCATCTTCGAATGCCAGGTGCCGGGCACCATCTCGCAACCGCCGCCGGGGCCGTCGGCGAGCTTCGCCTTGTTGAGTGCCGCGTCGACGTCTTCGCGCTTCACGCTCTTGGCCGTCTTCACTGCCTCGGCCCAGAGGTTGATGCCGCGCCACATGCCCGTCGACGCGCTGCCGGCCGTGAAGGGGTTCTTCGTGCCGTAGAGCTTGGTGTACTTCTCCTGCAGCTTGTTGCCGAAGGGATCGTTCACCGCCTTGAAGTAGTCGAGGCAGCTCGCCAGGCCTTCCACTTCGTTGGCCGGCGTGATGTTGAGGGCGTTCTCGTCGTAGTACACGCAGGCGAGGCGTCCGCCCTTCTTCTGGAAGCCGGCCTCGTAGAGCTGCTTGAAGAACACCGGCGTGCCGGGCGGGATCGTCGTGTTGAACACGACGTTCGTGCCGCTCGACATGATCTTGCTGACGACCGCGCTGTACTCGTTGTGGTCGACGGGGAAGTAGACCTCGTCCACGACCTCACCGCCGTTCTTCTCGATGACCTTGCGGGCGTACTTGTTCAGCTCGTGCGGCCACACATAGTCGGCGGAGGGCAGGAAGAACTTCTTGCCGCCGTTCTTGATGAGCCACGGGATGAACGTGTCGCACTGCTGCGCAGGCGACGGGCCCGTGCAGTACAGGTACTTCGTGCACTCCAGGCCTTCGTACAGCTGCGGGTAGATGTAGAGCGTCTTGCCGCGGTTGACGATGGTGTCCTTGATGGCGTTGCGCATCGAGCTGGTGATGCCGCCAAACACCACGTCGACCTTGTCCTTCGAGACCAGCTTGCGGACGCGCGTCACGGCGAGCTGTTCGTTGCTGGCGGTGTCTTCCAGGAAGATCTGCAGCGGACGACCGAGCAGGCCACCGGCGGCGTTGATCTCTTCGACGACCATCTTCGCGACGTTAGCGTTCGGGACGCCGGCGTAGCCGATCGCACCGGTCAGGTCGGTCGCGATGCCGATCTTGATGGGGTCCGCGGCCCAGGCGCCCTTCGGATTCAGGATGTAGCTGCCGCCGCCCAGGGCGACCATGCCAGCGAGAGCGCTCGAGCGCTGCAGGAACAGGCGGCGCTGATAGGACTGCAGGCGCTGCTCATTGTCGTCATGACTCATGAACTATCTCCTCCATTTGGACAAGAGGCCTTCCGGCCGGAACTTCACGATGATGATGGCGATCACGAACACGAGCAGGTCGGCCACCACGGGCTTGATCACCCACGGCAGTGCGGCGCTCGTTGCACCGACCAATGCTGCGCCGGCGATGGAACCCTCGAAGCTGCCCATGCCACCGAGCATGACCGCGAGGAACGACTTGATGAGGAACGGGACGCCCATGTCCGCACTGATCGAGTACATGGGCACCATGAGGCCGCCAGCCAGGCCAGCCAGTCCGGATCCGAAAGCGAAGGTGGTCGCGTAGACGCGGTCGACCGAGATGCCCGAGGACCGCGCGAGGGCCGCATTCTCGAGCGAAGCACGCATCTGCAGGCCGAAGCGGGTGCGGGTGAGGAGGAGCCAGCAGAGCACCATCACCAGCGCCGTGATGAGGATCACGGCGGTCCGCCACTGCGAGACCGAGACTTCCCCGAAGACGAACGACCCTATGAGGGGCGCCTCGACCGAATAGAAGCGACCGCCGAGCAGCGCCCGCACGGCCTCGCGCAACGCGAGCGCGATGGCGTAGGTGCCGAGCATCGCGGCGATGGGGGCTCGATAGAAGCGGCGGATGGCGATGCGTTCCAGCAGCAGGCCGATCATCGCGACGACGAACGGCGCGGCGATCATCCCGGCCCATGTGGGGATCCCGTTCAACTGGAACACGTAGACCGTGTATGCGCCGAGCAGGACGAACTCGCCGTGCGCGAAGTTGAAGATGCCCATCATGCTGGCGATCACGCCGAGCCCGAGGCCCACCAGAACGAAGATCGCGCTGTACGCGAGCAGGTCGAAGAAGAACGGGACAGCGGACGTCATTGGTCAGTCGGGCTCCAGGAGGCGCGCGACTGTTTGCAATCCACATGCCCGTCGCTGCTTTCCGAAATACACGATGCGAGACGCGTGTGCTGCAGTGCAGCGGTCACAGTCGCGTCGCATCGCGGCAATCGGTGTCGCCGGGTCTGCATGCACGATATCGGGTGGATCGGAATCACGTGGTCCTCGCCGAGTTGCTGGTGGTCTTGCGCCGTTTCGGAGCGTCGCAAGGATGCACTTGCACCGACGAGGGGCGCAAGAGCTTCGCGTGTTGCCGTTGCGGCCCGCCGGTGATCCCGACCGGCCGCGGCGGAGTGGTCAGCGCAGCATGTACTTGCGGGCGAGCGGGACGCGCGACACCGGCTCAGCCCAGAGCCTGCGGCCGTCGGCGAACACCTGATGGGTCTGCGTGTCGACCGTGATGTCCGGAAGCGCGCTGTTCCTCACCATGTCGCCCTTCCGCAGCGCGCGGACGCTGCGGATCGGCAGCCAGGGCTTCTCGGTGCCGAGTCGAGCGCGGGCGCCGGACTCGATGCCGAGGCGGCTCACGAAGATCGCCGACAGGGCGTTCTTCGCCTTGCCGAGCGCGCCCCACATGGGTCGCTGGATCATCGGCTCGGTCATCATGATGCTGCCGTTGCCGTCACCCATCACCGACCACGCGACGAAGCCGCCCTTGATGACGAGGAAAGGCTTGATGCCGAACGAGGCCCGCGGCCAGATCACGAGGTCCGCCATCTTCCCGGGCTCGATGGAGCCCACGTGCTGGTCGATGCCGGCCGCGATCGCGGGGTTGATGGTGAGCTTCGCGATGTAGCGCTTGATGCGCTCGTTGTCGGCCCGCGCGGTGGTCTCTTCCGGCAGGCGGCCCAGGCGGTCCTTCATGACCGACGCCAGCTGGAAGCACTTCGCGGCATTCTCCGCCAGGCGGCCCATGCCCTGCGTGTCCGTGGCGAAGATCGAGATGGCGCCCATGTCGTGGAGCAGGTCCTCGGCCGACATCGTCTGCGGCCGCACGCGGGCCTCGGCGAAGGCGACATCCTCGGGGATCGAGAACGACAGGAAGTGCGCCAGCATCGTCATCGGCAGCCCTTCCTCCAGGCCGCCCTGCGTGAACGGGTTCGTGGGGTTGGTGGACGAGGGCAGCACGTTCGCGTAGCCGTTGACGCGCAGTATGTCCGGCGCGTGGCCGCCGCCCGATCCTTCCGTGTGATACATGTGGACGGTGCGATCGCCGATCGCCGACATCGTGTCTTCGCAGAAGCCGAACTCGTTGATGGTGTCGGTGTGGATGTGGACCGAGAAGTCGTTGCGGTCCGCGGCGATCAGCGATCCGTCGAGCACGGCGGGCGACGCGCCGAAGTCCTCGTGGACCTTCACGCCCAGCGCCCCGCCGGCCACCGACTCCTCCACCGCGGTGGGTGACGCGCATCCCCGGCCGAGGAATCCGAAGTTGAGCGGGAACTCGTCCGCGCCCTGGATGAGCGCGCCCAGCATGTTGGGCCCGGAGCAACTCACATCGAAGTGCGGGCCGAGCGACATGCCGATCATCGTCGTGGTGCCGCCCGCCAGGGCGTGCCACGCCTGCTGCGGCGAGAGGAAGTGCGCGTGCGTCTCGATGACGCCGGCGGTGACGATGAAGCCGTCGCCGTGGACGACCGTCGTGTTCGGCCCGCACCGCAGCTTCGGATCGACGCCGTTCATGATCGACGGATTGCCGGCCTTGCCGATGCCCACGATGCGGCCGTCGCGGATGCCGATGTCCGCCTTCACGATGCCGACCACCGCATCGACGATCGTCGCGTTCTGCACGACCATGTCGAGGGCGCCCGCGGCGTAGGTGCCGCCCGGGTCGAAGCCCTCGCCGTCGCGCATCGCCTTGCCGGCGCCGGTGGTGAGTTCGTCGCCGTGATGCGTGAAGTCGTGCTCGACCTCGGCCAGCAGCGAGGTGTCGGCGAGCCGGACCATGTCGCCCTTGGTCGGGCCGTAGAGTTCTGCGTAGGCAGCGCGGGAAAGCTTGGTCATGGTGGTCTCCTCAGGCGCCCTGGTAGCCGCGCTTCCGCGCGAGTTCGATGGCCCGCACCCGCACGCCGGCATCCGCGACGGAGCCGTTCGTGAGGTCGCCGAAGCCCTGCACATCCCCCGTGCCGCCGAACGCCACCAGTTCCACGTCCACCGCGACGCCCGGGTCGAAGCGCACGCCGGTGCCCGACGGGCGGTCCAGCCGCATGCCGAACGCGCTCGCCCGGTCGAAGGCGAGCGCCCGGTTCACCTCGAAAAAGTGCGCGTGGCTGCGGACCTGGATGGCGCGGTCGGCCGTGTTCGTCACCGTGAGGGTCACGCGCGTGCGGCCCACGTTCATCTCGATGTCGCCCTCGGGCGTGATGATCTCGCCGGGGACCGGTTCGCCGCTCGTGTCCTCCTTGCCCGGCCGGATGGGGTCGAAGATCACGACGAGCTTCGTGCCTTCTGGGAAGGTGGGTTCCACCGCGACGAAGGGCAGCATCGGCGCGACGCCCGGTTCCACGTCGTCCGTGGTCAGCAGGTTCCCGCCCAGTGCCACCACCTCGGCGTACGAGAGCCCGCGCCGGGCCGCCGTCATCACCTCGTCCGCGACGAGCGCCACGGCTTCCGGGTGGCTCAGGCGAATGCCGAGGCTGCGATAGCGGCGCGCCAGCTCCGCAGCGCCGAACAGCGTGAGGCGTTCCATCTCGGTGGGCGAGAGATTCATCATGGGCGGGTCTCCTGCGGCGGGATGCCGGTGGCGTTCGTGGACCGTGCGGAGCCCGCAACATGCGTGCCCCGGGGTTCGCCGCGGCAGCGTACTGCATGGGGCCGCCGCCGTGCCATGGCCGCATGCCTCGCTTCCGTGCGCGGTGTGTACCGGACGCGCGATCACCGTGCATCCGTTGCGGGTTCTCCCCCGTATACGTCCGCGGATGCAGCCCCTAGACTGCGACCACGACGATCCGGAGACACCCATGCATGCCACGCTGCCGATGCTCGCATCGACGGACTTCCCGCCCATCCGCCGGGGCGCGGTCACCACGCTCCAGGTGAACCTGGGCTACCGCTGCAACCAGGCCTGTCTGCATTGCCACGTGAATGCCGGCCCGACCCGCACCGAGGCGATGGACGCCGACACCGTGCGCCTCGTCCTCGACTACCTCCGCGTCTCGGGGGCGCAGACGCTCGACGTGACGGGCGGTGCCCCCGAACTGAATCCACACTTCCGGATGCTGGTGCAGGAGGCCCGTGCGCTGGGACGTCGCGTGATCGACCGCTGCAACCTGACGATCCTCTCCGAGCCCGGGCACGAGGATCTCGCGGCTTTCCTCGCGGAGCATCGGGTGGAGGTGACCGCCTCGCTGCCGTGCTACACCGAGGAACTCGTCGATCGTCAGCGGGGCGAGGGCGTGTACGCCCGCAGCATCGACGGCATCCGGCAGTTGAACGCGCTCGGCTACGGCGACGACGGGTCGGGTCTCGTCCTCAACCTCGTCTACAACCCGCAGGGGCCGACGCTCCCGCCACCGCAGGAGAAGCTCGAGGCCGACTACAAGCGCGTGCTGGGCGAGATGTTCGGCGTGCGCTTCAACCAGCTCTTCACGCTCGCCAACATGCCGATCCAGCGCTTCGGGTCGACGCTCGTGTCGAAGGGGCAGTTCGACGGCTACATGCGTCTGCTCCGCAGCAGCCATCGCGACGAGAACGTCGACGGCGTGATGTGCCGAAGTCACGTCTCGGTCGACTGGCGAGGCTACGTATACGACTGCGACTTCAACCAGATGCTCGGTCTCCCGCTCGCGCTCCCGGGGCGTCCCAAGGCGCGTCTCGCCGATCTCCTCGCGCACGATCCCGCCGGCAATCCGATCGCCGTCGCCGACCACTGCTACGGCTGCACGGCCGGGCAGGGGTCGAGCTGCGGTGGCGCGCTGGCGGATTGATGGCGCACGCCTCGGACGGCGGGAGTCCTCCATGACCAAGAGCCGATGGCTCGTGCTCCTGCTGGTGGTCGGCGCGATCGTCGCGTTCTTCGCCTTCGACCTCGGGCGGTTCGCGAATCTCGCGTACCTCAAGGCGCAGCAGGCGGAGTTCGCGGCGTTCTACGCAGCGCGGCCGTTGCTCACCATCGCCGCGTTCTTCATCGTGTACGTGGCAGTGACCGGTCTGTCGTTGCCGGGCGCGCTGGTCATGACGCTCGCGGGCGGCGCGCTCTTCGGCGTCGTGGTCGGCACCCTCGTGGTCTCGTTCGCTTCGTCGATCGGTGCGACCCTCGCCTTCCTCGCGAGCCGCTTCCTGTTCCGTGATGCCGTGCGGGCGCGCTTCGGCGACAAGTTGAAGGCGCTCGACGCGGGGATCGCCAAGGAAGGGGCGTTCTACCTCTTCACGCTGCGCCTCGTGCCGGCGTTCCCGTTCTTCGTCATCAACCTCGCGATGGGGCTCACACCGATCCGTGCGGCGACGTTCTACTGGGTGAGCCAGCTCGGCATGCTCGCCGGGACGATCGCCTACGTGAATGCGGGCACGCAGTTGGGCAGCATCGAGACGGCGGCGGGCATTCTTTCGCCTGGGCTGATCGGATCATTCGTCGTGCTCGGGCTGCTGCCGCTCTTGCTGAAGAAGATCCTCGACGCCGTGAAGGCCCGCCGGGTCTACGCCGGCTGGAAGCGGCCCGCGACATTCGATCGCAACCTCGTCGTGATCGGCGCCGGGGCCGGCGGTCTCGTCTCCGCCTACATCGCCGCGGCGGTGAAGGCGAAGGTCACGCTCGTCGAGAAGCACCGCATGGGCGGCGACTGTCTCTACACCGGCTGCGTGCCATCCAAGGCGCTGATCCGCACCGCGAAGTTCCTGTCCCAGTCGAAGCGGTCGGCGGAGTTCGGCGTGCGCTCGTCCACCGCCGAGTTCGACTTCCGCGACGTGATGGCCCGCGTGCAGCGCGTGATCCGCGACATCGAGCCGCACGATTCCGTCGAACGCTACACGTCGCTCGGCGTGGAGTGCATCAAGGGCGAGGCGACGATCACATCACCGTGGTCCGTCGACGTGCAGACCGCCGATGGTGTGCGCACCCTCACCACCCGCAGCATCGTGATCGCCGCGGGCGCGCGTCCGGTCGTCCCGCCGATCCCCGGCATCGAGACCGTCGGGTGCCTGACGTCCGACGCGCTGTGGTCCCTCGATGCGTTACCGAAGCGGCTTGTCGTGCTGGGGGGCGGGCCCATCGGCTGCGAGCTCTCCCAGGCATTCGCGCGTCTCGGATCACAGGTGACTCAGGTCGAGATGGCGCCGCGGCTCATGGTCCGCGAGGATCCCGAGGTCGCGGCGCTGGTCCTCGCGAGCTTCCGCGCCGACGGCATCGACGTGCGCCTCGGCCACAAGGCCGCACGGTTCGCCCTCGAGGGCGGCGAGAAGGTCCTGTATGCGGAGGCCGCCGGCGGCGAGGTGCGCATCGCGTTCGATGTGCTGCTGTGCGCGGTCGGCCGCGTCGCGAACACCACCGGCTACGGGCTGGAGGCGCTCGGCATCCCGGTCACGAAGGCGCGCACGGTCGAGGTGGACGAGTTCCTCGCTACGAAGTACCCGAACATCTACGCGTGCGGTGATGCGGCGGGTCCGTACCAGTTCACGCACACCGCGGCGCACACCGCGTGGTACGCGGCGGTGAACGCGCTCTTCGGGCGCTTCCGCCGCTTCCGCGCCGACTTCTCGGTGATCCCGTGGGCGACGTTCAGCGACGTTCACCGAGCCCGAGGTGGCGCGCGTCGGGCTCAACGAGCAGGACGCGAAGGAGAAGGGCATCGCGCACGAGATCACGACCTACGGCATCGACGATCTCGACCGCGCCATCGCCGACGGCGAGGCCCACGGCTTCGTGAAGGTGCTCACCGTGCCGGGCAAGGACCGCATCCTCGGCGTGACCATCGTCGGCGAGCACGCCGGGGACCTCATCGCGGAGTTCGTGCTGGCGATGCGCCACGGCATCGGGCTGAACAAGATCCTCGGGACCATCCACATCTATCCGACTCTCGCCGAATCGAACAAGTACGTGGCCGGCAACTGGAAGCGCGCCCATGCGCCCGCGGGCGCGCTGCGGTGGGCGGAGCGGTACCACGCGTGGATGCGCCAGTAGTCGACGCATTGCAGGACCGGCTGTCCGACGATGGGTCAGGCCGGCCGAGGACGAGATACCATGCGAGCGCTCCGGCCATCGGTTCCCGATCGCGCCGGCCCCGCGGCACCCGACGCCACGACCGAGGCCAGACCCCCGATGCCCTACTTGCGCTTTGCCCTCGCCCTGATCCTCCTGTGCGCCTTCGAGGCCTCGGCCGCCTTCGACCACACCCACGCGGCCTGGGGCGCGCTGCTCAAGCGTCATCTGGTGCTGGGCGAGGGGGCGCGGTCCTCGCGGGTCGACTACATGGGGATGTCGCGCGACCGCGCGCAGCTAGGCAGCTATCTCAAGACCGTGTCTGCCGTCACGCCCGACGAGTACGGCAGCTGGCAGCGCGGCCAGAAGCTCGCGTTCCTCATCAATGCCTACAACGCCTTCACCGTCGAGAAGATCCTGACGCGGTATCCCGATCTGAAATCGATCCGCGACTTCGGGACGGTGATCGGCAATCCGTGGAAGGACAAGTTCTTCACGCTCCTCGGCAAGCCGATGCATCTCGACGCGCTGGAGCACGACACCATCCGTGCCCGCGGCGTCTTCGATGATCCGCGCATCCACTTCGCAGTGGTGTGCGCGTCCGTCGGCTGTCCGATGCTGCGCGAGGAGCCCTACGAGGCATCGCGGCTCGACCGTCAGCTGGACGAGCAGGTCGTGCGCTTTCTCGGCGACCGTACGCGCAACCGCTTCGCCGACGGGAAACTCGAAGTGTCGAAGCTCTTCGACTGGTACGAGAAGGACTTCAGCGGCGGCCTGCGCGGCATCAGGTCGGTCGAGCAGTTCCTCGGCATGTACGGCGGGCTGCTGGCGGACGCGCCCGCCGACCGGAAGCTGATCGAGGAGGGGCGAGCGAAGGTCCGGTACCTCGACTACGACTGGGCGCTCAACGACGTGAAGCGCTGAGGGCCCGGGTCCTCGCGAAGGCCGGTCATCTCGGGCGCTTCGCCCCCGCCTTCGGGGCGGCGGGCGGAGACTTCGACGCCACGCGGCCGGCGGCGCGGACCGGCACCTCCGGTTGCTTCTCGATGAACGCGTTGTTCACCCAGCCTTCGACGTCGGTCGGGCCGTCCACCTCCACCTTGCTCCACCGGTTCCCCTGTTCGAGCATGGTCACGACCGTGCCCTTCTTCAGCGCCGGCGCGACGGTCTCGAAGGATCCGTCCGGACCCTTGCGGATGTTGAGCGAGGTCGCCGTCACGACGTAGTGCGGCGCCTCGTCGTGATCGCGCCCGATCGCGCGTGCTCGGATCGAGGCGAGCGGGAACGCGGGCCCCGGATCCTGCTTGCGGCCACGGGCGATGTCCTCGTGTCCGAGCACGTCCTCCAGACCGTACTTCTCGACGAGCAGGTCGGCGATCTCCACGGCCCGGGCGATCTGGGCTTCCGTGTACGCATGCCAGCCGCGCACGCCGCCGCCGTGCTTGTGCTCGGCGAGCATCACTTCCTTCTCGGGGTACGTCTTGCCGAACCAGGCGACGTAGCCGGCGCCCACGCGGTTCATCGGGCCGGCGTTGTCCATCTCGATCCCGATCGACGCGCTGTTGAGACCGACGAGTCCGTTCCACTCGCTCTGCCCGGCGTGCCAGGTGACGACGTTGAACGGGGCGAGCTGCACGATGGCCCCGTCGCGTCCGAGCACGATGTGCGCGGAGGCATTGCCGCTCGGCTTCTTGGTGCAGAGCGATTCCACGGAACTCTCCACGGACCGGCCCGCCGTGTAGTGGAAGACGAGATAGCGGGGCGCCAATGCACCACCGCGATTGGGGGTGTCCCGATAGGTCACCTTGTCGCCCACGAAACGATGATTCTCGATCTTCAGCATCGCGCATCCTCCGCATCGGAAACGCGTCGAGCATACCCCGTTCGTGTAGGCTCGCTCACCATGACTTCGACCCTGTCTCCACCGCTGCTATCGATCGTCATGCCTGTCCTCGACGAGGCCGCGGGCATCGGCGCGACGCTCGCGAGACTGCAGCCGCTGCGCCGTCGCGGATGCGAGGTGATCGTCGTCGACGGCGGCAGTCGCGACGCGACGGTCGCGCTGGCGACGCCGGCCTGCGACCGCGTCGCGGTGTCACCGCCGGGTCGCGCTGTGCAGATGAACACCGGCGCCCGCCTCGCGGGCAGTGACGCGCTCCTCTTCCTGCACGCCGACACCGAGTTGCCGGACGACGCGGATCGACTCGTGCTCGACGCGCTCGCCGGGACACGCCACGTCTGGGGGCGGTTCGACGTGCGCATCGCCGGCCGCCCCGCGATGCTCCGCATGATCGCCGCGATGATGAACCTGCGCTCGCGCCTCACCGCCGTTGCCACCGGCGACCAGGCCATCTTCTGTCGGCGCGCGGTTTTCGACGCCGTCGGCGGGTTTCCGTCGCAGCCGCTCATGGAAGATGTCGAAATCTCCAAGCGTCTGCGTCGCCTCGGGCCGCCCGCGTGTCTGCGTGCGCCTGTCACCACGTCGGGGCGACGGTGGGAAAAGCACGGCGTCGCGCGGACGGTGCTGCTGATGTGGCGCCTGCGCCTCGCGTACTTCCTCGGCGTCGATCCTGCGCGCCTGGTGCGCAGCTATCCGAGGCATCGTGGCTGACGACGTGCCGGTCCCGGTCTCCGTCCTCGTGTTCGCGAAGGCTCCGGACCCCGGTGCCGTGAAGACGCGACTCATCCCGGCGCTGGGCGAGGGCGGTGCCGCCGTGCTCGCTGCGCGGTTTGCCCGTCGCACGCTCGACACCGCGACGCGCGCTGCCGTGGGACCGGTCGTCCTCGTGTGTGCGCCGGATACGATCCATCCCTTCTTCGAGGTCTGCCGGCGACGGCATGCGGTGACGCTCGCTCCGCAAGGTGACGGCGATCTCGGCGAGCGCATGCATCGGGCGTTCGCGGCGACGCTCCCGACGTCCGGGGCTGCGATCCTCGTGGGCACCGATACGCCGGATCTCCAGGTCGACGATCTCGCCGACGCGGCCCGCGCACTGCGG
>VYKP01000120.1_pt1 | contig 17478 bp, 15 predicted proteins | sample 5114551 | NCBI WGS metagenome assembly VYKP01 (sample SAMN12291777, study PRJNA351875) | freshwater metagenome | isolation source: freshwater lake | place: USA: Michigan, Baseline Lake | collected 2013-08-09
ACGAAATAGAGGCTTTTAAAGACCGCGTACATGGAGAATTAAAACAAGAATTACCCTCGAAAAGCCTATTTTTCTACTAAGTATTTATGCTTATTGCAAAGGTGAGATGCTCCCGTAGGGTTTGCGGCAAAAAGTTTTTTGGGGGTGTGGGGTGTAGGGTGTGGGGTGTAGGGAGAATAAATAAAAATAGTCTCGGAGTCTTGACTAGGAAATTAATTTTGCACGACTACTTAGTCAGTTAAGTATCGGGTAAATTGGCTCTCTTGGATTTGGTGGGTAAAATGTATTCTAAGATACAGTCTCGCTGGCGAGGGAGTGGAAGGAACCACAGAGACACAGAGGACACAAAGATCGATCATATTGTAAGTTAAACTTATCACACAGAACCTAGAAGAGCCGTAAATTTTGGTATTCAGCCAAAGCATTGATAAAAAAGAAGTCTCCCCAAATTAAACCCGTATCATAGATTTGGCTGGGTCGAATAGCAGCCGGATGATGATAACAACCATGACGCAATAGACTCATCTCTGGGGCAGTTTCATCGGGAAAATACTGAAAAGAAGTCAAATTTAAGAGAGTATTATCGATCGCCTCTCGATAGGTTCCATAACTAGGATCACTGCTAGGTAAAGCTTTTAATAAGCGAATCATCCCCGCCACAGCGATCGCTGCTGCCGAAGAATCCTTTTCCGTAGCGGCATTTTTTTGCCAGGCATAATCAAAATCCCAGGGGGGGATAAAATCTCCGGCGCGTCTTTGCTCACCGGGCCAGCGATCGGGCAAATTTTCCAGATAATAATTAATGGCATCCTTGGCAATGGTTAACATTTCTGGATCGCTGGTGTAAATATAGGCTGTCGTGGCAGCATAAATAAACCAAGCTTGACCCCGGGACCAAGTGCTATCATCGCGCCAGCCCTGTTTTCCCTCATTATAGTCATTTCAGATAAGTCTGATACAGTCTAGACCGACAAAATCCTTATGAACTCTGGGATTGATATTCTCAATCTTAATTGAAATGACTATAAATAAGAAATTTTTATAGGTGGGAGAGTTGACATTTTGATCAAAATACCCTCTTTGCCAAGTTCCCGTTTTACCTGGGCGACGGTTAGCCCCAAAAGTGCGGCTAATGGTGCGGATGTGGGAAAGGGCTTTTTCTTGCCAATCTTTTGCTTCCTTGGGGTCAGGATTGTGGAGACTTGGCCAGAGCAGTTGTTCTATATTGATCGTATGATCCATAAAAACGTGCCAATGTTCTTGCTGATCGGTGCGATCGGCCTTGCGTAACCAGCCAAAAGTCCCGATATCGGTGTGATAACTCCCTTGACCATCCTGAAAAGGTTGCGCTAGTTGTCTGGCTCCCTGTAAAGTTATCTCTAAGGCTGCCTGTTTTTCCTGGCCCTGTCCCGACTGAAACCAAGGAGCAAACACCAGTACGTTATTGAGAGCGACATCTTTGTTCTTCAAACTCGCTTCTTTTAAGGGATCGCTCCATTTTTTCGCCGCAGCTGCCCAAAATCCTGCATCCATAGGGTTTGATTCTAAGTCAGCAATTTTCCATAATAGAGCAGGAAAAGCCCCTGCCGCCCAAAAATCGGCCTTTGCTAACTTCCAAGTGCCGGGGGTGGGACTATTCCCCCTCCGTAGCCAATTTAAGAAGTTAAAACCCGATGGCTCTGGATGGGTAAGATAGGGATAAAGAATGCCCCGACGGGCATAACTATCGAGATAATCGATCGTGGTGGCTAGTTTCATCTTAGCCAGATCGAGACAGAGCTTAATTCTTTCAGCTAGGGGCATTTTAGCCCGCAATTCCGCCGCCGATTCGGGACGACGGATCATCAGGGCGGCCGCCGTACCAATCGCCGCCCCTGTACCCATAATGATGAGCGTGCGTCGCTGCAAATTCCTGACTCCTAAGCTGGATAGATACGAATACGGCGATTAGGTTCCTCTCCGAAGCTATCGGATTGGAGACGGTAATGTTCCACTAATTCGTGTTGCATTTTTCGCACTTTCGCCGAGCGCGGCAGTAACTCCACCGGTTGGCCGGTGGGAATAACGATTTGTTCCACCGCTAACCGGGCCTCCTCCAAAGCTTCGATCTCGTCATCGCTGCCGCTGCGAGCAAATAAACGCAGATCTGCACCTTCCTGATTCATCGGGTCATCAATGCCCAAAATCCGCTTTAAACCCCGAGAAATTTGGGGCAAGGTATTGGATTTGATGCCGTGGATGGGAATTTGTCTTACTTTGGCAATTTGACGCAATTTTGACTGATTTTTAACGTGGGAACGCAGGGCCAGCACCGCGTCGGCCTCCTGTAAATCTTTGGTCAAAACGATCGGCAAATCTAGGGCCTGTACTACCTGTTCAATCGGGGCGCGACTGACTCCGTAGGGATAGATATAAACTGGCCAATCTTCGCCATTGGGACCGGGGACGCGGAGTTTTTCCGTTTCCGGTTCTTCCTGCAGCCAGGATTGTTCGAGGAGGCGATCGAAATCGTTTTCTCGGTTGAGTGGACTCGCACTGAAACGGGCCACGGGAGTCATCTGGCCATCGGCACGCCATCCCTTGGGTTTATCCATTTCTGGGAGATAATTGCGACGCAAAGGGGTGAGGTTTTCTGGTTTTGGTTCTTCCTGAGTGACCTGTACTTTTCCCTCCTCATCTACCCAACGGATTTGGGCAATTGCTTCGCGTCCCCGCAGCAGTTGGTCGATCGTGGTGGATACGTCTTCGTGAATGACCCAGCGCTGACGTTCCAACATTTCGATGGCAATCTCAAAGGTGGGGGGTGCTTTGCGTTCTAAAACGGTCTTCTGAGAACCCCGGCGGCGCGCTTCTTCGTCTCCGAGAGTTACTGCCTGAATTCCCCCAACTAAATCCGATAAGGTCGGGTTTTTAATTAAATTTTCCAATTGATTGCCGTGGGCAGTTCCCACTAACTGCACCCCGCGTTCGGCGATCGTGCGAGCGGCGAGAGCTTCTAATTCCGTACCGATCTCATCAATCACGATTACCTCTGGCATATGGTTTTCCACTGCTTCGATCATGACCTGATGCTGTAATTCCGGACGGGACACCTGCATCCGACGAGCGCGACCGATGGCCGGATGGGGAATATCTCCATCTCCGGCGATTTCGTTGGAAGTGTCGATAATTACTACCCGTTTGTTAAGATCGTCGGCTAAAACTCGGGCTATTTCTCGCAAGGCCGTGGTTTTTCCTACCCCCGGACGACCGAGCAGCAGTAGGGATTTCCCTGTTTCCACCAGGTCGTTAATCAGGGTGATTGTACCGAAAACGGCCCGACCGATACGACAGGTTAAACCGATAATTTCCCCTTCTCGATTGCGAATGGCACTGATGCGGTGTAGGGTGCGTTCAATCCCGGCGCGATTATCGCCGCTAAAACTGCCCACCCTGGCGATCGAATACTGGATTTCTTCTTTTGAGATCGGTTCGTCCCCCAGATCGATCGCCCCATCGGAAAAACGCGCTTCTGGTATGCGTCCCAAATCCATAACCACTTCGATCAGTTGATGCTGCCGCGGCTGTTCCTCGATTTTGCCGCGAATCCGCGCTGGTAGAATTGCCAAGAGTTTGTTTAAATCGTCGGTAACTGGCATCCGAGAAGAGGGTAGGGTTTCTGGCATTATATATTAAAAGGTTTGGGCGATAATTGGCTGTTTTTATGTCCAAGATTTTCTTGGGGCATGACACATTTATGGGTTAGTTGTCAATTAAGAAAATATTATAGTTTTTTGACCAAGGTTAGGCTTTTAATTGGGCAACCACCATAGAGGCGGCTTTAAGGGCTTCTTGGTAGGCTTGGGGGTCATTTTCAAGGTTAGGCTGGTCTAAATGCTCTAAAATTGGCAAAATCAATGAACGGGCGTAACTTCCATAGGCAATACCAGCGATTTTTTCTCTCAGTCCCAGTTGCTGTAATTTGGTCACGGTATGGTCATTGGTTCCCCCAGCTAACTGGACAAATCCGGCTAGATTGTCGGAGAGGACTTTTTTGGCCATATTGATGGCCGGGTGGGTGGTTCCTTTGCCGATATCGCCGCTCATCGGTCGGCCGTCAGTCTGCCAAATCAGAGGACAGCTTAGGGGTGAAATAGTTTCTTGCAGCTGGTGGAGGTAATCAATGATATATTCATGATCTTGGCAACTTATGGCCAGGATTTTTAGGTTTTTAGTTAAGGGTGCGATCGCTGGCCAGAGTCGAGCAAATTCGTCTCTATGGCCGACTTGGGTATGAATTTCGATCGCATCGACTCCCATTTCGACAATTAAGGGGATAATTTCTTCTGGTTGACAGACACGGGATTTTGTCTCGATTATTTGCTCGGGACAAACGGGTAGGCAACGACCGCAACCATAACAGCGCTGTTCAATCACTCCCCCCCCATCGATAGCATAAGCGGGACAGATTTTTTGGCAGGGACGGGGACAATCGACGGGACAGAGTTGTGGGTTAAAGACAGCTTTGCGAAAGTGGGGGTCTTCACCGTCATTGAGACTGACCATTAACCAAGGTCGTCGATTGGGGGGGAATCTGGCGATTTTTTCGGCGGTTTCGATACCTTCGCGGGCCGCAAGGATCACGGCTCGATCAGCGGCCACATCAATACAATCGGCCCCGGCAATAGTATAGGTCAAAGCGAGGTTGCGAATCGTGGGTAAATCCTGGTAACTGGCTCCACAGATGAGCTTGAACCAGTGACCCGCAACTAGGGACCAGAAGGGAGAGGAGTTTTTATCTAGCACTTTTTTATCCTATCGCAGCCAGCCCCTCAATGTCAGGTGGAGACCGTTGAACCGAAGTCTTACGGCCGAAGTCTTGACAATCAAGATATGAGGTGCTGGTGCGATTCGTTCTTATCAGAAGTCTAACAGACGATTTGGCTGCTTGACTCCACAGCAGTGACCGAGTAGCTTGTGTGTCTTCTTCTCTATTTTGTAAAAATCCTAGATAAAAATAATCCTCAATTGCTGGAGAATTGTTATCAGTTAATTGGTAAACTGCAATACTGGTCAATAATTTTGATTGTTTAACTAGGTTTGTATGTCTGGCTGCGATTGCATGGTTTTTATCTGCTAAGATTGACAATAAATATTCCACATTTGCCAATAAGCAGTTTCTAAATTTCTGGTAAATTGTTTGGTATTCCAGAGGGGAGATGTATGACGGGACTTTCGGAGTTTCCATCGGATTTCTTCTCTCAAATTTTTATCTAATCCTAACTTAATTCCCCACTGCACATATTCCTCATCACTCCAAGCTATACCCTCGGTTATTCCCGCATTCATCATTAAAGTATAACCGTTGCGTGATGACCATTGTTGCCCGACTTTAACCACGAGAGGAATTCCCATCCAGAGGGTTTCTAGGGTGGTTGTACCACCGTTAAAGGGATAGGTGTCTAAAACCACATCAGCGATGGCTAAATTTGCCCTGTAGGTTTCCGTCTGATAGAGAGGAAGCATCTTGATTCGATTAGTTTCTACCCCAACTTCTGCGGCAATTTGACAGAGCAAATCCCAGAGGGAATTATCATCAGCAACTCCTTGAATCAGGAAATAACTATTGGGGACGGATTTGATGATTTGCATTTGTAAGCGAATCATCGCTGGATTACGCTTAATTGCTGTTTGAGAACTTAGGTAAATAATGGCATCGTTATCAATATCTAAATCTTCTCTTCGCAGGGTAGGAATGTCTATTTCAAAACCATCCACAGCGACAAAAGCATCTGGTAAGCACCAGATTTTTTCTTGATAATATTCTTGGGCATTTTCTGGCAATACATAAGGATCCGCTAAAAGATAATCCACTGCGGGTAAACCGGAACCATCAAAACCTAACCAGTTAACTTGAATAGGAGCAGGTTTAAGGGCAATAACTTGGACAACCATTGGTCCAGTACCACTATCTAAGTCCACAAGGATATCGATATTATCTTCTTTAATTTTGCGGTAAGTTGCCAGGGAATCAGCAGTAGCATGATAGATTTTATTTAGGGGATTAGAAAACCATTGTTTCGTTATTTCATCCACGGATTGACTTACCATATAAAGGTGAATATCAAACTGTTCTCGATTGTGATAATTAATAGTCCAACGACTCAATAAACCGACGGGATGACGTTTTAATGTTTGGGCAATGTAACCAATTTTCAGTTTTTTATTGGGATTGCATTGTTTGAGTTTGTCAAATTTTTCTTCCTGAAAACCTAGCATTTCTCTGTAGGTTTCTTGAAAAAAACTGCCAATCTGATTTAAAAGCGGTCGATTCTCTTTTGGGTTATCTTCATAGTAAGAAATTGGATTCATAACTGTTAGTAAAGCTTCCCGAACTAAGGGATGTATATCTTGAGGCTTTTTTTCTAGAAATTCTTTAATTAAGTGTTTATACTCTTGACAAATACTAGGAATGTCATTCCATTTTGAGGCTCGTAAAGAACCACTAAAGAGAAGAGATTGACTAAACATTTCTAAATCAATTGTTTGGCTTTTATCTTTGAATTCTTTGATAAGATGTATCCCTCTTGGGTAGTTAGGGACAGAGACATAAAACCAAAATAAATTAGCTATTAAGTACAAATTTCCGGGATAAAGGGGAAGAAAAGCTTCCGCTAAGTCAACGGAATAAATAGGTTGATATTTCTCAAAAGCAAAGTATCGGGTAACGGTGATGACGTGATTAAGTAGTTCTGGAGAATTGCCAAGATAGGGTAAACTTAACCGGACTAATTCTATAGTATATTCATGAGCGTAAGGTATAACGGCAATTACTACCCGTTCCAATAATTGAGAGTTAACTGAACCCTGGGTAATTAACTCTAGTATTTGCCATTCTTGCAGTTGTTGAGGATCAAATCTATTTAATTTGATTTCAACGAGAGTTAAATGCAGTAAATTATCCAGATAACTGGGATTAATTTCCTGTAGATGTTTACGAATTAACCAACTAACTTCTAGATTTTCTAACTCTAATTGTCGGTTAGCTTCGGTAGTTAAAATATTGCTTAATTCTAGCAGCCATGACTCGGTTTCTTGTTCATCTCCTTGAGTGAAGACAAATAACCAAGTAGCTTGTGCTTCTTCTTCTCTTTCTTGCAAAAGATAGGATAATCCTAAATACCAATAATAACTAATTTCTGTGGTTTCTCTTTCTATCAGTTGTTCGTAAAACTGACTAACAATATCGTATTGATTGTTTTCTAAAGCGGTTGTAACTTCATTTTGCCAAGACATGGTTTAATTCTCCCTGATTAACTTTCACAATAGATTTGCCACATTTGACGATAGGCATTTTCCACATTTTTAGTAAACTGACGTGCATTCCAAATCGGTGAAGTTTTTCTAGATTCATCTAATTTAGCGATAACCTTGCGTCTCAACTGTTCATCCTTACCTAACTTGATTCCCCAATCAATATACTCCTCATCACTCCAAGCAATACCCTCACTAATTCCCGCATTAACCATTAAAGTATAACTATTTCTCGATGACCATTGTTGACCAACTTTTGTCACCAAAGGAATCCCCATCCACAGCACATCTAAAGTTGTCATTCCTCCCGTGAAAGGATAGGTATCTAAAACCACATCAGCTATCCTTAAATTTGCTCGATAAATTCCTGTGGGATAGAGAGGAAACATTTTTAATCTCTCATAATTAACTCCTTCTTCCTCAGCAACTTTGAAAAATAATTTTTCTACTGATTTAGCATCACTTAACCCTTGAATACTCAAATAACTATTAGGAACTGCTTTTAAAATTTGTAGCTGAAGTCGAATAGTTTCAGGGTTACGTTTTACCCCCGTTTGTACGGTTAAGTAATTAATCGCATCCTCTGGAATCCCTAAATCATCCCTTCGGAGAGAAGGATAAGCAACCTCGACACCATCCACAGAAATATAGGAATTAGGTAAGCGCCAAATTTTTTCTCGGTAGTATTCCTGTGCATCTGCTGGTAAAACGTAATTATCAGCAAGATAGTAATCAATTGCTGGAATTCCCGAAGCATCAAAACCTAACCAAGTCACTTGTATTGGTGCGGGTTTTAGTGCCATGACTTGACAGGTAGTATTATTAGTGATGCTGTCTAAATCTACCAAAATATCAATGTTATCTTGATTAATTTTTTCAGCAATTAGCACTGGGTTAACAGGTAAATTATAGCAGGCATTTACCTGATTTCTAAAACTATTTTCAGTGATCAGGTCTTCTTTTTGAGATACTAGATATAAAGATACATGAAACTGGTTATAGTCATGATACTTCATTAACCATCTAGAGATCAATCCGATAGAATGATTATATAAAGTATGGGCAATATAGCCAATTTTAAGAACTTTATTGGCATCTTTAATAGTAGATTTTTGCGAAAAATGACAGTTAGAATTATTACGAATATATTCCTGAAAAAGTTGACCAACAAAATTACTAATATAACGGTTTTTTATCGGGTTATCTTCTAGGTAAGCTAGAGGGGATAAAACTGTTAGGTATGGTTTATTCAATAACCTTGGACATTCTCGATTAGCGATACTTGTTTGCAAGGATTCTGCATATTCTTCAATGTCTATCTGAATATCAATCCAATTACCACTAAATAATTTTACATAAAGAGCAATATAATCAGCGACAGCTTGAGAAGGCAAATCTTGACAACTTGTTTTTAATTGATTAGCTACTTGGATAGCAGCAGCAAAATCTCGATTATCAAAATAACATTTATAAAGTTCAGCTAATAGATAAATTTGCTCTGGTTCTATTGCTAAACAAGTATTAATAATATCAATAGCCAATGGTTTATTATTCATGGCTAGAGGAAGTACTTTAGCTTCTACTACTTTGATGAAAGTTTGTCGCTGACAGTGAGATTGAAGGATTGCTTCCAAGTAGGGGACGGTTTCTGGTATCTGAGAATCGAGAAATTTTTCTAAAACTTCTACTAATAAACTTAACTCTAGATTTTGGCAATTATTTGTTTTTAACACATCAATAAATAACCAAGCTTCTAACTGCTCTTTCTCTAAATAATTCAAATCAATTGCCAATAAAATAAACCGCAGTAAATTATCAACATTATCGGGACTAATCTCGCGAATATGTCCTCGAATTAACCAACTGGTTTCTAAATTGCCTAAATCTAGTTGTCTGCGCGCTTCCCCATCCAAAATATTGACTAAATCTGCTATCCAAACAAGAATTTCCTGTTCATCCCCTTGACTGAGGACGAATAACCATGTGGTTTGCGCTTCTTCTTCCCTAGCTTCTAAAAGATAAGCTAATCCTAAATGCCAATAATGGCTAATTTCTAAGGGGTCTTTTTCTATTAATTCTTGATAAAATTGGCTAACTTGCCAGAAATCTCCTTGAATAATCGCCGGTTCAACTTGGGAATGCCAAGACATAAGTATTTATCGTTGAGTGTTTCTACTAGCGTACCCAAATAGAAGCAAAATTTTTCTATATAAGTAAAATTTATCAATCGGTCAGGGGTCGGGTTTTGGGTTGGTCACTGTCTGCGTTTTTGGGGGGGGTGTTAGGGTTTTAGTGGAAATTCCCCCACTTCCCACGTCCCCACATCCCCACGTCCCCCATTCCCCCACTTCCCACTCTCTACCCAGCTTCAACGCATCCTAGCTTATCATCAACGTCAGCCAAGAGTCATTTTTTTGAAAGATTTTCTAAATAAACCAATAAATCGGCCATAGCTTGAGTATCAGGCTGAAATTTGGGCATTGGCGGGGTTTTACCGCTAATTACCTGTTCAATCAGACTAATTCTCGATTTGCGATGGCAAACGTCCTCTAAACTCGGTCCGACGATACCATCAGCAAACTGGCCATGACAAGCAGCACAGTTAATCTGAAAGATTTCGTAACCGCGACTGACATTACCTTGTCGGGATAAAACCTCTTTAATGTAGGGATCCGACATCTTAGCCAGATGAAAAGCGATTAAAAAGGTGCTAATCAGCAATAAAACCACGATTATAACCATTAAAAATCGATAAAGCCCGAATTTTGGTTTAACTAACTGACTATTCACAAAAGCTGCCGAAGAAAAGATGAGTTCCTCTTTACATTTTGCAACTTTTTGCCCCAAAATTCCACCGCCGCTACTAGAGATAGAGAAATGGGGAATAATATAAGGCAAAGTGCATCTTTTTCTAACCCTCTAGCAATGAACCTATTAACCAGACTGGAAGATTGGCCCTATATTATTCTACCCATCACCATCGTCCTCAGTTTCCTGCTGTTGGGATGGTTCGTAGAAAAGCGCGTTGTCAGTCAACTTTTATCGATTGCCAGAGAAAAAAACCTGCGTTTCTCGGAAGGGATTTTACGTTCCCTTCGTGGATTAAGCATACTTTGGTTCGGACTTTTGGGGTTAAATATTGCCCTCTCTCTTCCCAATCTTCCCCTTTTTCCCTACTTGATTCTCCTCAGCAAAAAATTGCTGCTAGTGACTTTTTTAGCTTCGGCTACTTGGGCTATTGCTCAATTATCCGTGGAAATATTACGATTTTATACCACGGGAGATGATGGCATTTCTTCCCTAACTTCCCTATTTGAATTTCTCGCCAAAGTTCTGATTTTTAGCTGCGGTTTTTTGCTGATTTTAAGCTCGATTGGTATTTCGATCACTCCCATGCTAACTGCCTTTGGTATTGGGGGTGTTTCCCTTGGTTTAGCTCTCCAAAATACCCTAGCTAATTTAATGTCAGGAATTAATATTATCACTTCTAAAAAAGTTAGACCGGGAGATTATATTGAACTGAAAACGGGAGAAGCTGGTTATGTGCGAGATGTGGATTTAAGATGCACCGTAGTCGAAGAAATTACTAATAATCTTTTGGTCATTCCCAATGCTCAGATCATTTCTTCTAGTTTCCGTAACTATAGTTTACCGGATAACTCCCTACTGGTTCCCGTAGAAGTGGGCATTAGTTACGATAGTGACTTAGAAAAAGTCGAAAAAGTTACCCTAGAAGTTATGCAAGAAATCGCCCAGTTATTGCAACCTCACCTCGGTAACTATAAACCCTTGATCCTCTATCGTAAATTTGATTACTATAGCATTGTGCTAACAGTTTATCTCAAGGTGATAGAAGAAGAATTTTTTCAACATCTCACCATTAAACACGAATTTATTAAACTCCTACACCGACGCTATCAGCAAGAAGGAATTAAAATTCCCTATCCAATTCTTTTTCCCTATCCCCCCAGTAATCCCCCTAGTTAACCTCAATTTGCTATCGCAACCAACAGTTGAAATGTGCGAACAACTTATAGTTGATAATTCTCCTCAAAAAACTTACGAGTCATCGGTTGGACAACTTCAATACCGTGGCCTTCTCCTAATAATTCTAGGGGTTTTCCTTCCACTTGAATCCAGACTTTGGCATTCGGATCCTCGGTAGTAGTAGTATAGATGATTTGTGCCAAACGACCGATCAACATATCAGGACCATCATCATTGCCAAACTCCCCTGAGAGATTAATCTTAATTCCCGTTTTATCTACTTTTAAATCCAGTAATTTAGTCCCAGGGGGAATAGTAGTCATATCCTGAGGATTACTTGGACCGGCTAATAAAATCTTCAATACTGCTGTTAACTCTCGGTCGTCGCTATTCGCTTTTTGAACGGTAATTTCTTGGGTGACTAATTGATTACCCGTATCAGTCACTTTTAACCAATAAACCTGTCGAGTTTCCCTAACAGGAATAGCTGCAGGAGTTGCTGTCGGACTTGTCTTCACTAGACCGGGAGAAACCGGTTTCACAATTGGTGATTGACTTATCGGCGCCGGAGTAGGAGATTCAATCGGGTTTTCGCTGGTTTTCTGGGGGGAAGATAGGTGATGGACGGCAAACCAAGCAGCAGCCCCACCAGCAGTAAATAAAGCGAGGCCAATACCAATTATCCAAGGTAAAGAGATTTTATCACTAGAGCGAGAACTAGGCATAATTCAGTTATCAGTTATCAGTTACCAGTTATCAGTTATCAGTTACCAGTTATCAGTTATCAGTTATCAGTTACCAGTTATCAGTTATCAGTTATCAGTTATCAGTTACCAGTTACCAGTTATCAGTTATCAGTTATCAGATTTGAGTTTTAAGTGAGTAGTATTAAATAGCAGTTTTCTTTTCACTGATTACTGATTACTGATCACTGATCACTGAAATATCTCCTCTTTTCTGACCGTTAAATTTAATTGGGGTTCCCCGATCGAGGTTCAATGCTGCCAAAGGCGGCTATACTCAGCTTATCATCGCTGATCTGCAATTGGAGAAGGCGGGCGATAATTCCTTGTTTCTCGAAGTTTTTTAAATCTAACTGGGTAGATATACCCTCAGCAAACCCCTTGAGAAGGCGCGAGGAGATGCGACGACCATTAAGAGTAGCTGTGGGGTCAATAAGCTCGATTTTTCGCCCCTGCACTAGCTTAAATCCCACTTCTAAGCTAAGATCAAGGCTGGCTGCTGGTTCGTCCGGCCGTTGAGTCTCTAGCTGCAGGCTGAGAGCGACGCGATTATTATTAAGAAAATTAAAATTTGCTTGACTAAGTTGATATTTTGTGCTGCCAAATTCTTCCCTAGAGGGAATCAGATTATTAATCAGGGTCTGAATTTGTTCTTTGACCGCTGCCGATTGTAAAGCTTGATTAACATTAGTTTCCGTGAGGACAAGATGCAAAGCTCCCGCAGCCGGTCGGCGCAGTGCGGCGGCTAAACTGCTGTTTTTTTGCTGTAATCGCCGCAAATCGAGGCTAATTGGCTCAGTTTCTAGCTCGATCTTCTCAATGCGAACACCAGCAAGGGGATAAATTCCCCGTGCAGAAATGCGAACTCGATCGATTTTGCCTTGCAGAGCCTGATAATTGGGAGTATTATCGACTCTCACGGCTAATTGTTCCACTTTTTGGACTTGGGAGCGAAGGGTATGGGCTAAAACCGTATCAATAATTGCCCCTGCGGGAGTTAACATGGTCAAAACACTAGCGAGAGTGATTGTTAGCCATTCCATCGCTCAATTACACCCATCCAGCTAAATTTTGCCAAGCATTAGTCAAAAGCTGACTTAACCAACGTCGTTGCACTTGATCTAAAATCGGGTCTTCTGCGAGAATTTCTTCAGTCAGATCATCGAGAGATTGACCCTGAGCGCGGGCCATTCTAATAATCCCCGCAATCACGGCAGCGATCATCTCTTCATCGACGGGACGCTGTCGGAGGGCGGCAATTTCTTCGGGGGTGGTCGGGATGGGATAATTCATAATCAGAGGGGGTAGGCTGTGTATTAATCTGGGTATGTAAAGTTTTTTAAACTTTTTTCAGAAAACTTTTTGTGTAGTCTAGCGTAATCAGACGATTTTTGGGTTTAACAACTAAATCAAGATGAAAGAAATACTTTACAGAGAAATTCCGACTCCTGACTCGATCGCCGTTTGTCAGTGGTTACAATCCGATTGGCAACCCGCAAACGGTGTCAAGACAAATACACCTAACGGGGTGAGATTGCGCTTATCGGAGGCGATCGAATTGTCGATTTTTGTCTGGACGCTGCAACGGACTACTTATTTAAAAGTTTTCCGCTGGGGTGAGCGATCGCATGATCAAGAAATATCCCTGACTCGGCAGCTCGATCGAGCTTTACAAAAGCGTTTTCCGCCGCAGTATAACACGATACCAAATATCGATCAAAAAAATCACTCAATTTTTACAGCTTTAGAAGCGGACTATCCCCTAACGGTTCACTACTTCCGCAAAATGCCCCAAGGGGAGGCAGACTTAGCACGCTTGTACTGGTGGGAAAAACGTTGGTGCGACAGTGCCAAAAATCCCCAACAACCGCAGCCGGTAATTTTCTCTAGTAGTGAGGAAAATGATCATCCCATCACCTACGACTTAATTTACATTGGTGGTGCCTTGGGGGCAATTCATGCGGCACAGATGGCCAAATTAGGTTATCGAGTCCTCTTAGTAGAAAGACTGCCTTTCGGACGGATGAATCGGGAATGGAATATCTCTCGCTCGGAGTTTCAAAGTTTAATTAATTTAGGCCTATTTACGGACGAAGAATTCGAGGAATTAATCTTCCAAGAATACATCGATGGCTTTAATAAATTTTTTGATGGCAATAACCCCCCCCATCTGAAAGCCAAAATTCTCCATACTCCCACGGTTTTAAATATCGCCATTAATTCCGACAAATTGCTGCAATCCTGCGCTAAAAAGATATATGATCATGGCGGTAAAATTCTCGATCAAACGGAATTTATTAAGGCTGATATTACCGCTAATAGTGTTACTGTCACCCTTAATCATGGTGGAGAAATTCAACAAATAAAAGGTCGTTTATTGATTGATGCTATGGGTTCTGCTTCCCCCATTGCTTGGCAATTAAACGGAGTGCGTGCCTTTGATAGTGTCTGTCCGACGGTGGGAGCAGTAATAGAAGGATTCGATCCGGTGGTGTGGGATTCTCACTATGGCGATGTCTTAAATTCCCATGGCGATATTTCTAGAGGTAGGCAATTAATTTGGGAATTATTTCCGGGGGAAGGAAAAGAATTAACCTTTTATCTATTTCACTATCATCAAGTCCATCCCGATAACCCCGGTTCTCTGTTAGAAATGTACGAAGATTTCTTTACTATTCTGCCCGAATATCGACAGTGTGATCCAGAAAAATTAACCTGGAAAAAACCCACCTTTGGTTATATCCCGGGGCATTTTAGCGCAGGAAAAAAAGACCGAATTGTCTCCTTTAATCGCATTTTAGCCATCGGTGATGCCGCCTCCCTGCAATCACCCTTAATTTTTACTGGTTTCGGTTCTTTGGTGCGTAATTTAGAGCGCTTAACCCATCTTTTGGATACGGCATTAAAACACGATTTACTAACAGCTAAAGACTTAGAAAATGTGCGAGCTTATCAAAGTAATGTGGCGGTAACTTGGTTATTTTCTAAAGGAATGATGGTTCCCACGGGAAAAACTTTACCCCCCCAAAGAATTAACGCCATGTTAAACACATTTTTCGGTTTATTGGCCGACGAACCGCCGGAGGTTTCCGAAACCTTTATTAAGGATAAAACCGATTGGTTGACCTTTAGCCGTTTAGCAATTAAAGCGGCCAGAAAAAACCCCACTTTACTGTTATGGATAGCAGAAATGGCCGGTAGTCAGGATTTAATTCGCTGGTTGGGTTCCTATCTCGATTTTAGCCTTGATGGAGTCAAAAATCTGCTTTTTGCTGGTTGGTTTCCCCAATGGTTAAAAAACTCCCAAATCTGGCTAGAAAAAGACAATCCTCGTCTATGGTTAAAGCTATTAAGTTTTAATTATGGCTTAAGAAATTAGAGGATATTTATCAAGTGTTAAATAGGGTTGGCTGAATAAAAGTATCATTCAGTATTAAATATTGTCATTTTCCTGAAGAGATAAAAACTCAGCCACCACTTGATTAAAAGTTTCAGGTTCGCCTAAAAATGCCCAATGATTACCCGGTATCTTTTTAATCTCCAGAGAGGTTAAATACTTTTTATAGGATTGAATTTGCCAAGCAGTGCGATTTAATCCCTGTTGGGGGAGGATTAATAAGCTGGGAATATCTAAAGTTTTAGTTAATCCAGCAAACCCCATTACATCCTCAAAAATTTCCTCGCGTGCCGATAAATTGAATTTACTACTCCAACTGCCATCAACTTTTTGTTCGATGGCATTTTTAAACACCTCTTGCTGTAGATTTGACCAACCTTTATATTGTTTTAATTGACGAGCGATCGCTTCTATGTCCTGATAACTATCAAAGGAGCGAGTAATCTTTAAAAAGGGCAAAACTTGATAGAGAATTGGAAAAGTTATCCTAATCCAACTAGGCATTTTATCGATAAAAAAGGGATCAACTAAAATTAGACTCTTAAATACTTCTGGCTGTTCAGTTGCCCAAATTGCAGCTATTTTAGCACTCCAAGAATGACCTAAAATAGCTGCTTTTGTCCAACCTAAATGATTAATTAAAGCCCTTAAATCGCCGATATAATCCTGAAAGTGATAACCAGTTGGCGGTTTACCGCTTTCCCCATGTCCTCGCAAATCTGGCGCAATAACTTGATAATTTGAGCTTAAATAATCACCCAAACTTGACCAAACCAAAGCATGATCCGCCATGCCGTGCAATAATAATAGAGGCATACCTCGATCGCTCCATTGCAAATAGGAAATTTCCATCGAGTTCTCGGTAAAAGTCTGGCGTTGTGGCATAAATTCTCGGCTGATTTTTACTATAATTTATCTATCACTTAATAAAACTTCATACAATGGTACTACAATCTCCGATCACTGGGACTAGCTTAGAACAATTGTCTTGGACATGGCAAGGTCACACCATCCCCTACACCGTGCGGGGAGAAGGACAACCCCTAGTATTAATTCACGGTTTTGGTGCATCTATCGGTCATTGGCGCAAAAATATCCCCGTTTTAGCGGAAAATGGCTATCAAGTCTATGCCCTAGATCTCTTGGGATTTGGGGGTGCGGATAAGCCCGCTTTAGATTATGGTCTCAACCTTTGGCAGCGGCAAATACAAGACTTTTGGCAAGAAAAAATCGCAAAACCGACCGTATTTATCGGTAATTCCATCGGGGGACTGATTACCTTAATGCTGATGGCAGAATCTCCTGAAATCACTGCTGGAGGAGTAATTATTAACTGTGCTGGAGGATTGAACCATCGTCCCGAAGAATTAAATTTCCCCTTGCGTTTAATCATGGCTGCCTTTACCGGTTTAGTTAGTTCTCCCGTGACAGGAAAGTTTATTTTTGAACAGGTAAGACAGAAAAATCGCATCCGTAACACCTTAAAACAGGTTTATCGCGACCATACCGCGATTACCGAGGAATTAGTCGAAATTCTCTATCAACCTTCCTGTGACGCGGGTGCGTGGAGAGTGTTTGCATCGGTGTTGACAGCACCCCCTGGACTATCTCCCCAGGAATTATTGCCGCAAATCGATCGCCCTTTATTGGTACTCTGGGGAGAGGATGACCCTTGGACACCGATCGCCGGTTCGGTAATTTACCAAGAAAGAGCTAAAATGGGAAATAATACCCAATTTTACCCGATCGCTAAAGCTGGTCACTGTCCCCACGATGAACATCCCAAAAAAGTTAATCAATTAATTTTGAGTTGGTTGTCGGAATTGACTCTCCCCCGCTAACCGCTCGCGCGGTGTAGGGGGGGATTCTCGTTTATCGACCTTAAGATCATATTTTCCCCGTTTCCAAACGACAAAGGGTAGTATCTCGTTAATAAAACTACCCATAGTTACTAATTCTGTCCGCAAATATTGCATCTAGAATTAGCTTTGTACGCTTTGACCCGTACTGGGTTAACTACGAACCTCTCTATCGGATTCCCGCTAAAGGCGGCCTCTC